>Ga0172366_10000546_pt1 | contig 27349 bp, 24 predicted proteins | sample LakKivSesite69cm_FD_114533 | JGI IMG/M metagenome (GOLD analysis project Ga0172366, IMG submission 114533) | Sediment microbial communities from Lake Kivu, Rwanda - Sediment site 69cm | ecosystem: Environmental > Aquatic > Freshwater > Lake > Sediment | place: Rwanda: Western Province, Lake...
CGAGCGGAGTCCTCTACTTCTGGCCTCCGGATGGCCAGAACCCGAACGATCTTAAGATCGTGGCGCCCCGACTGCAACAACTGCTGGTTCTGCAGGGAAACCCAGGCGGCCTGACGGTCAATCACCTCATCCTAAGAGGGCTCTCGTTCCAGTATGCCGACTGGAAGCTGGACAGGGACAAAGCCTCCGACGGCCAGGCCGCTACCTCTCTTTCCGCCGCGGTCGTGGCCACCGGCACCCGCGACTGCGTCCTGAAGGAATGCGAGATCGCCCATGTTGGCGAGTATGGCGTGGTCCTCGGCGAGGGATGCAAGGACACTCACATCGTTCACTGCGAGATCCACGACCTGGGTGGCGGCGGCGTGCGCATAGGCCAGGGGGGCCTGCCCGAAGAGCCGGAGAAGCAGACGGATCACAACACCGTGGACAACTGCTTCATCCACGATGGGGGGCACGTCTTCCGGGCGGGCGTTGGCGTTTGGATCGGGAGGAGCAGCCACAATACCATCTCCCACAACGAGATCTGTGACTTCTACTACTCCGGATGCTCGGTGGGTTGGAGCTGGGGATACGCGCCAAGCTCGGCCCACGACAACGTCCTCGAGTACAACCACATCCATGATCTGGGCAAGGGCGTGCTCAGCGATATGGGCGGCATCTACACGCTCGGAATCTCGCCGGGGACGGTTGAACGGTACAACCTGATCCACGATATTTACTCCTACAGCTACGGCGGGTGGGGCCTCTACACCGACGAGGGCAGCACGAACATCACCTTGGAGGGTAACGTGGTCTACAACACCAAGAGCGGCAGCTTCCACCAACACTACGGTAGGGAAAACCTGCTGCGCAACAACATCCTGGGCCCCGCGCTGGAGGCAACCATCATACGGACGCGGGAGGAGGAGCACATCTCCTTCACCCTGGACCACAACATCGTTCTGACCAGCAACAGACATGTGCTGGGCGGCGCATGGACAAACGGCAACTACAGAATGGACTACAACCTCTACTGGGACCTCAACAGCATCCTGGGAGAGGACATGGACTTCGCGGGCCGTGGCTTCCAGGCATGGCAGGCCACCGGCCACGATCAACACTCCGCCGTCGGCAACCCGCTGTTCGTGGACGCGGAGCACCATGACTACCGGTTGCAGGATGGTTCTCCGGCCCTCGATCTGGGCTTCCAGCCCGCTGATCTCGGGGCCGTTGGCCTCTACGGTGAGCCGGAGTGGGTAGAGGCCCCGAAGAGGATCGTCCGGGCACCGCTGACCCAGTTCCTACCGCCTGCCCTGGTCAAGAGCGGACCCGCATCCTATCCTGAGAACCTATCGCAAGTTGACACCTGGATCATCAGTTACGATCCGGCCAAAGGCACCGGCACGATTCCCTTGGATCCTGAAGAGTGCACCTTGGTTTGGACAGTGAACTGGGCCAAACTTCCCACCAACCCTCCCCGAGGCAGCCAGACGATAAACGGCAGCTGCCAGACGCCCATGAAGAAGGGCCTGGGCGGGCAGTGGTATGTTCTGATAGCGCGACAGGATGCCGGGGCCCTGTCGCTCAGCTTCAGGGACGGGATGTCGGGCAGCAACTGGGATGACAACAACGGTCGGCTGTGGTGGGTTACCTCCGGGGAGTATGTCCAGAGCCTGCTATCAGAGTTTGAGCGCGTGAACCAAGAGGGGGCCAAGTACGGGGCGGACACGTCGACCTTTGCAGCATGTTTCAACCGGGCGAATGCCCACTTCCTCCGGGGAGACTACGGCGAGGCAATGAGCGAGGTCGACGGGAACCTGAACGCGGCGGGACTTGAGTATGCGAAGCAGTTGCTGAACGTGACTAGGCGGGAACTCGAGTCGCTCAAGGGAAAGGGGCTGGATCTGGGCCTAGATGAGCGCGTTCTCCTGCTCGCTGAGCTCATGATAAAGGAGGGCATCTACGGGTCGGCTGAGACCTACTGCAGGAGGGTGCTTGATGACATATCGAAGTTGAAGACTAGCATCTCGGAGACCCTTGGCTTCTCGAGCCTGTTCCTCGTTCTCCTCTTGGCCCACGTTCCAAAGGGCGCCATGCGGCGGAAGGCCGGCTTGGTTCCTGACGCGTTGTACTGAGTCTGCACAATAGTCCTCTTCCGCATGCACAGTCTGATCAACATGCTCGGGATGGGCACGGGAGGGCCAGCAATCCCGTGTTAGGCATCCGACTGACTCAGAAACGGCGCAACCAGTCTAGCCTCGGCCGCCCAGAAGCTCGACCACGGCGCTCCGAACCGCTTCTTCAGAATCCCGCTTGGCCCTGAATCCTAGGCCCCTGAGCTTGCGGGTGTCCAAGTAGGTCCGTGGCAGATCCCCCCTCCATCCCCGTTCCCCCCCAGTGTACGTCAACTTCGTCCCATGAAGGCCCATCCCCTCGATGACGATCTCGGCCACGCGTTTGACGGACAAGGGAGTCTCGGTGCCGAGGTTGACTATCTGGTTCTCGGACCGCTCCACACAGAAGAGCATTGCATCCACGCAGTCACGAACGTGTATGTAGCATTTCTCCTGCCTGCCATCGCCAAGGATTTCCAGAACCTTGGGGTCTTTCCTGAGCTTGGCAATGAAGTCGCAAATGACCCCCTGCTGGGCCCTGGTGCCGACTACGTTGGCAAACCTGAAAATCCAGTACGTAAGGCCCATGCCGTGGGAGTAGGCCGTCACCAAGCCCTCCCCAGCCAGCTTGCTGGCGCCGTAGATGGATATGGGCGCTGAAGGCCCGTAACTCTCCGGAGTCGGCACGACATGGGCCTCCCCGTACACAACCGAACTGGATGAGAAGGTAATCCGCGCCGTGCCCGATCTCACCATCTCCTCCAGCAGCGCGTGGGTGCCCAGGATGTTGTTCCTCAGGGGGGAATATCTCGTTTGCTCGTCGTCGAAGCCGCCCCTTATCAGCGGATCTGCGGCCATGTGGAAGACGTGCTCGACGCCCTCCAAGCCATGGGAGACAACCCGGCTGTCGTTTATGTCCCCCTCAAGGAACCGGAAGCCCCTCTCGCCGACATGAGGCTGCAGCCACTCGCGGCGCCCGCTGCTCAGATTGTCCACCACGGACACCTCCCAGCCCAGGTCCAAAAGCCGGTCCACTAGGTGGCTGCCTATGAAGCCGGCCCCGCCCGTCACCAGAGCGCTGCTTGAGGCCATGCAACCATCCCTGGGCGATGGCTGTCCCGGCCATCCCTGTGCATCTGGAAGATCCCCTTCCTTTTATAATCCTTCTGGCCTTCGGCGGGTCCTCTCCCCGCACATTGCCGCCGGCATGGATCCGGAGCATGCCGCACGGAATCAACCTGTCGTTGGGCAGTATGGGTTGGATTGATTCGGAGAAGAGAAAGGCCAGATGCGTTCTCGGGCAGTGAACCGTTGGAAAAAAGTTGCCGCGAATATGCGTGAAATAGCGAAGAATGCGTTCAGCAAATGCCCGGAATCCCGGCCAAATCCGGGGGATGGCATGCACTGGAGTCGGATAGGGATATGATGACGATCACGATGCTCGACGAGAGCACCTTCGAGATGCCAAGCAAGGAATGGGAAGAGGCCTTCCAGATCAAGTACGGCGATGACAAGGAACGAGCGATTGAGGAGTTCAAGCAGGCGGTTGCCCATCACTGGAGGAATCGCACGATCCCCACGAAGTTCGGCTGGGATGTATCCTGGGATGACGCAGGTGACTTTGACGAACTCGCCAAACGGGAGTACCTGAATCACGCCGACCTCGGCAGGGTTGTCCTGTACTGCTCCATCCGCGCTGCCTTGATGGGCCTCATTCTTCACCGCCTGTCAGGCGGCAAGAGCAAGGTCTTGGCGATGAACCAGGACGGCAACCTGATTGAATACGGGGAGAAGAGCAGAAGACTGAAGAAGTGGCCTAAGGATGGCTAGGTGAGGAAAAAATTGACAAGGTCCATTGTGTGCCCCTCGGCTAGCCCTTTCGCCGCCATTTGAGTGGAAGGCCCTTCATTCAAAAACCGAGGCTAGCGTGGATCCCAGAAGCTGGTGGATCGTCCCGTCCTTCTCCATGACCGCGACGCTATTCAGGCCACGCTGCCCGTAGATGCCCGTGGACCCGGTATACTCCGGCACGTACGCGATGCTCTCCGACTTGCTCTTCACGTCGATCCCTGCCACCCTGGACACCCGTCCGTTCACCGCCACCTTCAAACCGGTCCTTGGGATGAAACCGCCGTTCACTATCCTTATGGCGTCCTCCCCTTCGACCAACTCGAAGGAGATGGTCGCGTCGGGCTTCTGGTAGTAGGGGATCAAACTCTGATACCCATGCCCTTGGGCGAGAACCTTGGCGATCTCGGAGTCCGCGCTGGCCAGCCCGTCCCAGTAGGCCTGCTGGGACCCGTTCAGCACGAAGTCCCCAGAAAGGCTCCCCGGATCGGCTGAAAGGCTGTCGAACGGGAATATCCAGTAGCCATCGGAGTTGGCGCCGCAGTAGTAGGCCTCGGACTCGATCCTCTCCGGCGACAGGAAGGCCAGCCAGAGCCCGGGCAGATAGAAGGCGTTGTAGCCCATGGAGGGAAAGTACTGGACCATCTGCTTGCCCACTGGACCCCATCCCTGTCCGTAAGTCGACTCGTCAAAGACAATCACCGGCATCTCAGCCGTGCCAAGGCCCTCCACCAAGCCCCGGTAGTACCAGTTGTGATCGTAGAGCAGGAAACCAAGCAGCATCCCGGGCTTCACGGCTTCGATCCTAGCCCTCACCTTCGTGGCGACCGACCTCGTCTCCTTCCTGAGGTATTCGTAGTAATCGTCCAGCAGGTCTTTCTCCTCAAGCCAGTCATGGCGCTGGCCCTCGTCCCTGGGAGCGCTCGAAACGCCTGACCTTCCACTCAGGAAGCCGTCGAAGCAGTCGTCGCAGAAGCAGCCGGCATTCGAGTATATGTGCGCCCGGTCACTATTGTACATCTCGGTGTCGAGCACGAAGCCCGCAATGGGAACCTCCTTGGCAAGTTCGGCCAGGGCCAGAGCCTGTGGCAGTATCGCCTTCTCCCAATAGGACCAGTCCAGTGGGCATGGAGCCGCCCTCTCCTCCCCATCCCACGAGACGTATTTCCGGGCGTCGATCGGCCTCCCAGCATCACGGGTGAAGTAGAAGATCGAGATGAAGAGCTTCACGCCAGCCTTCCGGCAGAGCTCGGCCTTGGTCCGGATGTCCTCGACCTGATCGGCGTTCTCACCGTCGAAATACCCCACCGCATGGACTATGGCGTTCATGCCAGCATCCTTCATCCTCGTGACAACGGTCTCGTTCTTTGGTGAACCGTAGCCGGCCTTCATTCGTTCATACCTCAACCACTCCGCCGCCGGATCCAGCTTGCCGCTTGGCCCTTGCTGGGTGCCCAGCCAGAGCACACTCAGGACGGTTGTTACTGCCATGGCAACAAGGAGAAGACCTATGCCGAGTAGCTTCTTGCGCCGGCGGGGTGTTCGACTCGGAGCTTTCTCCTTCAAGGAGGGCTCGGCCATCGTCCTGCCACACCTGTGGGAAGAGGGCTGCAGATGCATGCTGCAGAACGGCAGGCCGCACGATTCACACCTGCGCACTACTCCGAGCCTTGCATGGCACTTCGTGCAGCGGACGATTACCTTTCCCACTAGGACTCCTCGGTAGCCTGAACCGCTGAGCAAAGAGGTGAAGTCTAGACGGGGGATTCGCGAATGGCGTTGATGGATTTAACGCTTCTCATAATGGCATCAGGGCGGCCGGCTTCTGCTCGTTTCGGCAGCTCATGGCCCAAGAAGCACCGGAAACCAGCCCAAGCTTGATCTGCATCCCTCTCAGGAAGGGAGGCGAGGCCCACGATGGCCCCGCCTTCTCCTTCTGCCCTGCCCAATGCCCGCCTTGGAGGCCCTTGGATTGCAATGGTTGGATTGGTGTCCATGGGCGATCTGCGCCGACTCCATGGGGAGCAAACCCCGGTTAATATCCTCACCCCCGCACTTCATCTTGGTTGGTGTCTTGGCCGGGATCGTTGGCTATGTAGGGAACCAAGAGGTCCTTCAGGTTCTGCTTCGGAGCATCCCGAGGATGGCCTACGTAGGAACGGATTCCTGGGGCATGTGCACTTGCGATGGCACTCTTCATGTCCGCAAGGCGCTTGGCCGGCCGGTTGAGCCCCTGGCACAAGGCAACGCCAGCTTGCCGGGTCGAACCGGGATGGCCCACACCCGCTGGGCAACCCACGGCGAAGTGTCCGAGACGAACACCCATCCAGTGATGGACTGTCGCGGCTCGATTGCGGTCGTCCATAACGGCGTAATCCAGAACCATGAGAAGGTCCGGGCGGTCCTAGAGGGCAAGGGGCACAAGTTCGCCACCTCAACCGACACCGAGGTCATCCCCCACCTAGTTGAGGAAATGCAGCGCAACGGGTCCTCCCTTGCCGCAGCCGTGGCCACCGCATACCAGACCCTTTCCGGCTCCTACTCTTTTGCTTTGCTCTCCACAAAGGAGAGCAACAGGATATACGCATGCAGGAGGCAGCACCCCCTATACATCGGAACATCCTCCACATCGTCCCTTGTCACATCAGAGCCCGCATGCCTTGTGGGAATCGCCCATAGAGCCTCCTCCCTTGCGACGGGTGAGCTGGCGGTCCTCGGCCCCGAGGGCATACAAACCCTCGACATCGCCTCAGGCAAGGAAAGGGAGCGGAGCTGGGTCTCGGTCGAGCGCCAGCATCTCGCGGAGAGAAGGCTGGGCTTCAGACACTACATGGAGAAGGAGATCAACTTCGAACCCGAGCTCCTCCTGATCATGGGGCTGGGGGACCTGATGGGCATCGAACTGATCGCTGATGGCGTGGAGAGCTCCGACCGACTCTATCTGATCGGCGACTCGATCTCCTACAACTCATGCCTCGTTTCCTCCTACCTTCTCGATGAGATCGCCGGGATCCGAGCCAGCGTCTTCCTGGCAGATGAATTCAGAAGATGCGGGGAACGCCCCTCAAGGGGAGACCTCGTGATCGGGATGTCCTCCGGATCGGCCGAGACATCGTTTCTGGAGGCTCTGCAGCTAGCCAGAGAAGGCCAAGCCAGAACGGCCCTTGTCACGGCCGACGGGGTCCCAGAGATGGGCTACGTGGACAACCTCGTCCGACTGGCCACATGGGGCCCGAAGGATCTCTCCCCAATGGGCATCTTCACCGGACAGGTCAGCGTGTCGCTGGTGTTGGGCCACGCGATAAAGGGGCAGATCGATAGGGCAAGGAAGGAGCTTTCCCAACTCGGGAAGTCGCTGAAGGAAAGCATTGTCGATATCCGCAGAAAGACACATGTACTCGCTACACAGGTGTACCTTTCTGACAGCGTACTTCTGTTCGGACGCGATGAGCTCTATCCGGTGGCACTGGAGGCGGCGGGTCGCTTGAGCGAGCTTGCTGGCCTAAGAGCGGTCGGCCTGGAGAAGCCCGCCACCGCGGCAGGACAGCTCTTCCAAGCGGGCTCCAAGGACACCTGCCTCTTCTTCCTTCGGAAGGGGGATGATGCCCTAGCACGCAACCTCAAGGAGGCAAGGGAAGCAGGCGTACGAACCATAGGGATTTGCGAGGGCAAGGCATCCGCCGCCGGGGATGCCATCTCCGTCCCCGAATCCCGCCACATGTTCGCGGTCTCTGGAATGCTCCCCGCCCACCTGCTGACCTACGAGTCCTCGGTGTTGAGGGGCAGGGACCCCGATAGGGTGGCCCTTCCTATCAGCTAGGCGTCCCATCTGAACGTTTGCATAGCGTCTCATTAGGCCAGACAGGCGGGCCAACGCCCCCCAAGCCTCCCGAATCAAGATAACCGCCGGATGGCACTCTTAATAAGGCCTTATCCCATAAACCCTAAACGATGGGCGGAATCACCAAGGCCGTCATCCCGGCGGCCGGATTGGGTACTCGAATGCTCCCGGCAACGAAGAGCCAGCCCAAGGAGATGCTGCCCGTCGGCCGCAAGCCCTGCATCCAGTACGTCGTCGAGGAGATGCAGAGCTGCGGGATAACCGATGTGCTCATTGTCACGGGCTCGACGAAGAGGGCGATAGAGGACCACTTCGATGAGAACCTGCTGCTGCGAGCCGAGCTGATGGCCGGAAACAAGACTACGGAGCTGGACAAGCTCTCCGAGGTAGACGCGATAGATATCCGAATCTGCTACGTCAGACAACGGCTGCCGACCGGAATGGCAGACGCCGTTGAACTCGCCAGGGGGTTCGTGGATGACGAGCCCTTCGTGCTTGCCTTGGGGGACACGATAATCCACTCGGAGTCTAAGACGGCGATGTTGTGCCGTCTGATGGACAGACACCTGAAGATGGGCCCCAAGGCAACCATCGCTGCAAAGAGGGTATCGGGGAAGGATGTCTCCCGCTACGGGGTCCTGGATGTGGAGCCCATCGGGGAAGGGCTGTATATGGTAAAAGACATCATCGAGAAACCCCGTCCCGAGAAGGCCCCCAGCAACCTGACGATCTCGGCCAGATACGTACTGGAGCCGGCGATATTCGACGCGATCGATAAGACGCCCAAGAGAAGGGGCGAGAAGCTCTTCACCGATTGCCTGATGACGCTGTCAAAAGCAGGCCGAGTCCTTGCGCTGGAGAACAGACCGGAGGATGCGGTCTACGACATAGGCTCGCCAGAACTCTACGCTCGGGCATTCGTAGCCTTTGCGCTCAAAGATCCAGCCATGGCAGGGGCTGTGAGCGACCTGCTCTCAGAACTCAAGAGCCAACAAACCTAGCATCCGGCGCACAATTCCCGCAGCACCTATCGAGACGTACGACAAAGCGTAGATGCTTGGCACAGCTCCAAAGCGCGGCCACGGTTCCGACCAACACATATAAGCTGTTCACCCTGCCATCCCAAGACTGACTTGTCCAACGATATCGTGGTCAGCCTTGTCGGAGTGAGCAAGGTCTACAGGATCGGCGACCAGCTGCTGCGAGCCCTCGACAAAGTGGATCTGCAGATCCAAAGGGGCGAGACGCTAGCCCTGATGGGTCCCTCGGGGTCCGGCAAGAGCACGCTCCTCAATCTCATCGGGTGCATGGACAAGCCATCCGAGGGGAAGGTCCTCATCGAGGGAAAGGACATCACCAGTCTCACCCACGATGAACTCGCCGAGACGAGGGCACTGCGAATAGGCATGGTCTTCCAGTTCTTCAACCTCATCTCGGTCCTGACCGTGGTGGAGAACGTTGAGATGCCGATGGTGTATGCGGGGATTGGCACCAGGAGTACACGACGCGAGAAGGCCACGGAGGCCCTCGATGCATTGGGAATCGCGGACAAAGCCAACCGCCTGCCATCACAGCTCTCCGGAGGCGAAAGACAGCGCGTCGCGATCGCCAGGGCAATAATCAACAAGCCCGCGATCCTCCTCGCCGACGAGCCGACCGGCAACCTCGACTCCCAGACCGGCAAGATTGTGCTGGAGGCACTGCGAAGGCTCTCGGCGCAAGGGCAGACCACACTCATAGCCACCCACGACCAGGATGTGATGGCCTACGCCCAGAGGACCTTGAACATCAAGGACGGGAGACTGGCCTAGATGAGGGAAATCGCCACGATGGCCTGGAGGCACACCAGTCGGAGGCAGAGCCGGACAACCCTCACCGTGCTTGGTGTTGCCATAGGATTCGGGGCGATAATCGCCATCCTCTCCTTGAGCTTCGGGGTGAAGAGGTCGGTCGAAGCCACCTTAAGACCCATCGCTTCGGACGCCATCGTCCTGCCGCTAGCCAGGGAGGTCTACGATTCATCTTCTGTGGGCCAGGTCGGCATCGGTCAAGGAGGAGGGATACTCAGCCGACTCAGGGCAAGCCGGATCGAAACCGTCGGGATAGACCAGGAAACCTTCAATGAGATAGTCTCAACCCCGGGCGTCGCAAGCTACCTTGGCCGATCGACCCCGATCCCGGTTCGCGCCATCTGGCGGGACCGCGAGATACGCATGACGGTCACCGCGATTGACCCTGAGGGCGAGAAACCCCTGGGCCAGATCGTATTGGACAGTGGAGACTGGCCCGGGTACATGGAGGGCCTTGCCAGCCAGATCCTTCTCAGGCTTCGACAGGTGTCCGTGGGCGACCGAATCACACTGGCCAGCGAAGAGGGAGAGCGGTACAACCTCACCATCAGCGGCATCGTGGGACAGAGCAGAGAGGCAAGGTTCGGGGCGCCGCCCAATGTACCGCTCTTGGTCACTTTCCAGACCGCTGCCCTGTTCACAAACGACACATCATACTCGGGCATCGTCCTCTCAACTAGTGATATGGCGGAGGCGAGGCGGGTCGCGGACGCCGTGCAGTCCGGCTACCCCAACCTCACCGTCCTGACGTTTGAGGACTTCACCGAGACCATCGAGAGAACGCTCAACCAATACAGCCTCTTCCTTCTCAGCATAGGCATTTTGGCCGTGGCCGTGGCTGCCTTGGGCTCGGCCAACACGATGGTGGTCTCCACCATGGAACGCACCCGGGAGATAGGCATGATGAAGGCCACCGGGGCCAAGAACGGGTTCATCCTGAAAGGCTTCCTGCTCGAATCCGCGCTCCTCGGCTTGGTCGGTGGGATCGTCGGGGTGGTCTTCGGCTACGTCGGCTCCCGCGTCCTGGAGTACCTGGTGGTTCGGCTGAACATCGGGAGGCTGGCCGGTGCGACCGCGAGGTTCTCGCCCTACATCCCGCTCTGGTTGATTCCCTTCTCCATATTCTTGGCCGTGGCCGTCACGCTGATATCTGGCTCATACCCAGCGTGGAGAGCCTCCCGGCTGGACCCGGTGGAAGCCATCCGCTACGAATAGGGCCCGATCCCGAGCCTAGCCCTTACCATGTACCGCACATGGCGCCACCCGTCGCGCAGCGAACTGAGCTTCGAGGGAGTTCCCTTCCTCCTACGATAGCTTATCGGGACCTCGGCGATCCTCAGGCCCGCCCTCCTTGCCTCGACGAGCATCTCGGACGCGAACTCCATCCCGGTGGTCCGAAGCTCAATCCTTCGGAGGGCATCGACCGTCAGCGCCCTCATCCCGCAATGGGCGTCCGTCACCCCGACGCCGAAGAGCATGTTGAGCAGCCACGTCAGGAACGGATTCCCCAGATGCCGCTTGAAAGCAGACATGGCACCTGGCTCCATCTCCCCCTTGAGCCTTGAGCCCATCACAAGATCCGCTCTTCCCTCCTCCATCGGGGCCAGAAGCATCGGCAGTTCCATCAGGTCGTAAGTTCCGTCGGGATCCGCCATCGCAACGAAGCTGCCGTGGCAATGCTGGAAGCCGAAGCGGTAGGCCGCCCCGTAGCCCAGGGTCATCGGGGTGACAACGATGGCGCCCATCCCGCGGGCAATCTCAGGAGATCTGTCGGTGGAACTGTCAGACACGATCACCTCAACCCTGCGGTTGGGAAAGGCCCTTGTCGCTGAGGATATCGCGTCGGCTATGGTTGGCTCCTCGTTCCGGCACGGCAAGACGATGGATATCTCGGGTGCGACTAGGTCCAATGCGATCCCGCCAGGCGGCGACAGCGCCAACGACAGAAACCGCTAGCAGAGCAACGTCTCTCCGCGGGGGACGCCCTCTAATAAGTTGCACGCGTCAGCAGCCAAGGGTGAGGCGATCCCCGAGGATCCTCGGCAGGCCGGCCTCAATGATGTCGGCCCGGGCCTCCTGCACGTTGTATTCGACCCTGTACTGTGCTATGCTGTTCGAGGAGGTGTCCACGATCGAGTATGCAGCCCTTGGATCCCCGTCCCTTGGCTGTCCCACGGCCCCGGGGTTAAAGATCAGCCGCGCCCCCTCGTAGGATACCCGATTGCCCTCCGAAGGGACAACAACCTCGGTTTCGCCTCGCTCCACGAAGACCAGCGGCACGTGGGTATGTCCAACGAACACAACCCGTTCCTTGCAGCGGTCAAAGCTGGCCCGGGCCTGCGAAACATCGGTCAGATACTCGGTGGTCGGCTCACGGGGACTACCGTGCACCAGATAGAAGGGCTCGATCCGCCTAGATGTCGGCAGGCCCCTCAGGAACCTCAAGGACTCCTCCGTGAGCTCCTCCTCCATGGCCCATCTCACCGCGTTCGCCGCGTGCGGGTTGAACCATCCTAAGGAAAGGAGCCCGATGCATGCCGCGTCGTGGTTGCCCAGGACACATGGGATCTTCAGGCCCTTCACTCTCTCGACGCATTCGTTAGGATGGGCCCCGTAGCCCACCACATCCCCAAGGCAGATGATCTGGTCAACTTGCTTTAGCTTGTCAAGCACTGCCTCAAGTGCGTGGATATTTGAGTGGATGTCTGATATGACCCCGATCATCACTGGGGATTCCTCTCGGCGGCGCTGGGGGAACCTAGGGATTCTGCTGAAAAGTGTGCCATTGCTGCGCCCTGGGTCGTACCTGATCCCCACAATGTCCGCAGTCGAGGCCCCCCGCTCGGTGATGTTGAGGGGCTGGGGGCTGGAGAGAATCGGTCTGGATCTTGCGGCGCTGGCCGCGTTCGCCTGCTTCTTCCTCACCGTCGGTGTCATATCCCTGAGGCGAGGCCGACGATGAAGCTGAACTGATTCCTCGCCCCCTCAGTGAACCGGGGGATGACCCGAGGTGAGATTTATATATCGTTTTCGAACTATTCGTTTTCGTACTATGAAAAGGCCGATGCCTCCGCCTCCTCCGCCGGTTCACAAACGGGGCCTACTGAGGCTCTTCGTGTTGAGGACCCTCTCCTCGGAGCCCAAATCCGGCTACGACATACTCAAGGAAATCGCCGAGAAGACACGGGGGGAGTGGTGTCCAAGCAAGGGCACTATCTACCCGGTCCTCTCCGACTTGAGAAAGGAAGGACTGATCGAGCCGCTTGAGGTGGGCGCGCGAGCTCGCAAGGCCTTCAAGACAACCAGCAAGGGCGCGGCCCACCTGGCCGAGACGGTGGCCGAGCACAAACTCTCCCACCGCGGAAGGATCGACGGAAGGAGGCTACTTTTCGTGGAGGCCTTCTTCGACGAGGCCGAGAAGGACGTACTCAGACTCTCAATGGCGATCCGCGAGGGAGCCATGTCCACGCCCAAGAAGAAGAAAGCGATCAAGATCCTGAGAGAGGCCCTCAGGTCCATAGAAGCCCTAGGTGCATCCCAATGAGCGATCCGGTTCTGCACTCAGTAGAGCTCACGAAATTCTTCCCCCCCATGCGCAGGGGCATCGTTGGCATCCGTGACCTCATGGACACCTTCAGGAAGAAGAGGGGCAAGATCAAGGCCCTCAACAAGGTCACCTTCGATGTCAACAGGGGCGAGGTCTTCGGCCTTCTCGGGCCCAATGGCGCAGGCAAGACCACCTTCTGCAAGATAATTGCCGACCTCGTGATCCCGACGAGCGGCAGTGCCCAAGTCCTGGGCTACGACGTCATCAAAGAGCACAAGAAGATCGTCGGGAAGATGATCTGCGTTTTCGGGGGCGAGATCGCGATGTGGGGCGTCTTCGCCTGGAGGATGAGCGTCTACCGCAACCTGAAGTTCATCTGTGACCTCTGGAAGGTGCCGCGCTCCGACATGGAGGAGAGGATATCCTTCGCCCTTGACGTTTTGGGCCTTCAGCAGAAGAGGGAGGAATGGTACCAGAAGCTCTCGGGCGGAACCCAGCAGAAGCTCTACCTGGCACTTCCCCTCATCGTTCGGGCCCCCATGATCCTTCTGGATGAGCCAACGGTGCGCGTCGACGTCATAACGAGAAGGGAGATGCACGAGATCATCAAACAGAAGCTGTGCAAGGAACTGGGATGCACCGTGCTCCTGACGACCCACAACATGCTGGAGGCCGAGAGGGTATGCGACAGGGTTGCCATCCTCAGACAGGGGGAGATAGCCGAGATTGGCACGCCCAAGGAGATCGCAGCAAGAGTGGGCGAGTCAAACTTCGAGGATGCCTTCATCAAAGTCGTCGGCAAGGTCCCCGAGGCTGGCGAAGGGTTTGGGTTTGGTCCCCCAGGTCCCGGATTCGGCGGAGGCCATGGAGGTCACGGAGGAGGGAGATTCCACTAGATGGCCGCCCAGCAAGGCATGCCCCCTTCAAGGATGTCCGGATTCCGGTCGGAACTCAACGTCTTCTATGCCTTCTTCTACCGGAGCTTGGTCCAGCAGCTCTCCTTCAGGTCCTGGTTCGTGATGAGGATCCTGGGCATGTTCGTGGGGGTCACAACGTATAGCATCTTTGCCAAGGTTGTGCCCAGCACCGAGATAGCCGCCCAGATAGCCGCGCAGTACCACCTGACGGGCAAGAACCCCTTTCTTGACTTCTTTCTCATCGGGATGCTTGTGCAGAACATGGTTGCCCTTGGCAGCGCGGGAATAAGCGGACTGGTTAACAGCCCCTTCTACCCATACTACCACGCCTCACCCACAAGGCTTATCACCGTGTTCTTCGGGAACAACGCGTTCCGGTACCTCTGGGTGATCATTGAGACCTTTGCCTATATTGCCGTCGGGCTGACATTCGGGATGACCTTTTATATGAACTTTGGCTTCGTGCTGGTCCTCGTCACGGGAATCCTCCTCACCTTCTCCCTGGACCTGCTGTCAGCAGGATGGAACATCATCACCAAGACGGGCGAGGACCCCCTCAACTGGTTCCTTGACCTCTTCAGCAGGCTTGTTACGGGCTCCTGGATCCCGGTGCAGAACTTGCCGAACTGGTTGCAGGCCATAGCCGCCGTCCACCCCCAAAGGTACGTGAACGACATGGCAAGGTTGACGATAGGTGGGAACGCGCCGCTGCGGGAGATCTGGCCCCAGCTCGGCCCTCTGATGCTGATAACGGCCGTCATCACCGTCGTGGGCTACAGAGCGTTCAAGTACGGTTTCTGGAAAGCGCGGGACGAGGGGACCCTGGGCCACGCGATGTCCGGCTTCCGTAGGTAGCCTATGCCAATCCAACTCATCCTAGCGAGAACCCGCTACGGAAAGAGGTTGTCCGCAGTGGTCCGCCACGCGAGACGCCGCTGGGCCCCGTCATGCTAGAAAGGCCCGTTCGCAACCCTCGGCTTTGGCAAATGGTGCCCCACTAGACAAGAAGCTGGAAGCTCATCAGGAACGGGACCGTGTAGATCGCTATGCCAGCGGCCAGAAGGCCCTTGAACCAGCGTCTGTCAAGACAGGACGGAGCCTCGACCTGAAGCTGCCAAAGCAAAACGTTCACCATCAGGAAAACGCCGGCCCGGAACGCGAAGTAGAACCACCCGTCAATGTGATGCAAGCCGGCTATCAACGGGTTATGTTCCACTAAATCGTCCTGTGCACGAACGACCCAGGTGACCATCGAGTCCCAGAGGTAAAAGGCATCCAGCGCCAGGACACTGCGCCTCATGACGCAATCGCGGTAACGCGGAAGCTCTAGCTCAAAAATGCCTCTCATTCCAGATAGTCTGAGGTGCAGGATAACGCAGAGGCGCCTACGATGCCATGCCGCTGTCTAGTCCGCTTCGTCCACGACGCCGTACTTCTTCGTCGCATACCAATAGATCGCGATCGTGTACAGCGGCGGAAAGGACAGTATGACGAGAAGGCTCCAGTCCACAGTCACGGCGCTTCCCTCCAAGGCCTCACCCTCAAGGTTAACCCCTGCACCGAGACGACCTCCACGGGCTGCCTTTCCTCCACAGATCCCTCCTCGAGCCGCGCCTTCCAGATCTCGTTCTCCACCTTCACGATGCCCGAGGGATCCAGGCGAGACAGGGTTTGTCCCGTCTTTCCCACCATGCCCTCCCGGCCTGTGATTGGCCAGAGCCTCGAAACCGCTATGCAGGGCCACATGATCAGGAAGTCCTTGGCGGTCTCCACGATGTAGACTGTGGAAGCAAACCAGAGCGGCACCCTGATTCCCACGACCACATGCGCCAGGGCCATCACCACGCCGGAGATTATCTGGTCGCTTGCGAGGCTGACGGACCTGATGACCCAGTATCGCTTCGAGTACATCTTCCAGCGCACGGGTCCACCCGACGCCATCCAGTACAGGTCGCGGGGCACTGCTATTCCCCGCCGATCATCATCTTGAGGCCTTTCTCGAAGCAGATCTTACAGTACACGACCATGAGACCGAAACGCTCTCCCCCGACGTTGATCCTATGTGCGCTAACAAGCGAGTCCCGCACCACGGCCCCCAGCGATACCCCGCCCTTGGACATGAAGAGCTTCATCCTGCCCGTGATGTGCCCGCATATCACAACTATCGTCTTCAGGTCCCAGTCGATGAAGAAGTTCGTCGCATCAACGCCGTAGTCGGCAAGCTTGGACCGCACGACCCTCTCCAATTCGGACCTGTTCACCTCGGTACCCAAGAGGCTCGCTGAGCGCTGTCGGCTGCAACGGTTTAATGTTTCCAGATGGCGCCGGGGGTCACTCGTCGCCCGGCGTGCCACCGCAAAACCGTGCCACGGTCGCCAGGCACTTTCCCAGGGAGCCCTGGATGAAGGCGTGATCAACCCCCGGCACTCCGCAGGAAAGCACCAACGCTCTCTTGCTGCCCTCCGTTATCTTCGTCTCCTCGGAGTCCCGGTGAGGGTACAAAGCGATCACCCTGCGCCCATCCGCGATCACCATCTCCCTGCCCTCAAGAACGAGACGCTCCGCATGCCCAATGGGTAGTATGCTTTCGCCGAGCCTTGCCAACCTCAGCTCAAGCTCGCCGGCTAGGCGGTCGCGGTCAAAGGCCGCGAAGGCTATCCTAGTCTCAACGGACGCAATGTTCAGCGCGTCCACAAACGAGTTGATGGCCGGCAATGGGTTGCCTCGAAGGATCCTCCTGATGAGGGCCTCCGACGCCGGACGAGTCTTGGTGGGGTCTATTCCCGCTTTCCAGAAGAAATCCCGGTATGCCCTGAGAACGGGATCATCCTTCAGAACCTCCAGTTGAACCGACCTGCGTACCCCTTCCTCCGTGTTCCTCATGTAGTTGGTCAGCTCGGGCGGGGAGGAGGAGACCCTGATGCCCGACAAAGACTGTCCCAACACCGAGAAGTTCCCCAGTTTCTCCACAACTCTGCCGTTGGGCACAAGCTGCACCTGCCCACCTCCCTCTGTCTTTTCGGCTCGCCACCTTCCCCGGCCTTCAGGCTCGACTCCCAGATCCCGGGGCGGTGGCATCGTAGAGCTTCTCGTATCGTGAGAACATCTCATCATAGATCGGACTGGCGCTTGGGTCCGGTGTCCACTGCGCCTCCACTGGGTTCAGGCCCTCCGCCGTCGCGGCCTCAACACCCAGGCCGCTGCAGGCAAGCATGAAGGCCCCCAGGGATGCAGCGGCCGGGACCCGCGGCCTTGAGTAGATCCTCTGGGTAACATTGGCCTTTATCTGGTTCCACACCGAGCTCCTGGAAGCCCCCCCAAGGGCCAGAACTACGCCGGGGTTCATGCCCTCCCGTGAAAGAACCCCAATGCAGGCCCGTATCTCATAGGCGATGCCTTCCAGTATCGCGCGCGCCAAATCCCCGTATGTGTGGCCCAATGTCAGGCCGAAGATCATCCCCCTGGCCGCAGGATTCCATCTCGTCGCCTGCGCGCCCGAGAGGAAGGGCAGGAAGATCAGACCATTTGCCCCGGGCGGGGAACCCGAGGCGACCCTGTCGATGTAGCCGTAGGGATCGGACCGGAAGATCTCGTCCGCAACCGGTGGATGGAAGCTATCCCTGAACCACCGCAAGGCAAAGCCAGTGCTGCCGATCCCCTGTTCCACCAGGAACGTGCCGGGAACGGAATGACACGAGTAGAGGAGCCCTTGATGTAGCCTGTTGGGCAGCCTGTTCGAGGACACAGATACGTTCGTCGCGCTGCCCGTCGATTCCATTGCCCTCTCAGCTGATACGCCGCTTCCCATTGCCTCGCACTGTCTGTCGCCCGCGCCCGCAACCACCAGCGGTCTTCCCGACAGCCCGAGCTGTTTGCCGATATCCTTCTTCATCTCGCCGACCACGCAGCTTGAGTCCCTCGGGGTGCACATCTTTTCCCCATCGGCCCCGACGTACTCTAGCATCTCGGGCCACCAATCCATCCTTTTCAGGTCCAGCATCATCGTCCTCGATGCGACCGTCCAGTCAGTGAACCACTCGCCCGTCAGACGATGGACTATGTAGTCCTTGGGCAGCAGGAACCTATGGATCCTCGGGATGAGCTCGGGCCTGTTGCGTTTCAGCCAGAGAAGCTTGGGCGCGGTAAAGTAGGGATCAGACTTCATGCCCGTCCTCTGATGGATCTCGCCGCCGAACTCCCGTGCCAGCTCCGCGGCCTCGGCCTCGCACCTGCGATCCGCCCAGAGCATGCAGGGCGCGAGCACTTTGCCCCTTCGGTCTACGGGAACGATGCTCTCCCTGTGGGAGCAGACGCATATAGCCCTGCATTCGCCGGGGCCTTGAAGGTTCTGCCCACAGCTCCTGACCCCGGACACCACATCCTTCCACCAAGACTCGGGATCCTGTTCGGCCCAATCCGGCCTCGGGTGAGCCGTCTCGACCTCCTGCGAGTAGCTGCACAGCTGGGTGCCTTCATAATCAAAGGCTTGGATTTTGCATACGCTGGTACCCAAGTCGATGGTCACTACCGTCAAGGGCTTTTTCCCTCTGCCAGACGGGAGAGGATTTCTTCGATGCGAACCGGGATCCATTTCTCCAGCTTGTCCCATGGAACGAAAGCCTCCCTGGGCATCCTCCACTCCTTCACGAACTCGAAGCTGGGGATGAACGCTCTGCTCTGCAGGTATCCCCGCGCAAGCCGGTCTCGGTCGGGGTTCTTGGCGATCCTTCCCTCGAAGAGAGGAGTCACGAGAAGACCCATGCTGCCGGCCTCTTTCGAGCAGGGCGCAGCGTATTTCTCCTCCGAACTGAAGGCCTGGGGGCTTGCCGCGAAAGCATGCTTGCCGGGCTGCGAGAAGAGGAGGGGACGTCCATCCCGGATCGGTATCCTCCCATCCACCAGCATCACCTTGTACCCGCCGTGCCAGCTGGCCTCAACCCTGACGTGCCTGCCGGCCCCGTCCAGGTAGATCCAAGCCGCTTCCAGCTCGTAGAGATGCTCGATATCCCAATCCCACCATATGCCGTACTCGATCACGCAGTCCAGACCAGCGAGGCCGAAGTCGAGGGCCGAGGGCGTGGACAGCTTCCTCTTGTAGTCGACCCGCGAGTCGGATGGCGACCGGAAGATGGTGTATCCAACCCGCGAGGGGAGGAAGGGCTCCATCCTGTCGAACGCGATCACGGGGAAATGGCGAAAGGCTAGGTCCCTGTCGCTCAAAATCCCATCGCCAAGGTTCCGTCCGGGCATCTAAAAAGTCTTAGCTCAGCGGGATAGCACGCGCTGGGGCAACACCAGTAAAGAATATCAGTCAGATCCACCAACGAAGACTGGGGAGAGGGCCATTGTTCTCGGGCCCGGGACACCTGCTAGCAAGAGCAGTGTGACGGAAGGCGACGCCCATGCGTCAAGGCAAGAGGCTCAGGGTGGCCATCATCGGGGCAGGACCGGCGGGATTGTTCGCGGCCCTGGAACTTGCACGTCTGGGCCATGATGCCACGGTCTATGAGAACCACCGCGAGGTCGGGCTGCCTGTCAGGTGCGGGGAGGCCCTCGTGGATCTCTACCGCATGCTCGACAGGGACCCCCCCGGGGTCAGAGTCAGGGTGCAGGAACTGTGCGTGAAGCTCAAGGACCTCCATCACTTCCCGGCGCCCGACATCGGCGTGTGGATGCTGGACAAGGACAAGTGGCTCCAGTCCATGGCACGCGAAGCCGAGTCGCAAGGAGTCCATGTCGTGCTCGAGGCCAAGGCTAGGATATCCCATCTGCGCAAAGAGTCCGATTTCGTTCTGGATTGCAGCGGGTGCCCCAGCCAGTCCAGCAGGGAGTACGGCATTGACTGCGGGACGCTGGGGCTGGCCATCCAATGGACGGTCAGGGCCGATGTCGCCAGCCGCCTTGGCAAGCTCTACTTCCACTTTGAACCCGGCGAGGTCGGCTACCGGTGGGTATTCCCCAAGTCTGCAAGAGAGGCCAATGTTGGCATTGGATGGGCCAAGAACCCTCCCTCGGGCAAGTGGGCTACCCTGCGGGAGTTCGTCTCCAGGCAGTTTGGCGACTTCGAGATTCTGCGGAGAACGGCCGGCTACCTCCCTTCCAAGATCGTCAGGACCCCCTTCGTGGAGAACGTGTTGCTCTGCGGGGATGCCGTGGGCGTTGTCAACCCCTACAGTGGCGCGGGCACCCACATGGCCTTGCTCTCGGGCGCTTTGGCGGCGAGATGTCTTGATGACGGACGCCCCCAGTTCTATTGCGGGCGCCTGATGTCGGCAACAAGGGGCGAGCTCAAGGTCGCAGGTTTCGCAAGATCCCTGCTCGAGGCCTCCTACTCCCATCACGAGAGGGCGCTTGCCTATATGGAGAGGCACTTTCCGCTCAGCCAGCTCTTCTCGGAATACACCTATCGAAGGCTTTCGCCCATGGTGTATATCTGGAAGCTCCGAAACCTCCTTGTCGGCGCTATGCCAAGTGCCCCCACGAGGGCAGCGGGCAACGCGAAACCGGCATGACGGGGCCACGGGGCCAACCGCCCAAGGCGCATATGCCTAGGCTTGGGGCTGAATCGGTCCTCTCATCTTTGGGATTATGAACCTGATGACCAAGAAGCCCTGAAAGACCAGCCCGACCGCCCAGAGGCCGACGAGGAGAAGAAGCCTTCTCTGCCTGGATTTCGCCTGGGACTGTTCCCCGGCCTCCGCGATCTGGGATCTCCTCTCAGCCTCGGCCTTCAAAGACTGCTCCCAGGACTCCGTCAGTTGGTCGTGTCTCTTCGAGCCCGCCATGGCCCAAGCCACGCTTCGCCTTAGCAGCTCCTGGAACTCTGCCTGCTGGACAAGCTTCCCCCAGTAGAACGGCAGGCGTTCGACGACTGCGACATAGCATCCGGGAAGCGACACGCTCCTGCCTCCCCCCTCGCGTTCCAGGACTACGAGAAGGGGAATCCCGGTGGACTGCTCTCTGTATAAGATGCTGAGCTCCCCAACATCGCTGCTCGGGGGAATCGGGCCTGACTGGCTGGACTGATAGGTGTAGTCGGACTGGGTGATGACGAACTCGCTGGGGAGCCCGCCGGTGATCTCCCCCAGGGCATCGGAGAGCACATAAGTTGACCCGTGGATCCCGCCGATGCTCTTGCCCTTGCCGGTCGCATTTCCACGGATCGGGAAGATGGCGGTGGCCAGGCCCTCCAGGTCTTGGCTGCAAGAAGCGCTCAACCCGACAAGCGAGCCACCCTCCTCGAAATACCGCTGCAACACGGGTGTGAACTCGCGAAGGAAGTCGAAGTCCGAGGGGTTGAGGGCCGGTATGACGATGCATCCCACCTGGGGAAGGTTGGCCAGGCCTCTCAGGACGCTGTCACACCACACCACGATCGTCCTCGTCCCGGTCTCGTTGATGATCCCTGCAAGGGCATCGGCATAACCGGGCAGCCTGCCTGCATAGACGAGAACCACGGGCTCCGGCTGCTGTGCATAACACCCGGCGTAGAGCAGGATCATGGCCAAGCCAGCAACTGGGACGATGCGCGTCTTTCCCGACATGGCCGTTCACTCCATCAGGTTCACCGTCACATCGCAGAGCTGCCCATCCGCGATCACCCGGATGACATGCGCCGACATCTTCTGCGGCCTCTTCGGCGTTTCCACGGTGAAATCAACCGAGAAGGTGTCATTCCTCAACACATCTGCAAAGGTGACACGCCCAAAGGCCGGGGTCTCCGCAATGTCCTTCCAACCCTCGGGCAACTCCTCGGCCGAGGAGTAGGAGGTCATGTTCTCATTGCGGCGTATCTGAAGCCTTGAGATCGCGCTCCTCAACTCCTTTCCGCCAGGGAAATCAACCCCGACGAACCCGCCCAGCCTGTTGAGGAAGAAATCCGAGATCCCCTCCAGATAGATGATGCCCGTGCCGTTCCGCAGGACCAGGAACGAAGTGTAGACCTGACCCGAGGTGTCCGGGTTCGAGTACAGCCTCACCAGAGGAAAATCATAGAACAGGCCGTCATAGGTGAAGTCCCGATAGCTGACCTTTACCTCAATGGTCTCGTGCGGAACGTAGCTGTTCTCCGTCTCATCCAGCAGCGTCCTAATGGGCAGTATGTCCTCCGCGATTTCCTTCAATGACCCCTCCGGCTGCGTCCCGGTCACGAAGACTGGCTCGACCTGAACCAGCGTCGCATACTGGATCTCCAGCATCTCGACGTCCCGCCTTGCTGAGACACTGAAGGAGAAGTCCATTATCTCCGTCGTTGTGACCGACGCCTCGCTGAAGAGCTTCTTGGGGAAGACGTTCTTCAAAAGCTCAACGGGGCTGTCGATCTTCTCGTGGGCCAAGCTGAACACAACCAGCGCCGAGCTGATGAGCACGATGAGCATTATCGAAACCAAGCTGGAATCGACACGCAGCCTTTCCCTCATATCAGCCGACCTGCCAAGCCCACCGGATGGTCCCTGCGTGCGGAGCACCCTGAAATATCTTGTTCGAGCCCTTGTCCCGCCCAGGGAATGAAAAGAGTCTTAATATTCAACCCACACCAACCAAGATCAACTTGAGGGTCAGAATCGCGTACGGAAGAAAGGGTCTGGACATTAGGGTCCCTGATGGTAACCTTTACCGAGTGGTTGAGCCCAGGTTCGTTCCTGGGGTAGAGGACCCATACGGTTGCGTGGCCCAGGCACTTGACAATCCCATCGGGTCCGCGCCGTTGAAGGACCTGATCAAACCCAAGATCGACGCCACCATAGTGGTCTCGGACAAGACGAGGCCGGTGCCAACAAAGATCATCCTGCCCCCCCTCCTCGACGAGCTGAATGCGTCGGGCGTCGGCGACGCGCACATAACCATCCTCGTCGCTACCGGCCTCCACAGGCCCAACACGGAGGAAGAACTGGCAGACATGCTCGGCCCGGATGTACTTGCCAGGACCAGGGTCATCAACCACAATGCCCGGGACAAGGACTCACAGGTCTATCTTGGCAAGACCAAGAGCGGGACGCCTGTCTGGCTGGATAGGGTTCTGTACAAGGCCAAGTTCAGGATCCTGACGGGCTACATCGAGCCCCATTTCTTCGCGGGATATACCGGAGGCAGGAAGGCAATCCTGCCGGGCTGCGCGGGCCTTGAGACGATTGCCCACAACCACGGTGCCGCCCACATAGGCCATCCGAAAGCAAGATACGGGATGACCAAGGGCAACCCGATATACGAGGACGCGGTCGAGGTCGCCGAGAAGGTCGGTGCACAATTCATCGTTAACGTGACCCTGAACCGGAACAAGGAGATTACAAGGGTGTTCGCCGGAGACATGGTGAAGGCCCACGAGGAGGGCGTGAGGTTCATCTCCGAGAAGGCAAAGGTGACCCTGCCCGAGGAGGTCGATATAGCGATCACCAACAACGCGGGATATCCCCTCGACCTCAACCTCTACCAGGCTGTCAAGGGCATGACCGTCCCCGAATCCGTCATCAAGAAGGGAGGCGAGATCGTGATGGCGGCTGAGTGCTCCGAAGGCATAGGTCATGAGACCTTCGAGAGGATGATACTCGAAGCCGGCTCGCCCGAGAACTTCCTCAAGCAGGTTAACACCCCCGGCTTCTTCGTCATCGACCAGTGGCAGGTCCAGATCCTCGCCCGGATCCTCCTGAAGGCCAAGGTATCAATCTTCTCCGAGAACCTCCACAGCGACAAGTTGCGGAAGATGTGGCTGAACCCTGTGAGCAGCGTCGAGGAAGGCGTCGAAGCGGCCATCGATCGCATCGGCCCCGATGCAAAGGTCCTGGTCATACCGGACGGCCCGGACACATGGCTTGAGCCTGAGAACCGACGCTAGAGCATCCTCGCTCGAGCTGCCTCAAACACCGGCAAGACATTTATCGACCTACCATGAGGTGGTTGGCCATTCTGGGTGGTGCATTTGGTTAAGATCTATGGCCTGACGAGCGAGGAAGTCACCCGTCTCATGCGCTCCGGCCAGGTAACCATCGATGTGATTGGCATAGGGAAGATGGGGCTTCCACTCGCCGCGCTTTTTGCCCGGGAGGGAGCCAAGGTCATAGGCGTCCGCCGAAACGCCGAGATGGTCAGGGAGATCAACAGAGGAGGATGCCCTGTGCAAGAGGAGCCCGATCTTGCCGAGATCGTCCGGCAGACGGTTGCCAAGGGGAATCTGGTGGCAACGACCGACGGCAGGTCGGCAGCCGAGCAGTCCGACGTAATCCTGATCCTGGTTCCCCTTTTGGTCGATGGACACGGGAAACCCGACTTCCGCCAGATGAGGGAGGCATGCAACCAGGCAGTCAAGGGCCTCAGGAAAGGCGACCTCGTCATCGTCGAGACCACCATGCCCCCCGGTTCCATCAGGAAGGTCGTGATACCCCTCTTGGAGAAATCCGGCTTGGTCGCCGGCAGGGATTTCGGAGTTGCCCACGCCCCCGAGAGGCTGATGACCGGAAGGGTGATTCGGAACGTGTACAAGTATCCGAAGATCCTGGGGGGGCTTGACCAGAAGAGCACAGAGGCGGCGGCCGGCCTATACGCTCCCTTCGGCGAAGTGGTCAGGGTCTCAAGCCTTGAGGCTGCCGAGCTCGTCAAAGTGTCCGAGGGCGTGTACCGCGACGTGAACATAGCCTATGCGAACACGCTTGGTATGCTCTGTGAGAAGCACGGGGTCGACGCCTGGGAGGTGATCAAGGCGGCAAACCACCAGACTTCGGATTACTGCCATATTCACCTACCGGGAAGCGGGGTCGGGGGGCACTGCATACCGGTCTACCCGTGGTTTCTGATAAACAAGGGACGGTCCTATTCCACGGACGTCTCCCTGCTGCGCACGGCGAGGAGGATCAACGATGCCATGCCCAAGCATATGAAGAAGCTCATTGACCTCTGCCTCAAGGACCACGGGAAGTCCCCCGCCGCATCCTCGGTGAGCGTGCTCGGCATCGCCTTCAGAGGTGGCGTGAAGGAGCCTCGGTTTTCGCCGGGGACGGCCCTCCTGAACCTTCTGAAGGGGTATGCCAAGGTCGTGGCCCACGACCCCATGTTCTCGGATGATGAGATACGCTCCATGGGCTTCGAGCCGGCAACCCTAGATGACGCCCTCAAGTGCGACTGCGTGGCCCTGGTGACCGACCATGCCGAGTACAGGAGGGAGATCAACAAGCTGGAATCCGTGGCCGCCCGGGTGGTCGACGGCAGAAACGTTGTGCCCAGCGCCGTCTACAAGATCGGCAACCTGACCAAGAGGCCAAGCTAGGCAGTCGCTTTGCGGAATTCCTGAGGTTCCCTTCCGCCGAGCATGAATTAGTTAATAAAAGGGAATGAGGCCTTTTGAGCGAGGGGAATGGCCGACGAGCTGGAGCTCAAGGTGATGAGCTACAACATCTGGAACTACAACGACCCCTGGGCCGAAAGGCGGAAGATAATCGTCGACTGCATTCTCGAGGAGGACCCCGACGTAGTCGGACTCCAGGAGATAAGGGACGACAGCAGGTTCAACGCCCCAGGCCAGAACCAAGCAAGGCAGATAGCCAGCCGCACCGGCCTTGACTACCACTACCAGCCGGCCATGATCTACTCACGATCCCCGAGGTCCGTCGAAGGCGTCTGCATCATGAGTCGCTGCCCAATACAGTCCACGACCTGCGTGGAACTCACCAAGAATCCCGAAGACACGAAAGATGTGCACCAGAGGATCGTCCTGAATGGCACCGTGCCTCTGCCCCTGGGGCCGGTTGAGTTCTTCGTGACCCACTTCTCCCTCAGCCCCGAGATGAGGCTGTCCAACGCTTTGGAGCTGCTCCAGTTCGTGCAGTCCTTCAATTCCTCGCTGCCCAAGTTCGTGGTGGGCGATTTCAACTGCACGCCTGACGACCGGCCAGCAAGGATTCTGACGGGCAGCGAGAGGATGCCTGCGCAATCCATCGTCGGCAACCTCATCGATGTCTGGGATGAGGCCCCTGGACCAAAGAGCGCGGGCGCCAATGGCCCCAGAAGCTTCGGGGACAAGAGGATAGACTACATATTCATGACATCATCACCATGGGCGCGGACCGCCGTCAAGAAGGTCGCCTTCCTGAATCCTCGGGATGCAAAGGGGCTCCCCGGGTCTGACCACGCAGCCCTAACGGCAACTGTCTCGATCTCGCTGGAAGAGTGAACAGAAGATAGTTTTAAGCCAACGACCGGAGCAGCCTAGCGCTGCCAACTTCATCTCTGCCAGTCGAAGTGAGCTAGTTGAAGAGAATAGACATCGCTACCGATCTTAGGGATCTCGTGGATGCCACCAAGAACCACGAGCAATGGCGCGGCCGGGAGACGATCAACCTCATCGCGAGCGAGGGCTGTCCGTCACCGGCAGTGCATGAGATATACGGTATGTCGCAGGACCTCTGGCATCGGTACGCTGAGGGAGAGAACGACCTGAAGGGGTACCCCAAGGAACGGCACTACCAAGGCCAGACCTACATGTCCATAGTCGAGAAGAACTCGGCCGAGCTGACCAAGGACCTGTTCGGGGCCGACTTCGTCGACGTGCGCCCCATATCTGGAACCGTTGCGAACCTGGCCACCTTCAAGGGGCTGAGCATCGCGACCCACAACAGCAAGATGGTCGTGGCGCCCGTGAACTTCGGCACGCACATCTCCCACGACTACACCGGGCTTGCGGGGCAGGTTGTGGGCCTGGAGACGATCGACCACGCGTTCGACATGAACGAGATGAACATCGACCCCGATGAGTCGGCCAAGATCATAAGGGCTGCGAAGCCGGGCATAATCACCTTCGGGGGCAGCCTGTACCTCTTCCCCCACCCGGTCAAGGAGCTCTCGGACGCGGCAAAGGAAGTTGGCGCCTTCATCGTCTACGACGCGGCCCACGTCCTTGGCCTTCTCGCCGGGGGCGAATTCCAGAAGCCCTTCAAAGAGGGCGCTGACTTCATCACTGCATCAACGCACAAGACCTTCCCCGGACCGCAGGGCGGGCTTGTCCTTGCCAAGCTGGAGGATGAGGACGGCGAGATAAGCAAGAAGAGAAGAGCCGCCGCCGAGGCCGTCCAGAGGGGGGTCTTTCCCCTCTCGGTCTCTAACCATCACCTCAGACGGCTTCCGGCATTGGGCCTTGCGGCAGTTGAGATGTGGGCTTTCGGAAAGGACTACGCAAAGCAGATCGTGAGGAACGCAAGGAAGGCCGGCGAGTACCTGCATGACAAAGGGCTCAAGGTCTTGGGCGAGAAGAGAGGCTTCACCATGTC
>Ga0172366_10000549_pt1 | contig 27305 bp, 19 predicted proteins | sample LakKivSesite69cm_FD_114533 | JGI IMG/M metagenome (GOLD analysis project Ga0172366, IMG submission 114533) | Sediment microbial communities from Lake Kivu, Rwanda - Sediment site 69cm | ecosystem: Environmental > Aquatic > Freshwater > Lake > Sediment | place: Rwanda: Western Province, Lake...
ATGAGCTTACCTGCGAACCTGTTTACAAGGCTTGCGCAGAGCGGGGCGGCGACTATATAATGCGGACCGCTGGAGGCAATTTTTACGGGGACGAGGCCTTTGCTTTAACCTGCTTGAGCGATATCTGGAGCGACCCTTGCGACAATCCCTGGCGGGAAGCGGTAAGCAATTTCTACTCTATTGTGAAAAAACATGGAGGGACAAACGCCTATATTTCTCAGTTCTCTGCGATTGATCCATCGACAGCGGTATTCTACCTGGCCAATCACGTCGTTGCCGCCTATTATGTTGATGCTGAGGATAAGCACATCTGGCGGCAGGGGCTTATCGACCGGCTTACCCGAGTTGATGATTCGTGTAGTTTCCCTGTGATGGGACTGGGGATAGCCACTTGGGCGCTGGCGCAGACGGGCGGCCTGGATGAAACACTTATTGACCCTCACGGAACTAGCGCAGTTTACTGGAGCTCCAAGAAGCTTAGCGACCTGCCGGGCCTTCTATTGAGCCATCAGGTAGCTGAAGGCGATCCCAATGCGGGCAGTTTTTACTGGCGGTTCGACCACACCAGCGGCGGCACTGATAGCTACACTTGTGGATACACAGAAGATACAATATTTGGTGCGCTTGGACTAGTTGCCTCTGCCAGGGCCAATCTCGACCTTGAGTTGGATGATGCCATTCTTGCTGCACGCCAAGTGCTTATTGGCGGGATAGACCCTGAAGGTAAAGTGTACGAGCACCTTTCACATCAGGGCGTAGTCCAGTACGCCTATGCTGGAGAGATGCTCCAGGCTCTTAGCGGATTGGTCATCGCTGGGGATATGGACCTCAGCGGAGGCGTAGATTTCGTTGACCTGGCGATTTTCGCCGATAACTGGCGTGCCGGCAATTGCACCGCCTCGTGCTGGTGCAATGGCAGCGACCTCGACCGGGACAGGAAGGTAGGATATCTCGACCTTGCAATTATAGCTGATAACTGGCTTAGAGGCGCCAGTCCCTAAGTTTTGAACGATAAATACAGATAGGTGGTTGTTGTTACAACTACGATGAAGAGGAGAACGTATGAAAAACGCATGGACAAGAAAATTGTTGGCGACATTTGCCTTGGCGGTTGTGGTGGGACTTTCCGCCGCAGCCGCCGCTGCCTCTGATGATACCAAAAAGGGCAGCCAAGAGGCTGTGCTGAGAGAGGTACGCATCTTTGACCCCTTTATGCTAAGGACTGTTACCTACCTTACCGGAGCTGTGCCCCGGACCGATCGAGGTACGAACGCCTCAAGTAACCTGGCTAATCAGACTGGCGATCCGATGTTTCCAAGCTTGCTACTTTTTTCACCACCGCCAGGCAGGCCTCCGATACGGATACCGTTTAGGCCGCCGATAAGGAGTCCCTTCCGGCCGCCTCTGGTATCTCGTTAGGCCTGCCTTGTGGAGATAGGCTGATTGAATAGAAGCTTAAAGTCTGGCTGATTTGGAGAAAGGAGGGCGGGCTATATTTCGGAGGAGGTATAAGAGTGAACTTCGTTGGGCAAAATTTATTTCTTGGGGGCATATTAGAAGGCCGAGTTTCAGGCAGCATTAGGATATTCTTGGCCATTTTATTATGTTTATACCTGGTTGGGTGCGGTGACCAGGTGCAGCTACCTACAGCGGCGCAATTAAGCGAATTTGAGGGTGCGGGCCCTACCCGTCCTGCCGTCGATTGGGAACGTCTGGTAGGGGCAAAAATGGTCCGTGGGCCTTACCGTGTTGTGGTCGGCGATGTGCTGGAGCTAATGATGCCGGCCATGCTGCAGGCGGTCACGGCCCAGATGCCGGAAACCACCGAGAGATTTGCGCCGTATCTTTGCCGGGTTGACGAAGATGGAACAATCTCGCTTCCTATAGTCGGCAAGGTCCAAGCAGCAGGAAAGACCCTTGCTGAGATAGAATTGGCAGTGATTGATGCATACCACCCCAAATACGCGGTACTTCGTCCGGCTGTCACTGCTCGGGTTACTGAGTACAGGACCGCCAAAGTCGCCATTAGTGGTGCTATTGCAAAGCCCGGCGTCTATGAGCTTCGGGCAGACCAGATGTCCCTGGTGGCGCTTCTTATGCAGGCTGGCGGCATCGTGGATGAAGGAGCTGCCGGCATACGAATAATCCATCCCACAGAGACTGTGCCGGAAAAACAGCAGGACCAGAAATCTGCAGAGCCAGCCGGACAAGTCACTGGCCAGCAATCCGGACAGCTCATTGACCAGGCAGTCAAGACAACGGTGGAAGAGATACTTCAGCAGGCCATCGAAAAGTCAACTGAGCATGATGTAGCGACAGCCACAGAACTCCAGCAGCTATACCCTCAGGTAAGTGAAATCGAGCAGATCAAGGTCCAAATAACCTTCGCCCAGTTTAAGAAGCCAGATACTGCTGGTCTATTGACCGTAAAGCACGATGACAAGGTCCTGCTAATTGAACAGATGGATGTCACAAGCCGCCTTCAAAGACAGGCTGTCATCGAGAAGTTAGCGCAGATAGAGCCGCGTGTTTCCACTATTAGAGTTGGGCAATCGCTGCGGCAACTGGCTGAGCAACTTGGAGGCAGCGTCAATCCGCCCGAACCAGTTGAAGAACCATCCATAGATGCGAGAAGAATCAGCCTCGCAGGTTTGAAGGGACCCCGCTTGGCGGGAACCCAAACGCAATGTATCTCTGACGCATCGCTGGAAAAGCTCAAAGGGGTCTTGGAAACGGTCGCCCATGCAAAAACTGTAGAAACACAAAAGATAGCTGAGTTCGGCGAGGTGGAGAAGGCAAAGCCCATCGTTCTTCCTGTAAGGGGGCTGAATATCCCCTTTGCCGATGTTGAGCTTTGTGAGGGTTATACTGTGGTGGTTGAGCCGCTCCAGATGCCGATCTTCTCGGTCATTGGCCTTGTCAGTAAACCCGGCAACTTCCCGTACCCGCCGGATGTTAAATATAACCTCATGCAGGCGATAGCCTTTGCTGGTGGCCTGGAGCAGGCAGCCGATCCCCGCTATGTCACTATCTACCGCTTGAAGGCGGATGGCACGATTATAAATGCACCTTTTAAGATTATAGGCGGCAGCAATAGCGCGCAACTTACCGAGGCGTTGAATATCCCCGTAAAGCCAGGTGACATTGTCGCGGTAGAACACACGCCGCGAACCCGTGCAACCCTGTTTCTGCAGAGGATATTCAGCGTTCACGTAGGGGCATACATCCCTGTATGGCGTTAAAAAATAAAAGAGAAACAGCCACAGAGGACACAGAGTTCACAGAGATGAAAAAATAAAGTAATTCCTCTGAGTTCTCTGTGCTCTCTGTGGCAAAAATTAACGGAGCAGGACATGGTTAGGCAGTATGAGAATAATAAAACGCCCATAGACGATATCCCCGAAGCGCAGGTCGCTCCTGCCGCTGGAGTGCTCCCTGAGAGCCTGATCCAGGTCTTATGGCGGGGCCGCTGGCTGGTATCGCTCGCTACGGTAGCAGCGCTGGCGGCAGGCTTTATTTATCTTTCTAAGACTACGCCAATTTATACCAGTACATCCAGGCTCTATGTCGAGCAGAGCGGCCCTAAGATCATAACAGAGAACGAACAAGGCTTAATGACCCGCTCCACAAATTATTTATATACACAGGCGGAGCTACTCAAATCTACGCCGATTTTGGCTGCTACTCTTGAAAGCCCCGGTATAAGCAAGATGAGGACATTTGCCGGTATAGATAACAGGATTGCGTATCTTAAGAAGAAGCTCGATGCTACTGTGGGCAAAAAAGACGAGATCATAAGCCTATCGTTCGAGTCAGCATATCCGGCTGAAGCCGCCCAGGTAGTCAATCAGGTGGTTGATTCATACGTAACTTATCATTCCACCCGCAAACGCAGCACGTCAGCGGAGGTCTTGAAAATCCTTCAAGGTGAAAAGGACAAACGCAGCCAGGAGTTTTCGGAAAAGCTCAAGGCAATGATGGACTTTAGAAAAGACAATATGGGACTGGCCTTTGAAGGCGACCGCAGCAATGTGATACTTCAGCGGCTGGAAAGGCTGTCTGCGAGCTTAACGGAGGCCGAGCTTGCGACCGTCGAGGCCAGGAGTATTTACGAATCTACAAAGGCAATGGTCAACGACCCTGCCAGGCTGGAGCAATTTGTTGCGGCCCAGCGGGCTAAGGGTGTTTATATCTCTACAGGAAGTGAAAGGGCGTCGCTTAGATCAAAACTTGATGACCTGGAGCGCCGCCGCATAGATCAATTACGCCAGGTCACTCCTGATCACCCCGCAGTTAAGGCATTGCAGGGGGAAATCGACCACGTAGACAAGCAGCTTGTCGACCTGGATGGTGAGTTTGCCCAGGCTCAACTTGCTGTAGCCCAGCAGCAGTACCTGGCTGCCAAAGAAAAACAAGGCCAGATTGAAAAATATTTCCACGAGCAACGCCAAGAAGCCCTGTCGCTAAACGAGCAACTGGCACAATATACGATATTACGATCAGAGTGGGAGCAGACCAAGAAACTCTGCGATCTTCTGGACGACCGGATCAAGGAGCTGAATGTCACCGAGGACGTTGGCGCCCTAAATATAAGTATTCTCGAACTGGCCCGGCCTGCAACCAGACCATCCAAACCGCAGAAGGCGCGGGTCATGGGCATCGCGCTGGTTCTGGGGCTTATGCTTGGAGGGGGTTTGGCACTTCTTCGGGACTGGCTGGACCAAACCCTGCGGTCGGCTGACGAAATATCGGCTGTCCTTGGCGTGCCGGTCTTAGGCGTGGTGCCCTCGATGTCCAGCAGGGAAAGCATAGTAGACCGGGGTCAGAAGGTTCATCTGGACTCCGATTCCCGCGTTGCAGAGGCCTATCGCACAATACGCACCGCTGTCTTTTTTGGTGCACCCAAAGATGAGGCAAAGACGGTGCTTATTACCTCCCCGGCGCCTGTTGATGGCAAAACAACCCTGGTAAGTAACTTAGGTATTGCGATGGCGCAGGCTGGCCAGAAGACACTTATTCTGGATGCAGATTTCCGAAGACCTATGCAGCACGAAATCTTCAAGCTCGACCATGACCACAAGGGCCTTAGCAGCGTTCTTGCCGGCACTACTACTTTGCAGGACGCCATCCAGCCCACCAAAACTAAGGGCCTGGATGTCCTGCCGTGTGGGCCTGATGTACCCAATCCATCTGAGATGCTCAATAGTGAAACCTTTGCCAGGACGTTGGAGCAGCTTTGCGAAAGATATGACCGCATCGTTATCGACTCGCCGCCGGTTATGCCTGTTACCGATAGTCAGATACTTGCTGCGGTCTGTGATATAACGCTCTTGGTGCTAAGGGCGGAGAGATCTACCAGAAGGGCCAGCCAGCAGGCCCGTGACGCGCTATTGAGTGTAGGCGCACACATGCTTGGTGCGGTGGTTAACGATGTCCCCAGAAAGAGTGCCCGCTACGGCTATTACGGTGGTTACGGATACTACTATTACTACTACGACCGTTATGGCCGGCGCAAGAAGAAAAAGGCCGGCGAAAAGAAACCAGCCGCGGTTGCAGAAGAGCTCGGCAGCTTTGAAGGCTCAACGCCTTGAGGGTAGAAGATGATACGTTGCTTTACAGACATCCACTGTCACATACTGGCCGGTCTTGACGATGGACCTGAAACAATGTCCGAGTCACTTGCGCTGTGCCGGAGTCTGACCGAGCAAGGGATAGGCTGCGTGGTGGCTACGCCCCATCAACTCGGCCGCTTCGATGGCTGCAACGATGCCCAGAAGGTGCGAGAGGCAGTTTGCAGCTTAGGCCAGGCCCTTAACAACAACGGTATTGCCCTTAAGGTCGTCCCCGGAGCCGAAGTCCGGGTCGATGAGAGAATCTGTAAGCTTTTAGAGGCGGACCGGATACTGACGCTTGCAGATGGCGGCAGATACATTCTTCTGGAACTTCCATACGAGGTCTTTATTGACGTGCGGCCACTACTTTTTGAACTAAGCTGTATAGGTGTTCAGGCTGTCATTTCACATCCTGAAAAATGTGCCCCCGTGGCAGCAATGCCGCAGGTGGTCCGCAGGTGGCTCCAAGATGGTGCGCACCTGGTGATAACCGCATCGAGCTTGCTAGGCGATTTTGGCCTCAAAGCTAACAAGGCCGCATGGTATTTCTTAAGCTCCGGCTGGGCAAGCCTGGTAGCGACGGATGCCCACGATACAGATCGAATTTGTCCTAAAATGAAGGTTGCTTTTGATCGCATAAGCATCAAGCTGGGTAAAGACATAGCGTCTCTTGTGTGTATCGAGAATCCATCAAGATTGGTAAATGGCCAGGATATGGTACGTCTCTGGCCTGGTAGCTAATAGCAGGCGGAGTGATGAAGCATGACCGCACTAACATCAAAAGCACGGATGCTTCCCCCGACAGGTTCGATAGAGTAATCGAGGCCTTGCTCATCTCGCTGTTAGTCTTTATGCCCCTTGCCTTTGGTGCGGTGGAGGCCTGGAGCGAAGAAATCGTCATAGCTCTGGCGGCAGCCATTTCTGTATGCTTTTTGCTCAAGCTCGTCCGCCATACTTCTGGCGGGCTGGCCCGCCCGCAGGCAGATGCGGGTCTGGTCCGGGCATGGGCATACATTCTGGTAGCAGTATTTATCCTTATAGCAATTTTTCAGATTATTCCCCTGCCAGCCAGCGTTGTGGAGCTAATTTCTCCAGATACAGCGGCAGCTAAAAAAGAACTTTTAGCTGACCTGCCAAATGCTAACGAGCTTTTATCATCAATGACCCTTAGCTTTTATCCGCACGCCACCAGGCACGATCTGCGATTACTGTTGGCCGTGGCGGCTGTCTTTATGGTAGTAGTTAATTCTTATCGTCGCTCTGAGCAGATAAAAAGACTCTTGGCGGCGATAGCAATCATCGGCGGGGCGGTGGCAGTCTTGGCTCTTGCCCAGGACCTTTTTGGGAATGGAAAGATTTACTGGTTTGTGCCGACCGGATCGGGCCAGGCCTATAGCGGCCCATTCATAAACCACAGCCACTTTGGTCAGTTTATGAATCTTTCACTTGGCGCGGCACTGGGTCTTATTATGGTAAGGCTGCACGAGGCCTTTACCGGCAAGAAAGTGACCCCGCCGCTTGTAGCAGAATACCTCAGTTCTCCGCAGGCAAAATGGCTCTGGACCCTCATTTTTTTGATAATTTTAGGGGTTTCGGCACTGTTTGTCTCACTTACCCGCGGGGGCATGATAAGCACACTGATTGCCGCTGCTTTTACCACGCTGGCGATAAGTTCGCGAAGGTCACTTCGAGGCCGCAGTTGGATCATGGCCCTGATGGCCTTGGGTGCATTTATCTGTGTCCTGTATATCGGTTTTGATGCAGTTTATGACAGATTAGCAACTATTCGCGAGCTTCACGAGTATCACGGCCGCTGGCAGATAGTCAAAGACATCGCCGTCGCCTGGACTAAGTTCCCGCTACTTGGCACCGGTCTGGGTACGCACGAAGTTGTCTATCCGATGTTTGACCGCTCAATGACACCTGCCTTAGCAAGCCATGCAGAAAATGAGTACGCCCAGGCGGCAGAAGAGACCGGCCTTATCGGCCTACTTACTTTAATAGCCTTTGGCATCATCGTCTGGCGAGCTTATGTCCGCAATGTAACGACAGGCTCGGTGCCTATTCGCTCGGCTGCCTACGGCCTGGGCTTTGGCCTTATGGCCATATTGGTTCATAGCCTCAGCGATTTCGGCCAGCATCTGCCGGCCAACGCTATGCTTTCTGCCGTATCTTGTGCACTTTTATTATCTATAGCCCGCATAGGCAGAAAAGATAATCCGACTGTCAACGCTTCTCAACTATATCGACTGCCGAGAGTCTTATCTATCGCTGTCCTAGTTTGTGCTTGTGGGATTTGGGCCTGGGCCATATTTGGTGCTGATAAAGCCCGCGCTGCCGAAGCCCACTGGAAAATGGCGCTGGCCGCTGAGCAAAGCCTGAGCGACAAAAATTGGCAGGGAACTGATGAGGAATACATAACACTCATCCAGCACGCCGCTGCCGCCGCAGATTATCAGCCTCAGGATGTTAAGTACCGGCACTGGCTGAATGTCTACCGCTGGCACTCTCTATCGCGTGTCACAGATCCCAATACCGGCGCCATTATCATCCCGGAGCAGGCGTTGTCGTTGGTGCAGCGTATTGTAAGTGATCTAAATGCCGCCTGTTTACTCTGTCCGACATACGGGGCCAGCTATTGCGTGGCTGGCCAGCTTAAAAAATTCGTCTTAGATGATCCCAATGGTGCTGCGGATATACAGACTGGATATTGCCTTGCACCCTGCGACCCCACAGCATGTTTCGTAGCAGGGCAACTGGATGCTACCGAAGGCAGAATTGATGATTCTTACCAAAAGCTCCAACGAGCTATTCAACTTGATGGTGCACTCTTTAAAGAAGTAGCTGACTTGTATGTCAACCATCTCAACCGCCCTGAGTTAGCGGTGAAATTGGCCGGCGACGATGGAGGCTGGTTAAGCCACGTGGCTAATATCCTTGCTGACACGCAAGAGCATAAGGATACCGCCCAGAATATAAGGGCCAGGGTGATAGATTTGCTCAAAGCCCAGTGTCAGAGGCCTGATGCGCCAGCTTCGGCGTTTGCTTCGTTGGCGAACATTTATAGAAGCCAGAATGAGATGGATGCGGCGATAGAGTATTACCGCCGGGCTTTGGCGCTTGATTATGGCCAGGTCAACTGGCGATTTACATTAGCTGGGTTGCTTGCCCAGAAAGACCAGATACAGGAAGCAATCCACGAGGCAAGGATATGCCTGCGCCTTCGTCCGCAGTTTAAGGCAGCGGAAAAGCTGATCGCGGACCTATCGGTTCGTCCCGTTGCTGAGAATAGAGCGGCACAGAATCCTTAAATATTTAGCCCCACGTTTTATGGACTTGGCCATCCCTTACGGGACGTGGGGTTAAGGCTGACAGTTGAAAGAACCTCGTCGGTGCACCGACGGGGACGGAGTATGCGCAGAACTGATTGTTCGGAGTTTACCGGATAAGCAATGAAGACCTATCTTTGCGTATATCTTGGCTCTACTTTGCTTGCTTTGGTGGTAACGCCGCTGGTAATCTGGCTTGCGCGGAGGCTCAAAGCAATGGACCGCCCGGACGTGCGGACCGTCCATTCGCAGCCGATCCCACGAATCGGCGGTGTGGCCGTATTCCTGTCGGCTATGTCCCTAATCATCGCCGTCCTATTCCTGGATAATGCCGTCAGCGAGAGATTCAGGGATATACAGGTGCAGCTTATGGCTGTTTTGTGCTCAGCAGGCTTCATCTTCTTGGTCGGCCTTGTGGATGATCTGAAAGGTCTGCCTGCACGAGTTAAGTTCTTTGCCGAGCTATTTGCAGCCGGCGCATTGTATTGGATAGGAGTAAGAATAACTGGCATCGCGGTCACTGATGCATGGACGCTGCATCTTGGCTTGTGGAGCTGTCCGTTGACCGTGCTCTGGATAGTCGGCATCACCAATGCAGTGAATCTCAGTGACGGCCTTGATGGCCTCGCAGCGGGCATTTCAGCAGTAGCCTGCGGAGTAATCGCTATCTTTGCCATCCATAGCAGCCAGGTGGTAATGGCGGTCTTGATGCTCGCACTGCTGGGCAGTCTGACTGGATTTCTATTTTTCAATTTCAATCCAGCAAAGGTCTTTATGGGCGACTGCGGCAGCTTATTCCTTGGCTTTACCATTGCCGCCTCCAGCGTTATGTGTGCCAGCAAATCTTCCGCCCTTGTCGGCCTTGCCCTGCCGGTTCTGGCTTTGGGCATACCGATTTTTGATACGCTGTTTTCTATGCTCCGGCGGTTTCTGGAGCGACGGAGTATATTTTCGCCTGACCGCAGTCATTTGCACCATCACTTACTTGATCTGGGCTTAACGCAGCGGCACGTGGTGATCGTAGCTTATGCAGTGACATGTCTTTTCGCCGGGCTGGGCCTATTTATGATGGTGACGCGCAGTATCAATTCTTTAGTGATATTCTTCTGCATTTTGTTGCTGGCGCTACTATTCTTTCGCGTTGTCGGCTCTGTCCGCTTGCGAGAGACCATTGTTGGCCTGCGTAAAAAATATGAGCTTTCCAGCCGATGCAGGCAAGAGCAAATGAATTTTGAGCAGGCTCAGCTTTATTTTCGTGATGCTCGCAATTTTGACGACTGGTGGCAGGCGGTTTGTGGAGCGGCAAAGCGGATGGATTTTGCCTGGGTCTCGTTGAAGACCACCGATAAGAATGGAGCAGAGCGAACCGAGGTTTGGCGGCTGACCGATTCCGATCCACCGGATAAATCCGAGGTGGTTGTTATGAATTTGCCGGTTCGCAATCACGGCTTAGCCGGAGTGATGGAGTTTGAGATAGCGATTTTGGTCAATGGCTCTCTCGAATCCGCCGGCCACCGTGCAACGCTGTTCAGCAGACTGATTGATGAACACGGTGTTGCTGCAGTGTCACAGAACACAGAAGAATAACTGTGCCTCTAGCAATGTCTTAGTGGTTCTAATTGCAGCCGAAGGGGATAGGAAATTGTTGTCGGATGGAACAAATCAGTGGGATTGGTTGTTGGTAAAGTAAATCTTGATCTGAGCTAAATTATGGTGTCTGGAATACGGAATGTCAGTATGACATTTGCAGCTCGAATGTGTACCATAGTTATGGCAGTGGGCACGGAGAGCTGTTTAGCGTGGTTTCTCGGCCCAAGCGGAAGAGGCTCGTACGCTGTGTGCCTGCTATTTGCTACATTGCTAAGTCTTGTTTTCGGGGTTGGCTGTGACGTCGCAAGTATTTATTTTGTGTCTTCCAAACGTTTCAGTCTTTCCGAGGGTATAACATATTCCCTTATTTATGGCGGAATAGGTTCTGGATTAGCAATAATAGCGGGGCTAATCCTGATGCAGTTCCCTTTATCTTTTTTCGACAAGGCAAGCCCAACATCATTTTATCTGGCGCTAATTACGGTTCCGGTTTTACTATTTGCATTAGTATTTATGGGGCTTTTAACCGCAGTGCAGCAATTCGACTGGTTTGCTGCTGTATCGATACTGAATGGCTTGGTTAAACTATTACTAACCGTTGTTTTTGTATGGTTTCTTTCATGGGGAGTTAATGGTGCCCTGCTCGCAATTTTTACAACGGACATCATAACCATTGGAACTACATTTGTTTTGTTTTCCCGGAAATACGGCACGGTGCTGGCGAAACCCTCGATGAAAAAAATAATGGATATGCTCCATTATGGAGCGAGGTATTATATCGGAAAGGTCAGCAACCAGATGAATTTCCAAATAGGCACAATGATTCTTGCATTGTTTGCCACAAAGGAAGAGATAGGGCTGTTTGCAGTTGCCTCTGTAATAACAGCCAGGGCCATGATAATTCCTGATACTTTAGGTACAGTTTTAATACCAAAAATTGCTGGGAACAAAACCGGGAAAATGGAATTAGTTGCTCAGTGCTCGCGATTGACAGCGATAAGCTGTGGTGCATTATTATTGATACTCGCCGTTTTTGCCAAACCTATAGTGATGGTATTGTTTTCGTCTGCCTTTCTCCCCGCAGTTCCACTTATCCGAATCATGGCAGTCGGCGTTTTTGTTCGTTGTTCCTGTAAAGTTTTTGAACCTTTTTTACTTGGAACAGACCACCCAGGAACGTTGTCATTTAGTGTTACCGTTGGAATAATATTCAACTTTATCATTTTGATTTTATTGTTGCCCATGATGGGTCTTATTGGAGCGGCTGTAGCTGTATCAGCAGGATACTTTGTTAGTTCGGCATTTCTGGCTTCAGCTTTTATTCGATTTAGTGGGCTAACATTGGTTGAGACATGTCATTTTAGAATGTCCGACTGGATGCTAATGAGGAATCTTTTTCAGAAAGCAACAAAAGCTGGATGCCGAATAAGCGATATTGTTAAACAATAGGTTCCTTTGTTTTCTCACATAAGTAAGGTTGTTGTTTTAGAAAAAGCTAATGTTGCCAGTTTGCCCTGGGGCGGACCGTATCTTTGAGACGTAAGCCGCTGTGGTAAAAATAGTGGTAGATAATAGGTAGTGGTACAGGATAATGCTTTGATTCGAAAGGTTCGGTAAGTGGTAAAGATATCGATAGGTGGAGATATTTGTCCGATCAGACGGAATATGGATAGCTTTATGCGAGGTGACATGGCTGGGATTTTTAATGATTTATTGGATGATTTTGAAGCTGCAGATCTTACAGTGGTGAACTTGGAGTGCCCGTTGATTGAACACAAATCGCCGATTCTTAAGAGTGGTCCTGTATTAGGAGTGAGTATCAAATGTATTAGGGCTCTCAAGAACGCCCATATTAATGTGATTAACCTGGCGAATAATCATATTCTGGATCACAGTGAACAGGGATTGAGAAATACTATGAGAATATGTCATGAAGCCGGAATAGAAGTAGTAGGAGCGGGCGAAAACCTTGCTGATGCTGGGAAGATATTATCCATGCAAGTTAAAAGTGTCAGAATCGGTATAATGGCCATTGCGGAGCATGAATTTTCGATAGCCACAAGAAACAAGCCAGGTGCAAATCCGCTTAATATGATGGAATTCGTCAGACAGATGAGGCATCACAGGGAGAAGTTTGACTATGTGATGGTATTGCTGCATGGAGGCACAGAGTATTATCCGTATCCGAGTCCAGAACTTCAGCAGGTTTGTCGCTTTATGATTGAGGAGGGGGCTAATGCGGTGATATGCCAGCAATCTCATTGTCCAGGATGTTATGAGCACTATGAAGGTGGGTATATCGTATATGGCCAAGGCAATCTTATTTTTGACGCGCATTCTAATCAAGAAAAATGGAACCAGGGCTATTTGGTGAGTTTGTTCATCAAAGCGGAAGGGGCTGACAAGATGGACATCATACCGTATATTCAATCCGATAAGAGGGCCGGGGTAAGGAGGATGGATAAGGATAAAGAAGAGGCTTTCAAAAAAGATTTGCATGAGATGTCAGCCCGGATAAAAGACATAGAGTTTGTGGAAAAGCAATGGCGGGAGTTTTGTAAAAACAAGAGATATGTGTATTTCAGTGTCCTTCGCGGGCACAATAGATTTCTTCGAGGGCTTAACAGGCTGGTGCACTTCTCGGATTGGTTTTACTCGCGCAGCGAGTTGGCAACACTTCAGCACGTGATACGGTGTGAGTCCCTCAGAGAAGTTTTGAATACTATATTGTCTAGTTCGTGAAGAAATGCCTGAAAAATATCAGATCGCTCGTGCTAACTTTTCGGAATTCCCATCGTGATAGTTCAAAGATTAACAAAGAAGAATTACTGGGAAACAGTCTGGTCGGGAGTGCGTCTTCCAAGCATTGCTCGCCCTTGTTCTGATATACACAGGATATTTGAAGCCAATCTTCCGAAGTCACTTGAACTGACGTTCCTGGAAATAGGCTGCGCTCCAGCTGCCTGGATGGCATACTTCCATAAGAACTTTGGATATGCCGTGACGGGTATAGAATACGCCCAAAATGCTGCTCAGATAGCCCGAAAAAACCTTCAAATCCAAGAAGTGCAAGGAAACATTGTTACTGCAGATTTCTTCGAATTAGGAAACTGTAGTCCATACGATATTGTATTTTCTGCAGGCTTCGTTGAACATTTTGAGGAACTATATTTTGTGGTTGGTAAGATATGCTCATTATCAAGACAATATGTTATTACTTTGGTTCCCAATATATATGGAATTCACGGCTGGGTGAGCAAAACCTTTAGGCCGGATGTATACCATGCCCATAAGAAAATCGACCCTTTTTTATTGAGAGAGCTACACGAAGGAAGCAATATGAAAACTTTATTTTGCGAATATGTTGGAGGAATTCAATTCACCTATCCTGCTGCAAAGAACGTTTTCTTTGAGAAAAGAAAAAAGCTTTCATGGATTATTAATTTCCCCTTCAAGGGTTTGAACTTGGGTTTTCGGATACTAAATCGTCTATTTGGTTTTAGTCCTAGGACACGATGTTTATCTCCATCAGTTTTGTATATCGGACAAAAGGTATAACATAGGATACGTTTTGCTGTAATGACATTTCATAATATGATACGATGTAATGCACACAGGGAAGTCCTCCAAAACATATTGTTAGAGAGATTCGCTACTCGGAACGATCGCAGTAACATAACCATGTTGTGATAAAATACCACCAGGCCTGCGCTAGCAGCGTAATGTTTAAATTTTTTAGAAAGTCCGCTCAGTAGCATTCTAATAACCAAATCCACGCATAAGGGGATCTGATATCATGCAAAATGCAAATAATGAGAGATATATATTCTTGTTGGTTGATTACAAAGGATATTTTTCGTCAAAGGTAATATCCGAATATCATTTAGGAGGCATGGATAAGGATTTATTATCGGGATGCTTTAATCGTTATGGTTATAAAGTAACATATTTAGAATTCCCAGATGTGGATTTTAGAACCGATAAATTCAAAGGTCAGTATGTCCTCTATACATCGTCAGAAGATGTTGGCTTGGAGTATAAAAGCTATATCGAAGATATTTGTTTGGGATTAGAACTGAAGGGTGCTAATTTGATACCATCATTCAAATACCTGAGGGCTCATCATAATAAAGTTTTTATGGAAATTCTTAGAGATCAGATGGAGCTAAATGATGTGAAAAACATATCGTCTAAATATTTTGGAACATACTCGGATGTTATTAGAAGAGTGGAACAATTCCAAGGTACAAAAGTCCTTAAAAAATCAACGAGTGCAGGCAGTGCACAAGTATTTCTTGCTGAGAATAGTAGACAACTTAAAAGAACTGCACGCAAAATTAGCAGGAGTTTTTACTTCAGGGATTTGCGTGACATTCCGAGATGGTTGAAATTTAACTTCTTTGTTAAAAGAAAATATGACTTTTGCTCAAAACACAGATCCAAATTTATTGTACAGAATTATGTCCCACATTTGGAGCATGACTGGAAAGTATTGGTTTATGGTGATAAATATTACGTTTTGAAACGTGCAAATAGAAAAAATGATTTTAGAGCCAGTGGCAGTGGGGATTTTACGTTCGAAAAACAACTGCCGCGTGGTTTACTGGACTTTGTTGAACAGATATTCAGTAACATGGATGTCCCAATGTTAAGTGTGGATGTTGCATATGATGGAAAACAGTTTTATCTTTTCGAATTTCAGGCAATATATTTTGGAACAATTACAATACAAGCCTCTGATTTTTATTTTGTTAAGGAGTCTGACTCGTGGAAAATAAAAGAAGGAAAGTCAGTTGTTGAAAAAGAGTATGCAAGGAGTGTGGTATCATACTTGGAAAAAAGACTTTGTTGTGAATGTACCTTATGATATTTGGGATGCATTACATCCTATTGCAGGAATACATACTCTACGCCAGAACATGTTGCGAACAAGTATATGCAGATAATATAGGACGTCATCTCTATTGTTGATAACGCATCGCATGTTCGTCGTGAGAAGTGAGATCTATGGTACGCAGTGATCAGCAATATACGCGAGGTATCATCACGGCTGAACCAAGACAGGCCATCAGTATCAGTAAGGGGTTCGATGTAGCTGTCTTCGGGGTTCTGGTAGGTTATCTCTGCTGGTGCCCGCTCGAAGATAATTTTACGCGTGGAAGTGATGTGACTATCTATGTGGGTTTAGCGGTATCAGCGATCGTGCTTATGGTATTCGCTGTATATTTGTTCATCACTCGTCCCTGCAATGGGGTACTGGGGCATAAACTGAGTTGGATTTCCGTGTGGATTCTGTCTGCTTATGCGATGACTTACTTCATAAACGGGGGTATCAAGGGCCCGGTGGAGATCACACGCTTCTGGATATTCAGGCTTGCCCTTATACTGCTTACAGGTCTCGTCTCTTATAGGTTATCTCGCCTGGGACTTCTGACACTCCGGACGATCGCAGCTTGCAGTGTTTTCATGACAGGATTGCTGATAGCCAGTATGCTCGCAGGTGTAGTTTTGGGGATAGAACCCCAGGCAACGTATCAGGGAGTAAACCGAGTCTCAACTGTCACCGGGGTGGATGTCTGCGGATACTCACTTGCTTTCGCTCTGCCAGGACTGGCGGTCCTGAAGCGGCATTTATTGCGGTACACCATGATGGGTCTCACTCTTGTCGCCATTGCAGTGACATACAGAAGAGGGCCGATGCTATGCGCGGCTATAGCTGCTATACTGGCCATACTGCTTGGCTATGGCGACAGTCTTCGCGCGCGGATATTAGGTGTGGCAATAGTAGCAATCTGTATACTTGTCCTCATAGCCACCATTGGGTATCAAATGCTGGCCACACGATGGATAGAGTTGTACGAGGGCACATCACTGGGCTGGTCGCTGAGAGACAAAATTTACCCAACACTCGCCAAGGGGATTCTCGATGACACGGATTGTTGGATTTTCGGTCACGGCATCGGATCCACGGTATTGGCAACGGACCGATCATTTGGTGCAGGTCGGTTTGCGCACAATGATTGGCTGGAAATCACCTACACGGCCGGCTTGATGGGACTTCTTCCCTTCATGCTGCTTAATTGCTTGTTTCTCAAGGTTGCATGGACCTTGTTCCATCAAAGGCACAAGACATTCATGATTGCTGCAGTTGCATATGAACTCTTCTTCGTCGCAAATATCATAGGAGGAGCGATGTATTATCCTGCGAAGGGGGGGCTTCTGTTTAGTATTTTGGGCGCTGTTTGCGCTTTCGCCGACAACGCCAAAATGGGAGAACATAGACCTGTTGGTGAGTTCTAATGGTGGTTCAAGTCAGGCGAAGAATAAAAGTGCTTCACGTAGTCTCGCGACTCCGTTGTCATGGACCAATTTCGCAACTGTACAATCTCATAAAATATTCAGACAAACAGGCTTTCGATATGATGATTCTGACCTTGTCACCTGAAGCAAAAGATTCGCGTTTAGCTGATTTCCGCAGTTCTGGTGTTAAGTGCTACTCTCTCGGGCTTTCTCGTGTCGCTGGGGCTCTATTGGGAAGTAGGCTTCTCAAGCAGTTTCTACGTGAACATCCAGCCGATATCATTCATGCGTCGGATATTCGATCGTCTGTTGTAGCCGCAATGGGGCCGAAGAATATACCACGGATTATTACTCGCCGAGAATCCTTTTACAAACACAGTATACTCTACCAAGGTATAATTTACGGCTCTATTCTTGAAGCAATTCATAGCGCAGCTTGCCATCGGGTCGACAAAGTTATCACGGTATCAGAATTCGTACGAGAAAGTGCTGGCCGGAGCCTGAGATCAAATATTGATGTGATACCAAATGCCGTTGATATAGAAAAATTTACTCCGGCTTCTGCAACCAAACGAAAACAAATGAGAAATCGCCTATTTTTGCCAATAGACAAAAGAGTGTTCATTACTACAGGTTGGTTAAGCGAATTCAAAGATCCACTTAGTATAATTAAAGGTTTTTTATCCAGTAGGGTTGCAGAGCAAAGCATGCTCTTACTTGTAGGGGAAGGTTCCCTTCGTGGGAAATGTGAGCGAATGGCTAATAGACATTCTAACGTACGTTTCGTCGGCTTTGTTAATAATGTAGTGGAGTATTTACAATCCTCCGACTTCTTTATTTCGAGTTCACTGAATGAAGGCCTCCCAAATGGAGTTTTAGAAGCCTTGGCGTGTGGTTTGCCTGTGATTCTGTCTGATATCAAGCCACATCGTGAGATATTGGCATTTAATCCGATAGCGGGTAAGCTGTTCCCCGTCAAGGATGTGCCAGCACTTGCAACGTGTCTCCAAGAGATAACGAACAACGACTATCCTTCTCGGTCAGAAGCTGCCTTTCAGATTGTCCAACAGCATCTCAACGCCCGCAGAATGTCGGCTCAATATGAAGCTTTGTATGTCAATGTCATACAGAACAAAAAAGTCGGTGGAGTGGATAAATGAAATTGCCACAGTTCAAGTATGTTTACGGGAGGGATTGGGTGTTGTCGCAAGTTGCCTGTCAGATGTCAGATGGTCGATGGTTATAGGTCGCCTTTAAATGAAAACGAGAGGCCTGGATGGCTACCATTATGCAGTTTGTCAGTCTTCGGGAAAGATTAAATTATGGGTACAATACTTATCTTAGGAACTGGAGGAATATTGGGGCATAAGTTGTGACAATGCCTCCCGCCATATCCTGAGGTTATTCGCACCATTCCAAAGAGGACCGGATACTATAACAAGTATGCTCAAATGTCCAGCAAAGTGACGCTGTTGTGCATGGGCCGGCTTTGATCTCGGTATCTGTGTGTGTCCAATCTTGCCCGGCTGGTCGTGGCGGTAGGCAATTGACTTGACATTTTTCCTCTCCAGATCTGACAACAAGCCAGCGATATAGACCCGAGCATGCTGCTTCTGCTCGCATCTTGCCAGAGTGGTATGAAGGCTCCAGCAAACTGCTCCAGACGTTTCAACATATTATTGAACACTTCTGGCTCGATCTCCGCTTCCTGAAGAATTTTGCGTTTTCGTATTCTAAATCGTCGCTCCATCGTTTATCCTTTCGATGGAGACCATTCCCCTGGAAAGATAATCGTATGAACAACTTAGCTCATTTTAATAAACTTGGACGGTACAACTAACAGACAATGAAAGTAGTCAAATATTGTATAGAAGGGGCATCGGTCCCACAAGATGAGGCGGAGGCGAAAGATGTTTACAGATAAAATAATCCTTATCACTGGTGGCACCGGGACCTTTGGCAACGCGGTTTTACGCCGTTTTCTGAAAACGGATATTAAAGAGATTCGCATCTTTTCCCGTGACGAGAAGAAACAGGATGAGATGCGCAACGCCTTGAAAAGTCCAAAGGTTAAATTTTATGTGGGAGATGTGAGAAACTATGACAGCATTCTTCCTGCCATGCAAAATGTGGATTTGGTTTTTAATGCGGCAGCACTCAAGCAGGTCCCATCCTGTGAATTTTTTCCATTAGAGGCTGTTCGCACTAATGCCCTGGGGGCCGAAAACGTGATGAATTCAGCCTTGGGCTGCAAGGTAAAACACATGATCGTCCTGAGTACAGATAAAGCTGTTTATCCGATCAATGCTATGGGTATGTCGAAAGGACTTATGGAGAAAATGATGATTGCTAAGGCGAAAACATATGGATCATCGAGCACCATATTTTGCGGGACCCGCTATGGTAATGTCATGGGCTCCCGGGGTTCGGTCATTCCCTTGTTCATCAGCCAGATCCTGGCGGGTATGCCCATTACAATAACCGATCCCCATATGACCAGGTTTATGATGTCAATTGATGACGCTTTGGATTTGGTTGTATATGCGTTTCAGAATGGGCGCCCAGGTGACATTTTTGTTCAGAAGGCGCCGGCGGCAACTATTGAGACTTTGGCCAACGCTCTGCAAAAGCTTTTTAATAAAAAAAGTAAGGTTCAGATTATTGGAACCCGGCATGGAGAAAAACTATACGAAACTCTTTTAACACGCGAGGAAACGGCTAGAGCTTACGATTTAGGGAAATATTACCGAATACCTGCCGATGTGCGCGATCTCAACTATGCCTGTTATTTTACAGAAGGTCAGGATAAGGTCTCTTGCCAAGAGGACTATAATTCACATAATACCCATCAGCTTGATGAAGATGGTCTTATTGAGTTGCTTAGCAAACTCGATTTTGTTTGTGACGCCCTTGAAACGGAGAAAATCAATTTGTAGCATATTCTGCATTTCCAAGCAGGGTCTTTCAATTCTTTCACTTTGACCTCAGTTGGGGTCCTTAGGAACGGGATGGGTCCGGAGAACACCCAGAAACGAAGCTGGACTGGATGGCTTCCGCTGGTCCGTGCAGAAGATTGCCGAGAACTGAAAGGCCCTACATTTCCAAGGGTTATGATTTGACATGGTAGTTAAGAAAAAAGTTTTGGTTTTGGGTGTCACAGGTATGTTGGGACACATGGTTCACCGGGTGCTTGCAGCATCGGGCAATATTGATGTCCACGGAACGCACATCTCTGATAAACATGACACTTTTTATTTTAATGTCGAGTCCGGTTTAACAAAACTTGCAGTAATTTGTGACCAGTCGTCATGTTATGACTATTTCATTAATTGCATAGGAATACTTCCAGGGCAAATTGCGGAGAAAGACCCGATCACTATCCGCAAAGCAATTAAAATCAATTCCCTGTTTCCTCACGAACTTTCTGCATTTGCAAAGGAACGGGGAATTCGTGTTATACATATTTCCACTGATGGCGTTTTTTCAGGGAAGGCGGAGAGTTATTACGAAGATGGAATGCACGATTGTACCGACCTATACGGAATAACAAAAAGTCTTGGTGAGGTGTTTGATAAGCATTTTCTGAACTTGCGGTGTTCCATAATTGGTCCGAGTCCTTTTTTAGGAGGGGGGTTGATGGAATGGTTTTTGAGGCAGCCTGATGGCGCTGTTGTCCCTGGCTATACAAATCATATATGGCATGGGGTTTCGACATACCAATTTGGAAAACTCTGTCTCAATATAATCGAAGGGGATCACTTTGAAGAGCTTAGAAGGGAGTCTGCTGTTTTTCATTTTGCTCCAAACGAACCTATTACAAAGTTTGAACTTCTTTGTCTTTTGAAAGAAATATTTAAGAAACACGTCAATGTTGTGGCTACAGCAAGCGATGATAAGATATACAAGAGAGTCCTTCAAACCAAGTACCGTGGACTTAAAAATATTTACGCTTATAGTATATCTGCCGCCAGAATGGTTTCCGAATTAGCCATCTATATGAGCAAAGAAAAATAGGGGAGACAATTATGCAAGTAGCGCTCGATAGGCCAATAGGCAAGTTTATTAGTCGTACAACTTGTCGTTTTTGTGAAGGATCTAATTTAACAAGAATATTGGATTTGGGTTATTTCCCACTGGCTGGAGGTTTTCTTAAAGAAGAAAATTTTCCAAATGAAAAATATTACCCTCTCGAGCTCAACCTATGTACGGATTGTTTTTTAGTCCAGATAAGTAATGTAGTGCCAGCGGAGGTCTTATTCAAAGAAAACTATTTCTTTTTTTCGTCAGCAATAGGCTCATTGGTTGACCATTTTGCAGCCTTTGCACAGGAAATTCATGAACGTTTTTTAAAGGATACACAAAAGCCTTCAGCATTTGAACTTGGATGCAATGACGGTGTTTTACTCAAACCATTGGCAGCGATTGGCGTGCGCGCGATTGGCATAGACCCTGCTGTTAACGTAGTAAGTTCTATTGACTCAAAAGACATTACTGTAATTAACAATTTTTTCACTGAAAAGATTGCCATAGAAATTAAAAAAGAATACGGCCAATTTGATGTCTTTTTATCGAGCTATTCTTTTGCACATGTTGACGATATGATTGACATCATGAAAGGGATTAAATGTTTATTAAAGGATGACGGAGTACTTGTAATCGAAATATATTATCTAGGGACACTTATAGATGAAATGCAATATGACATGATTTACCATGAACATATGAGTTATTATTCATTAAAATCTTTAATAAGCTTTCTGGGAAAATTTGATATGGAAATTTTTGATTTACGCTATATTCCAGGAATACGTTCTGGTTCTGTGCGGTTTTATGCAAGGAATATCGGACAGAGGTCTGAAGAAATCTCGCCTGAAGTTTTTAATATGATTAGATATGAAGAAAATAGAGGTTTTGATAAGGTTGAAACGTATTCAAGATATGCTGAAAGAGTAGCCGAGACCCGAAGCCATCTTTTAGATATGCTGAATCGTTTTAAAAATGAGGAGAAAACGATTATTGGTTATGGAGCATCTGGGAGGGGGACCATCATTATGAACTATTGCGGTATAGACAGGCGTTATTTGGATTATGTTGTCGATGACGCACCAGCCAAACAAGGATTTTACACTCCAGGAACGCACGTGCCAATTAAATCGTGGGATTACGTGAAAGAGGCAAAATTCCCTGATTATGCAGTATTATTTGCTTGGGCTTTTACAGATGAAGTTATTAAAAAGAGGCAAGATTATCTACAACAAGGTGGCAAATTCATCATTCCCTTGCCGGAAGTAAGAGTAATATCAAAATAATACCAATTCCAGTCACATCAAGGATAGCATGAATAGAGTAAAAGTACAATCGATCTCAATGTGAAAGCGGAGGAATAGTATGAAGGTGATGACAATCATGGGCACCCGACCAGAGATGATAAAGATGTGGTCGGTTTTAAAAAAGTTGGATTCTCTTAACTTTGATCATATTATGGTACACACGGGACAAAACCACACTAAAGAATTAAAAGACTTTTTCTTTAAAGATTTGGAGTTAAGAAATCCAGATTACCAATTATCAATAGATACAACAAATTATGGAACAGAAGTGTCTGATATTATTCGAAAGAGCGATCAATTATTCAGAAAGATCAAACCGGATGCACTAATAATTCTTGGGGATACGTACAGTGGTTTATCGGTACTGCCAGCGTCTAACTATGGTATTAAGATATTCCATATGGAGGCTGGATTGAGGGCGTGGGATAGACGAATGCCTGAACAGAGGAACCGAATTCTAATCGATCACATTTCCGACATTTTGCTTCCTTTCAATAATTATCACAGAGAAAACTTGCTTAGAGAAAATATTCATCCATCGAAAATTTTTGTTACAGGTAATCCTACGTTTGAAGTGATGCGTTTTTTCCAGGATAAAATTAGAAATAGTCACATATTAGAGAAATTAAATCTTACGTCAAAGCAATATTTTGTAGTTACAGCTCATAGAAAAGAGAATGTTGATGATCCAGAATCCTTAGCATATATATTTGAAGGACTCAGTTTAGTTTATGAGAGATTTAAAAAACAAATAATTTATCCTATGCATCCACGAACAAAGAGCAAAATCGGAAATTTGGCAATCCCAAAGGGATTAAGAATTATTGATCCCTTGGGTTTTTATGATTTTAATTGTCTCAGTATGAATGCATCTTGTCTTATAGCTGACTCAGGAACTACCCCAGAGGAAGGATTATTTTATAAAATTCCATGTGTAAGTATACGAAAGACTACGGAAAGGCCTGAAACTGTGGAAGCGGGTGGACATGTCATTTCTGGAATGGATCCTTTAAATATTGTGGAATCGGTCGAGACAGTGACTAAGATTAAGTGGGAAGCGAAATACGATCTTAGTGAAGGAATCAGTCCTTCATCAGTAGTTATAAATGTGATTAGAAGTCAAATCACAAATTATTTCTAAAATATTGGGGGCGGGCCAAACAGGGATAACTCTCGAATTGCAGATGGTACATAATTCGGGGGCAGGTCACAATCATCTGTCGCTTCGGTGAGATTTTATGCCAGTTTATCACCGGCATCAGTGTGCATCTAACCCATGCGAATATTGTTGATAGCTGATTGTTACCTCCCTACCACAAAGTCTGTCGCAGATATGGTTCACGACCTGGCGGTCGAGTTTCGGCGACAAGGCCATGAGGTAATTGTTGCTGTGCCTGACCATACCTTAGCTGCACCCAGTGAGGCAGCGGTCGAAGATGGGGTAAAGGTCTTGCGCATGCGAACGGGCCGGATCAAAGGAGCCAGTAAAATAATCAGGGCCATCAATGAAGTACAACTATCGTCGGTTTTTTGGAGAGCAGGGAGACGTTTCTTTCAAGCTAACCCTTGTGACTTAATTGTCTTCTATTCTCCGAGTATTTTCTTTGGAAGCTTGGTGAAAAGGTTGAAAAAGATTTGGAACTGCAAAGCATATCTGATTTTGAGGGACATCTTTCCCAAGAATATTGTCGAACTCGGAGAACTGAGAAAAGGTTTAGTCTATTGGTTTTTTAAGGTCAAGGAATACGAACTCTATGCAGCAGCGGATATTATCGGCGTAGAGGCACCGGGGAATCTGAGGTACTTCTCCGAAGAGGGGATCGAAAACAGATACCAGCTGGAGGTTTTGTACAATTGGATCTCAATTGACGGGCAAAAATTGGTTCCCCGAAATTACCGGGAACGCCTGGGCCTACAAAATAAGGTGGTTTTCCTTTTCGGTGGTCTTATCTCCAGCGGGCAGGACATGGACAACATTGTCCGGTTGGCCAAGAATCTGCGTGGCTATCCGGATATACATTTTCTCATAGTGGGCGATGGACCGGATGTGCCGCGTCTTAAAGTGGCCATTAGGGAAAGTGGAGGAAGCAACATCTCATACCATCCAACCGTACCACAGAGCGAATACTTGGGTTTGGTCTCGGAGTTCGACATCGGGTTAGTCTGTTTAGCTCGCACAAAGAAGATTGGTAACATTCCAGGCAAGCTACTTGGCTATATGTACTGTTCTTTGCCAATCTTAGCCAGTATCAATCCAGGTAACGACTTGAAACAAATTCTGGAAGAGTCTCAAGCGGGTTTCGTGTGTCTGAATGGCGAGGACGAGTTGCTTTGCAAGCAGGCTCTACGACTGGCCAAAGATGCTCGTCTCCGTCGACAGATGGGCCAGAACGCTCGAGCGCTACTGGAAAAGACTTTCTCTGTTAAGCGGGCGGCCGCACAGATTCTGTCTCATGCGGACAACTCGTTGGCTTGACCGTATAGCCCGTTTTCTACACAGCGCAAGATAGCTCACTTCAAAAAGGGACTACGTGACAGCCGTGCATTCATGGAGACATCTACCTCGCTCTCAGGATTCTACACCCGAGTGTTCTGCTGTTGTTCTTGGAATGGGCCCCACCGCGCTGGCCTTAGTCCGGGCTCTGGGGCGGAAGGGCATTCCGGTCTATGGTGTTGGATTGTCGAAATATGAGGTGGCTTTGTCTTCGAAGTACTGTAAGCCACTGGGTGCTACTGACTCGCGGTATGATCCTCACAAGCTGCTTGAGTTACTGGTTGACTTCGCATCAAAACAGTCCGGAGCAAAGAATCCGGTCCTTTATCCCAGCGGTGACGAGTGCGTCGAATTCATCGGCGCGAACTACAGCACGCTTTCTGGGTACTACAGTTTCAGCAAGTTGAATCCCACGCTGGTCGAACTATTTCTCGACAAGGCACTGTTCTATCAGGCTTGCATCCAGCACGGCCTGCCTGCCCCTCTGACCGTTCTGCCTGAATCAGCGAGTGAATTAGAGAGCATATCTAAAGAGCTAACTTACCCGTGCATTGTCAAGCCCCGGTACTACCACAGGTGGGCCATGAATCACGGACTGGTGAAGGGAGTGGTCTGTCAAAAGCCGGACGAGTTGCGCATCCTTGCTGAGCGATGGGCCAACGACCTACACCACTTCATAATTCAGGAGGTCATAGATGGACTGGAAACGGACATCTACGTTTTTGCCGCTTACTTCGACAGAAACAGCAATCCTCATGGCGTCTTCGTAGGTCAGAAGATACGCCAGTACCCGGTTGGCTTCGGCACAACGACAATGATGAGAACGGCGCACAAACCTGAACTTGAAGAGATGTCAATCAGCTTTCTTCAAAAGGTAGGCTACGAGGGGCTTTGTGACGTTGAATACAAGTATGACCGTCGGGATGGCTCCTGCAGGATCGTTGAGATAAATCCTCGGATAGGTAGATGGTATGGTATAGTTGAGGCTGCCGGCCATGACACGATCTACTACAGTTATCTGGACTTAACCGACCGGCCCATAAGAGATGTCCATACAGAGTCAAAGGACGTCACATGGGCGTTTACTTCTCGGGACTTCCTATCCGTCATTGAGAACAAGCGGTGGGGAGTGATGAGCGCACTCAGGTCTTACTCAGGCACGAAGACCTGGTGTATATGGGCTAGGGATGATGTGAAACCATTCTTTGCCTACTTCGGCGAGATGGCTACAAAAGGAGTCAAGTACCTCTGGCGGCAGAGAAATCACCGGTGACCACGAAGACCGAGGATGGCTTATGATCGCACCCGGCGTACCAGTTCGAAAGTATGAAGATAAACAGATATGCGCATTCACGGTCGATGTCGAGGATTGGTTCCATATCCTTGACAGCGATGTGGTCCCACAGTTCGCACAGTGGCCATTACTCGAGTCGCGTATCGAGCAAAATATTGAGAAACTGCTGGGCCTGTTGGAAACCTTCGCGGTAAAAGGGACATTCTTTTGGCTGGGCTGGGTCGCAGAGCGGCACAAGAGTCTCCTGCGCCAGTGCCGCAACGCTGGTCATGAAATTGCCAGCCACGGTTATGCTCATCTTCTTGCTTACAAGGTTGGTGAGAAAGCATTTCGGCACGATATTTCCAAGGCTAAAGCTCTCCTGGAAGATATAACTGGTGAACCGGTGGTAGGGTTTCGGGCGCCAGGCTTTGGTATAACAAGAGAAGCTACCTGGGCTTTTGACGTGATTAAAGAAGCAGGTTATCAATATGACTCCAGCGTCTTTCCTGCCTCACGGGGACATGGTGGTATTTCGGATTCACCCATCAGCCCTTATTTTATCGAAACCCAAAGTGGCCATCTACTTGAGGTTCCTACTTCTACTATCGAACTGCTCGGTCATAGATTGAGTATGTTTGGTGGCGGATATCTAAGACTGGCCAACAAGCGAATAATACAATGGGGCATAAGCAGACTACAAGCTGCAGGGCAGCCATTGATTGTGTATATCCATCCGCGTGAGATTGATCCCTATCATCCTCGTCTGCCGTTGACTTTGCGCCGGCGGTTCAAATGCTACGTACGTCTGAATAGTATGATGTCTAAGCTCGAATGGTTATGTCGTAACTATTCATTTTGCACCATGCTTGAGATGATTGAGAGCTACGTGAGATCATTCTACTTAGAAAGTAAAACCATCCCCGTAATAAATCTTAATGGTATCCATCCCTCCATCATATCGGCACATGAATTAAAAGAATCGTCAAATTGTACCAGCGGCCAAAAAATTCGCGACAAACTTTTGTTAGTTGAGAGGGCAATGGCAAATTTCCTTGCTCCCGGTGATCTTCGCTCGCAATAGACAGCCCATAATTAAAGCAAAGGCTGAATTGTAGATTGAAATTCCACCTTAGCCCTATGTGGGCCGAGGTACTTTTGTGTGCGGTTTGAGCTTTTAGCGTGGTGGCGAGAACACGGGATACATCAGTACAGGTAATTGTGACTTCGGATAGTCTTTGACGAGCATTCGGACAGGAGGTTACCAACTGCGTGTTTGAATCTGATAATTGAAAGACACTGGCTGATTTCAGACATTAAGTAAAAAACCGGCCCTGCTGAGGCCGTTCGGTTCTTTCACGAAGTTCCGCCAAACTG
>Ga0172366_10000550_pt1 | contig 27288 bp, 20 predicted proteins | sample LakKivSesite69cm_FD_114533 | JGI IMG/M metagenome (GOLD analysis project Ga0172366, IMG submission 114533) | Sediment microbial communities from Lake Kivu, Rwanda - Sediment site 69cm | ecosystem: Environmental > Aquatic > Freshwater > Lake > Sediment | place: Rwanda: Western Province, Lake...
AGAAGTAGAGTGGAGATTCAACCACCGGAATGAGAACTTGGTTATCCTATTAAGGAGGTTACTGAATCAACAGATTTCCATTGTCAAAGAATAAATTTAGTGCAATTAAGTTTAGGTATTACCAAAACTAAAAGGATGGATATTAAGAATAAACATATAAGCATCTTGGAGGGTTTAAATTTCCTCTGATATTTATGATAATATATGCATATTTCTTTGTCAATGTTACGAATTGCCTTAACCAAATTGTACTAAAAATTACTTCTCCCAGAAATTAGAAGGGATAAATTTTATAATCCATTTTTAAATATTTTTCCATTAACCATATTCTTTTTAATATATGTATTTTTATCAAAAACAATAATATCAACCTTTTTATTTTCCCCCTTATGCCCATTTGCTCTTCCAATCCCTTCGTCCTAGCTATAATCCTTTTTTATTCAAAACGGAATTTAAATGAAATTTTCTACCATTATATTTAAAATATATTTTTTACTATTAATATTAAGCATTCAAAATAAAAAAATCTAGAAGGGTACAATTATTCCTTAATTCTATACTATAACTATAAGAAGATTTATTATAAAGTTTAAAATTAAACCACTCATATTTTATTCAACTACATGCTACACAGGATAGAAAGGGCAATGCAATTTAATTTTACCTCACTCTCATCTGCTCGAGAAGGAATTATTACGGGAAATTTGGTACCAACTAAGATATGACCTACTGGGAATTTAGCATAATAAGTAAGTGCTTTACCTAAAATATTTCCAGAAGCAATATCTGGAACAATGAGAATATCAGCTTTACCTGCCACTGGTGAAGTAATACCTTTTCTTTGAGCAGCATATTCTGAAATGGCATTATCCAAAGCGAGGGGTCCATCAACAAGGCAACCAGTAATCTGACCACGTTGATTCATTTTAGCAATCATCCCAGCCTTTATTGTTTCTTCCATATCCGGATTGATAGTTTCTACTGCCGCCAGCAGGGCTACTTTAGGATTTTCTTTTCCCAGCTTGCGGGCAATTATTACCGCATTATTTATAATAGAAACCAAGGTGTTAACGTCAGGCTTAACATTCACTCCCCCATCGCTCATTAAAACTAATCTGGGTATATTTTCTCTTCTATCTTCAAAAACAAAAACATCACTAATTATTTTATCTGTTCTCAATCCCCATTCCTTATTTAAAACTGCCTTCAAAAGATTGGCGGTCTTAATCTTTCCTTTAAGTAATACTGCACCTTCTTTCACCTTCTCTACTGCCTTCTTTGCCTTATCCATTTCATCTTCTGCTTCTATTATATCCTTTATAAAACTAGTTTTATCTAAAAGAGAAATGTTTCTATTTATTTCTTTTTTATCCCCAACTAAAATTGCCTCTCCAAATCCACGATCACAACAACTTTTTAAAGCCTTCAAAGATTCTAAATCTTCCCCCCCTGCCACTACAATTTTTGTACTTCTTTTGGCTTTTAAATTTTCGAATAATTCTTGGAAACTGTTTATCATTTTACTCTCTCATATTTTTTATAAAATATATAAATATAAATAAATCATTTAAATTAAAATTACCTATGCAGGACAGATCACCAATAGGTCTTTACCTCTTCTTCTCCCTTAATCACTCTTATTATTGCTTGAGCTAATGATTTCATCTCTTCTTCTCCAGGATAAACCACAATGGGAGCTATCCAGTCTATTCGAGTAGTCAACTTTTCCACTAAAATATTATTATAAGCCATTCCTCCAGTTAGAATAATTGCTTCTAAATCACCTTTTAATACTGTAGCCATTGCCCCTATTTCTTTAGCTATTTGATAGATCATGGCTTCAAAAATCAATTGAGCATAGTTATCACCTTTTTCAATCATTTTCATAACTTCTCTCAAATCATTAGTTCCTAAATGAGAAACCAGACCACCTTGATGAGTAATCAATTTTATTAATTCCTTCTCTGAATATTTGCTAGAATAACAAAGATTAATTAAGGCTTTATTAGGTAGACTTCCGGTTCGCTCTGGAGAAAAAGGACCTCCATCATTAGCATTATTTACATCTACTATCTTTCCTTTGGCGATTGGAGCTATCGATATTCCACCCCCCAGGTGAGCTACAATAAGATTGATTTCTTCTAATTTTTTACCTTTCTCTCTGGCATAACGAAAAGCATTTGCTCTAACATTTAAAGTATGAAGAAGGGATTCCCTTTTTATCCCCTTTAGTCCAGAAATACGGGCAAGTTCAGAGAATTCATCCACACATACCGGATCAGCGATATAGGAAGTAACGCCAATTTCTTCAGCTATTTCACCCGCAATAATTCCTCCTAAATTCGAAGCATGCTCTCGAGGTGAATTCTTTAAATCTTCAATAAGCTTATCATTTACTTCGTAAGTTCCAGCTACTAGTGGTTTTAGTATCCCTCCTCGACCGACCACTGCTTTAATAGAACTTAGTTTTATACCTTTATTCTCTAAAGTATTTAAAATAATATTCTTTCTTGCTGGCACCTGTTGTAAAAGAGTTTTATACTGGGCTAGTTCTTCAGGGGAATGAGAAATATTTTCTCTAAATATTTCTTCACCTTGCTGATTGAACACAGCAATCTTGGTAGAAGTAGAACCAGGATTAATTATTAAAATATTTTTTTTCACCTATTTATTCCTCCTCAACTACTTGGTTAGTATTTATTCATAAGATTAAATAACTTGAGATGTACTCTGTAAGTCTCTTCTCAGCTAATTATCATAATACAGCTAAATTCTTTTTATTTTATGAATTTATCTAATTTAATATAGGTAGATTAATTTTTAACTCCTTTGCCTTTTTAAATCCATTCTCCAGAGCTCTTAAGTTTACTTCCCAGCTCGCCAGTGGCAAATTTTCTTTCATGGTCTGGATAATTAATTCTTTATCTACAGGAAATTCGGGAGAGGCAACTCCTGCTCCTAGTAGGACCATATTCTCAGAGATAATGTTGCCCGCCTCTCTGGCAATTTCTCGGGCATTAAGGACTAAAAGATTTTTTATTATTTTTTTCAGTTCCTTAATTATTTCTTCTACTTCCGGATATTCTGAAATGCCAAGGGAAATAGTGAAAGGAATAATAGGAGAACTGTTTATAATTACAAAAGTTTGTCGATTAATTTTATTTAAGGCTTTCAAAGCTTCTGCTGGTTCAAAGGCAATTAACAAATCTGCAGAACCTTCTTCAATAAGAGGGCTATGAGCATCACCAATTTTAAGTTCGGTTACCACTGTCCCCCCTCTTTGTGCCATCCCATGGACCTCACTCATTACCACATTCAATCCTTGTTTCATAGCAGCTTCTCCGATGATAGTTGAAGCTTTAATGGTACCTTGACCTCCTACTCCAATTAAATAGATTTTATATATCTTTTTCATTTAATCACCTCAATTGCTTTTTTAGGACATACCTGGACACACACTCCACATCCATTACATAACAAAGAATTAATATTTACTGAATTATCTTTTGCTACAAAAAATGCGGGGCAGGTAAAACTATTTACACAGAGAAGGCAACAGTTACATTTTTCCTGATTAATTTTATAACCAGGCTTTTTCTCACCTTTCTTATTCCCAACAGCATTAATAATCATTGCGCAAGGATGTTTAGTGATAATTACTGCCACTTCCTCAAACTGCAAGGCCTCAATAAAAACTTCTTCTGCCTCTTTTAAACTAAAAGGATCGATGGTTTTAACTAAACCTGCCCCCATTCCCCTGGCCACCTCTTCAATAGATATTTCTTGGGCAGGATTTCCTTGTCCATCTATAGGTATGCCGGGGTGAGGCTGCCCTCCTGTCATTCCAGTAGTTCTGTTATCCATAACCACCAATAAAAGTTTCTCTTTATGATGAATGGCATTTACTAAACCTGGCATCCCGGCGTGAAAAAAGGTAGAATCTCCAATAAAAGCAATCACTCTCTGAGAAGTAGTTTTAGCAAATCCACTCCCTATACCCAGGCTTGATCCCATACATATACAATAATCTGCCATATTATAAGGGGGTTGAAGTGCCAGTGCATAGCAACCTATATCACTTGAATAAATTATATCTTCTTCCTTTAATCTCAATTTTCTAATCGCCCTTTTTAAAGCATAATAGGCTGGTCGATGTGGACAACCCGGACAAAGTACTGGTGGCCTTAACGGTAAAGGTAAGTTTGTTTTTAACTGTTTTCTTTCTCTTAACTTTCCATTAATCATCTTTTCTATTCCAGAAGACACAATATCTGGATTAAATTCATACATGAGTGGTAAGGTCTCATCCAGTTTTCCATATACTCTTTTATTTATACTATATCTACCTAAGATAGCTAACACTCCTTGCTCCATTACTGGTTCTACCTCTTCTACTATCAAGACTTTATCTACAGTATTTATAAAATCCAAAACTGTCTGTTCCGGAAAGGGGTAGGAAAAAGCAAGTTTTAATATCCTAGTCTTTAATCCCATTTCCTGCACTACATCAATTACATAATTAAAGGCTGCTCCACTGGAAATGATTCCTAATTCTTTCCCTCCTGTATCGATTATCTTATTAAGATTGGTTTCTTCCGTAATTTTTTGAATCTGAGTAATTTTCTCTTGAAGTCTTTTACGCATTTGAACCACAAACTGAGGCACTACCACATATTTACTGGGATCCTTCTTAAAAAATCCTTTCTTCTTTACTGCTATAATTTTTCCTAAATTAACTATTCCTCTCATATGGGATATCCTCGTGGTGGTACGTATAAGGAGGGGGATTTCAAATTGCTCAGAAATATTCAGACCATATTTTATTAAATCTTTAACTTCCTGGGGATTGGAAGGTTCTAATAAGGGAATTCTGGCCAAACGAGCCATAATTCTGTTATCCTGTTCATTTTGTGAGGAATGCATAGAGGGATCATCAGCAGATAAAATAATCATTCCTCCCCTGACTCCAGTATAAACTGTACTCATTAAAGCATCAGCAGCTACATTTAAACCTACATGCTTCATAAAAACAAAAGAACGTAAACCCGCGGCTGCAGCTGCCGTAGAAACCTCAAAAGCTACCTTTTCATTAGCAGAAAATTCAAAATATATTCCTGCCTCCTGGGCAAGATTAAAAAAAACATCTCCTATTTCCGAGGAAGGTGTACCAGGATAAGTAGACGCTACCGAAACCCCAGCTTCGAGCGCACCTCGAACAGCTGCTTCATTACCAAGTAAGAATAATTTTTTACCTTCTTCTACACTTAAAATTTCCTTTATTTTCAATTTTCTCTCCTAATGTTCAGATTTTATCTTCCCGCAAAATAATTTTTCTTTTTCTCTCTATTAAATTATCTGTGTTTTAATATCCAATAACTTTAGTCTTCTTGTATAAAATTAAAAACCTTCTAGGATAACCTTTTGAGCAATGGAAAGTAAGGCATCTGTTAATAAAGGTAATCTTTCCTTCTCCATCCTCACCGTAGGGATACTGAAGCTTAAACCAGCACAGACCTTACCGAGGTAATCTTTCAGGGGAACAGCTATACAAGAAACTCCCAGTATATATTCTTCGCTGACTACACTATACCCTTGTTGTTTCACCAATTGTAACTCTTTTTTCAGATGGTCTTGGATTGTAATAGTATAAGGCGTATAAGCTTTTAAATCTATTCTATTCAGGTAATCATTTAAAGTCGATTCGCTCAGATTTGCCAATAATACCCTTCCCAAGGCTGCACAATAAGCAGGCTGGTGTGAACCGATCTTTAAATCTAATTTTAGAGTATTATTACTTCCCACACTGTAAAGGTAAATAATTTCATCTTTATCTAAAATAGCTAAATTTACTGCTTCATTAAATCTTTGAGATAATTCTCGCATATAAGGAGTAATTTGTTCTATGCTAATTTTGTCATTAAGGGCATTGGTTAATTTAAAAAATTTAAAGGTAAGAAAATATTTATGGTTCTGAGAATTCTGGGTAACATAATTTAGTTTTTTAAGGGTGCCTAATAAACGATGAACTGTTCCTTTAGGGAGAGAGGTCTTTTTGCATAATTCAGTAAGTCCTAATTCTTTTTTATATTCAGCTAAAACTTCTAGCAAGGAAAAGGCGTTCTCAATTGAATTGATGGAATACCTGAATATCTTATTTTCTTTCTGGGGATATTGTTCCATTATATAAACCTTTAGTCTCAATATTGAAATATATACACTTTTAGAATAACATATTGCTGGGAAAAATCAATTATCTTTGCTAGTATAAACTTTAGCAGCGTAGTTAGAAGAAAAAATAATTACCTTTTTAAAACTTGACAAATAAAAAATTATTTTTAAAATTATATAAGTGGAGAAATTTCTAAAATAAAAACCAGTTTTCTTAAAATTTTGAAAGAGGTAGGAGGGAAAAGATGAATAACAAAAGTAAGTTCGTTTTTTTCTGTAGTGTTATAATAATAATATTTTCCATCTTAGGAAGCTGTATCTTGGCTCAAGATAAGCCAGAAAGAGACTTTATTCTTTATAGTGAATATACAAATATTAAGGTGGAAAAAGACCAAACTTATGATTTAGATGTAAAAGTCATTAATCTTGGCAATAAGATAGAAGAAATTTCTCTTAATCTCACCAAGGACGAGCAAGCCAAAGACTGGGAAGTTCGCTTACTAAACAACACCTGGAAAGGTTTTGAAGTTCGCAAAGTAGAATTGCTAACCGAGGAGCCAGACTATTCAAAAACCTTAAAACTTCATATTGTAGTACCTGAAGAAGCTATTAATGGAAATTATAAATTTATTTTGCAAGGAACTACTCTGGATCAAGTTATTAAAAAAACCCTAGAATTTTCCCTGGAAGTCGCTGAAAAGGAGGAGATAATAGAAGAGAAAGAAACTGGAAATCTAGAATTGGCTACTAAATATCCCAACTTAGAAAATCCTTCCGGAAAAGAATTTAAATTTAACCTGGAAGTAAAGAATACTACTGAGGATATTCTGGTAAGTGATTTAGGCATTAAATTACCACAGGGATGGACCGCCTATTGCACACCTCAATGGAGAGATGAAAGAATATCCTCAATAAAAATAAATAAAGGTAGTACAGAAAATCTAACCCTTACCGTGGTACCTCCACTTTTTATAGAAAAAGGTGAGTATCCTATTACCTTTTATGTCAGTTCTGGAGAGAATACTGCTTCCCTTGACCTTAAAGCAGTAGTCACCGGTACCTATAAACTCAATTATAAAACTGAAACCGGCTTGCTCAATATTGAAACTATTGCTGGAGAAGAGAAAAGATTCATTATTTATCTATGGAATGAGGGTTCCTCTGCTATTGATAATATTAGTTTCTTTTCAACTAAACCCCAAGAGTGGGAAATAAACTTTAAGCCGGATAAAATGACTTCTCTACCTTCAGTAATAGAAACTCAAAAACCTGAACAGATAGAAGTAACTCTAAAAACTCCTTCCCGAACTTTACCTGGGGATTATTCTATTACTTTAACTGTCGCTGGTACTCAGGATCAGAAGAATATAGAATTACGAACTACTGTAAAAGCACCTACTAAATGGGGTTGGGTAGGTATAATAATCATTGGGTTAATTCTAGCTATTTTAATAGGAATTTTTATTAAATTAAAGAGGAGATAAATGAAAAACATTGTTCTAGAAGCAAGAAATCTAACCAAATTTTACAATCATAATAAAGTAGTAGATAATGTAAACCTCCAGATAGAAACAGGAGAAATTTTTGGATTTCTTGGCCCCAATGGAGCAGGAAAAACTACTACTATTTTAATGGCTTTAGGATTAACTGAACCTAATTCTGGAGAAGTAAATATCTTTGGTTATAATTCTACCCGAGAACCATTAAAGGTAAAAAGAGTAACTAGTTACCTCCCGGAAAACGTAGGTTTTTACGAGGATTTAACCGCCCAAGAAAATTTAAAATATATTACCCGTTTAAATGGTATTCCTGAAAAAAAGGCCGATGAAAAGATAGAAGAGGTTTTAAATATTGTTGGTCTTTCAGAGGAAGCTAATAAAGAAGTGGGAAAGTATTCAAAAGGGATGAAGCAAAGATTGGGAATGGCTGCTGTACTGGTAAAAGAACCAAAATTAGCCATACTTGATGAACCTACTACTGGAATAGACCCTCAAGGAGTGGAAGAAATTCTAAATCTCATTGTTAAGATGAGTAGAGAACAAAACATTACTATCATGCTATCTTCTCATCTTCTTTACCAGGTACAAAAAATCTGTACCAAGATAGGGATAATTTCCAAGGGACGCATGGTCGCTCAAGGTACCATCCATGAAATTGGGCAAGAGGTATTAAAAGTTAATAAGGAAGATTCTTTGGAAGTTAAAGTTAATCCTGAGCTTTCTCCTTCTATTATAGAATCAATAAAAAAAATAGAGGGGGTTACCAAGGTAGAAAAAAAATTACCTGAACATTCCTTAGAAGAAATTTACATTAAATATTTTCGAGAGGGATAACTAAAATGAATGGATTAAAAGTAGTGTTTTGGAAAGAAATGGCTGATCATTTGGGAAGCCGTAAATTTATTATCCTCTTTGCTATTATTCTGGCTATGTCGGTTTCGGTGGTCTATATTCTAAGTCAAAGTATCTCTGAATATTTAACCGAGACCTCTAAAGAGTATATGTTTCTGAACCTTTTTACCATCTCTGCGGGATCTCTTCCTTCCTTTATTTTCTTTGTAAGTTTTTTTGGTCCACTTATTGGAATTATATTCGGTTTTGATGCCATAAATAGCGAACGTTCTAAAGGTACAATGAGTACTGTACTATCCCAACCTATTTATCGTGATGCCTTAATCAATGGAAAATTTTTTGCAGGTTTAACTACTATAGGGATAATGCTAATCAGTATTATATTAATTATTTTGGGATTGGAATTGGGCGTGCTGGGAATTGTTCCAAATATTGAAGAAATTTCGAGAATGGGATTATTTTTTGTCGCTAGTGTTATTTATATTGGATTCTGGTTGAGCATGGGAATTTTATTTTCCATTATCTTCCGCCAAACTACCACTTCTGCTCTAGTTTCGGTAATGTTTTGGATTTTTTTTGCCTTCTTTATTCTAATGATTGCTAGCGTAATCGCCGACCAGGTTGTTCCCCTCCATCAAAATGCTACTCTAGAAACAATTACTAAAAATGACGAAATTAAAAATATGATATTGCGTTTTTCTCCCGTAGTACTCTTTCAAGAAATAGTCATTGCTTTATTAAATCCTTCAGCAAGAGCTTTTGGAGTTTCTTCTCTTATTAAATTAAGTGAATTACTCCCTACTTCTTTATCAATAAGCCAGAGCCTTATGGTTATCTGGCCCCAATTTGTGGGATTAATAGCTTTAATGCTTATCTGCTTTGCCATTTCCTATATCATCTTTATGAGACAGGAAATACGTGCGACCTAATTAACTTTAATCGTTTTAAAACGAAGTATTGGAGTAACCAAAAAATATTTAAGTAGTAAATTCTATAGAAACCCTCTTCATAAAAGAAGAGGGTTTCTGCGTTTATAGAGATAATACTAATACTATCCAAATATTTAAAGCCAGTAATAGTCAAAAAATTTATAGAAAGCTAAGAAATAGTCAGCGGATCCCTCTTTAATCAAGATTATCAAGGCCAATCCTCTCTTCTGGCATTATCATCATTCAAAATCTACTATCTAAAAGCCTAGATAGGCAATGTCCCTTGGAAGAAGCATAATAGAAAACACTTCCCAAAAAGAGTTAAAGAGAATCTAGTCTATATTATTTATCTGGGTTTCGATAATGATATCCATAAATCTCTCTGTATTAGCCTAATCCCTGTGCTGGTTAAGGAATCAAGTAAATCTTCGCTAATTATGTTAATCTTAAAGATAATGCCGATAGAGAAAGAGTTGCTCGGAGTCTTAAGAGAAGACCCCGTCTAGCTATATGAAAGGGATCATACTCTTGATTTCCAAAAAGTACTAAAGTAATTAACCCGATAATTAGAATCCTTATATCCATATCTGACGTTAGGCTATTTAACTCCTGGCGAAAATTATCAAGAGTAGTTTAGAAATAAAGACACATACTAACTTAAAATACACTCAATTAATAATAGAGAGCATTAATATCTTCAAGAAAACAACTTTTACTTGTCTTGTCGATATTCACTTGATATAATTTTAATTTAGTTAGAACCTTATTCATCAAAATTTTTCTATTTCCGATTATAAATCCATATTCAATGAAAATTGGAGGAAAACGGTGAATTTTTCAATCTGTCATAACCTAATGAACAATATCAATAAAGTCATTGTCGGAAAGAATAAAGCAATTGAATTAATGCTAGCAACTCTATTAGCTGAAGGCCATCTTTTATTAGAAGATGTCCCGGGAGTTGGGAAAACTCTTCTGGCCAGAGCTCTGGCAAAAAGTATTGGCGGTACTTTCCATCGTATTCAATTCACCCCAGATTTACTCCCTTCAGATATTACTGGATTTAATATTTATAATCAAAAAGAAGGGAGGTTTGTTTTTCAACCAGGTCCAGTAATGTCCAATATCTTGTTAGCCGATGAAATCAATAGACCATTCCTAGAACACAATCCAGTTTACTGGAAAGTATGCAGGAGGGACAGGTTACTATTGATGGAACAACTATGGATCTTCCAGAACCCTTTTTTGTTATTGCCACCCAAAATCCCATTGAACTGGAAGGAACATTTCCTCTCCCTGAAGCACAGTTAGATAGATTCCTTATGCGAATTAAACTGGATTATCCCTCTCCTAAAGAAGAAATATTAATCTTAGAACGTTTTCAGAAAGATGATCCCTTAAAAAATCTAGAAGCAGTTACTACTCCTGAAGAAATATTACACTTACAAAAAGAAAGAGCTAAGATATATATTTCTCAAGAAATCAACTACTATATTGTAAATCTGGCTAATGCTACGAGAAATTCTTCCAAAATTCGTTTTGGAGCAAGTCCAAGATCCTCTTTACACCTGATGCGAGCAGCTCAAGCCTTGGCAGCTATAAGAGGAAGAGATTTTGTCTTACCTGACGATGTAAAAGAACTCTTTATTCCAGTATTGGCTCATCGTGTGGTTATAGGAACAAAGGAAAGGCTAAAAGGTGCTTCTCCACAAAAATTATTAGAGGAAATTTTGGCACAAATAGAAATACCAACTAGGGAAATAAGTAAATGAATAATTCAAATTACGATCATTCGCTCACCTCTATTTTTAGTGACGGATTGTTTCGGTTCTTGGCCTTAATATTATTATTCATTGCCTTGCTCTTGGCACAAAAAAATCTCATCTTAATCTCCCTACTACTTTTGACCATGTTCTATACTTGTAAACTATGGAGTTATTTCAGTATAAAGAATGTCCATTACTCTTTTGATGCTGAGACGAAAAAGGGATTCCCGGGTGAAACTATTTCTTTGCAGGCACAAATCTACAACAATAAAATACTGCCTATCTGGCTAAAATTATTAATACCAATGGATAAAAAACTTATTTCTGAAGTAAATATGAAAAATAATTTTCTCTGTGAAGAATTCAGTCTACTCTGGTATGATTCTTTCTTTTAGAATTTAAATCTAACTGCCAAGCAAAGAGGTTGCTTTCAAATTGGACCTCCCTTTTTAGAAACCGGTGATCTTCTGGGCTTCTTCCAAAAGAGAAAATATTTGTCACAATCAGCAGTAGAAGTAATCATTTATCCCAAACCAATATCCTTAAACTTCTTTTCTACCCCTGTCAAAGAATTCTTTGGTAAAACAGGCATAGATAGTCCGGTTAAGGATCCTATCTACCCCATTGCTACTCATGACTATCAACATGGAGAACCAGCAAAATACATCCACTGGAAGGCTAGTGCTCGTTATAATCACCTTCAATCCAAAATCTTTGATCCTTCCACCCAAAGAAAAACACTATTAATTATTGAGGTAAGTTCTTTTCAGAAAAAAAGACAGGAAGAATTATTCGAAAAAATCCTGGAGGTAGTAGCCGCAATGGTCTTAGAATTTGATAAACGAGGAAGTCCCTTTAGTATCTTTTCCAATGGTAAAGTTACTGGCAGTAGTATAACTACTAATATTTCTTTCGGTACCGGTCCCGAACAAGTCTCTAGAGCAATGGAACTATTGGCCAGATTAACCTGGGAAGAATCTTGTTCTATGGATGAAATGATGTTTAAAGAAATGAAAATAACTGCTGGTACAGGATGCATTTATTGCGACTATAATATTAATGAGAAAAATATGAAAATTAGTCAATTCCTAAAAAAATATAGTGTACCTGTATATTTTATGGTGGCTAAGGCTTCCAATAAAAGAAGAATTGACCATATTCCAATATTATTATTAAGTGAAATATATGGTAAAGAGATAGATTTCACTCGAAGTGATCCAGTAAATATATAAATAATTATTAATAATATTTTTAGATTTAGCAAAATGGTTAATGAATTAACAAGAAATAGAACACTATTAATAATTACTTCCAGTATGATGGAAATAATCTGGTTATATGCATTAGCCAGCATATCCTTCCTATTGTTAAATACTCCACTCTTTCCTGTATGGGCGGCAACACTAGCCTTTCTTATTCCCTTAATTATTACTTCTATCCTAAAAGGAAGGGGTAAAAGAATTATTACCCTTTTTATCATACATCTCCTTTTCTATATATTAACCTTAACCTATACTTTATATAATTATGGTTATCAGGCTGTACCATTACTAAATTTTAGATGGATACAAATATTCTTCAATAAACAATTTGGAACGGTGAATGGATTTGCCTATTTTTTACTCATTTTCTGGTTTTCTTGTTTTTGGTTCAACGGATATAAATTAATAAATCGTTCTAATGACTACTTTACCATAACCTCCCGCTTTGACCTCGGAATTGTTATGTTAGTCTTAACTTTTATAATTTCCGGAGCTATGAATACACTCTTCCCTAATTCAAATGTTTTAATTTGCTATTATTTTCTTTTCAGTATGATGGCTATTATTATTGCCCAAAACTTAAGAAGTTCAAAAACAAACTATTATAAACAGTTTAAAGAATCCAGGTGGATATTCACTATTATCCCGGTTTTCTTGCTCCTCTTTAGCTGGGTGCTCTTATTTTTATTACCACAAATGACCTCTGCTGCTCAGGCAGGTTATTATATCTTGAAAGTAATTTCCAATCCTATTGGAAAGTTACTTTTAAAAATTCTCTTTTTTCTTTTTGGTTTCCGTTCTCGCGCTACTGAAGTTGGTTACATCGATTTAGTTGATTCAACCATGCCATTACCTGAAAGCAATAAACTTTCCTGGTGGGGCAGAATGCTACAATGGATTCTAACCTGGGGAGGAATCTCATTATTAATTTTACTGACCATATTAGCCCTCGGTTGGTTACTATATTCTCTCTGGAAATGGCTCTCTTTAAAGACTGAGCTAAATATAGATAGAAAATGGTTTTTTGAGGAATTATGGCTTTGGATAAAAGATATCTTTTTTCAAGTTAAAAAAATCTTGCATAAATTTTATTATATTTTACTTTCTTCCTCAAGAAAAGAGGAAAATATATCTACACTATTTCAGAAACTTTGCCAGTGGGGTAGATATAGCGGAATTCCACGACAAAAATTTCAAACACCCTTAGAATACGGGAAAAATCTGGCTATTTTCTTCCCAGAAAGTTACCAGGATATACGATTGATTATTGATGGTTTTAACCAAGAGAGATATGGGAAACAAACAATTCATTTAGAAGAATTTAAAAAAATAAGGAAGGCCTGGAGGAGATTAGCTAGCCCCTCTAAATGGCCTTTACGATTATCTACTAAATTATTGCGTTCCAGAAAACTACAATTTATGGGCGTTATTTCTGCTCACCCTTAATTAAAAATCTAAATTGGAATAAGTTAGGTTAATAATCAAAATTTAAGATTGATATAATAGCACTTAAATGCTTCACCGTTCGATCAATATTAATAAAGATTAGAAAATAAATGAATATTAATTATCAAAGCACTCTATTACTCAATATGCCAATTCCTTCTATCTCAACCTCAATAATATCTCCGGATTTTAAAAACACTGGTGGCTTACGGGCAAAACCAACTCCTCCCGGAGTACCAGTCATAATGATAGTACCAGGTAAAAGGGTAAAGTTTTGGGAACAATAACTAACTAATTCTCTTATTCCAAAGATAAGGTCGGAGGTATTGGAATCCTGCATAACTTGTCTATTTAACCTAGATATGATTCTACATTGATCGGGATGGGTTAATTCGGTCTCAATCCAAGGGCCGAGGGGACAAAAAGTATCAAAAGACTTCCCTCTAGCCCATTGTTGATCGAGACGGAGTTGGCAATCTCTGGCTGATACATCATTACCACAGGTATATCCTAGGATATAATTATCAACATCATCTATTTCTATATTTTTAGCTTTTTTGCCTATGACAATGACCAATTCAGCTTCATAATCAACTTCTTCAGAGGCTACTTCCGGAAGAATAATATTATCTTCCGGTCCAATTACGCTAGAAGTTGCTTTGAGAAATATCACCGGCTGAACGGGATAACTTTTTCCACTTTCCTCGGCGTGCTTTTTATAATTCAAACCAATGGCAATTATATTAGGAGGGACTACTGGAGCAAGTAATTTTACTTCCTCTCTTCTGATTTTTGATGAACCTACTATGAATTCATTAAATATATCCCCTTTAATTAGTCTGATTTCTTCTTCTTTTAATACACCATAAAAAACATTGTTATCTTTTTGAAATCTTACTATGCGCATGGGGTTCCTCCTTTTTATTTTTTTCTGAACTTATTCCTAAACACTCGTACTATACGTATCTTATGGTCAATTTTGAATAATGAAAATACCCTAGACATTAATTCACCTTAAAAATTGATATTATTATTCAATTAATAATATCTACGTATATAATCTTCTACGTCCTCCCTAGTGCCCTTAAAGGGACCAACGGTTTCCATTTTTAAAGAAACTAATGCACTAGCAAAGACTAAGGCATCTTCAATACCTCGCTTCAATCTTTCGGTAATATAGGCACTAAAACAGGTATCTCCTCGGCCAGTTCTCCCGGAAAGATTTCTTGGTTTTAGAGGACAGGTATAATATTTTTTGCCATCATAAACCAGAGCTTCCTTGTTATAAGTTATTAGAATCTCTCTAGCTCCCCAATCATGCAGAATTTTCGCCGCTTCCTTTCTATCCTCAGTAGCAGTCATAACTTCGGCCTCTGCTGCATCAGTTTTTAAATAATCAATATAGGGAAGATATTTCTTTTTCTCCTTCCAATCTTTAAAAATCATTTTCTGTTTATCTCCCACCGTCCTTAAAAATCCCTGAACATCTAAGGCAATCTTGCCCTTAGGTTGTAAAAATTTTATCATAGCACTATCAAATTCTCCTGAAATAAGGCCGGCAAAATGATAAATTTGAGAATCAAGGTCTTTTGGAAGGTCAAGGATAGTAAAAGGGTCAGCAATAGATAGGGCAAAACAATTTCTTCTTTCCCTTTCTGCATCATAATAAATATTTCTTATAGAAGTGGTATTTTTAGAATCCAAAACAAAAATATCTTCTCGGGGAATAGTAAAAACATCCAGATATTCTTCATGTTGCAAAGAAAATTTTGTTAAAACGCCAGTTTTGTGCCCTATAGCGTAAGAGGCACAGGAAGAATATAGCACTGCTCCCCCAATATCTTTGATCACTTCTCTTTGAAAAATATTTTCATCCAGCGAAATATGACCAATGATAAAAGTATCATAATTTTTCATAATTTATTCTATCTTATTAACCTTTGGTTAAAGATTCCTTCTTGGGCATTTTCTTTTACCTGGGCAACAAAAGTATCGATTCTTATTTCTCTGCTAATATCCTGAAAACCATCATACTCAATGGTAATAAAAGGAAGGTTATTATATTCTTTTCTGAATCGGGGGATAAAACCATCCACAGTGATTCCCGGCATACAATTGAAAGGGATAATATTAACCAGACCATCCAATCCTCTTTTAGCAAAATCTACTGCTTTCCCTATACTTACTATGGCTTCCCCACCAATATAATGTCTAATATATTTCTTTCCATAAGAGACGATTTGTGCGGCCGGGATATCCTCAAAACCATGCATATAGGGTAGAGTAGCTTTAAACATCCTATGTTCATAACCAATCATAACCCTATATAAAATGGACTTTATCATCCACTCTTTCCAATCTTTTTTACTTTTATTTAATCGAAACCTTTCTCTAGCCAAAACAGAATTAATATAATAATAATAACTCAAATATTCAGTTGCGGGAGCCAACCATACTTCTAATCCTTTTTTTTCTAATTTTCGGATAATTTTCTGATTCGCCGGTTCATGTAATCTCACATAATATTCACCAACTACCCCTACCCTTGGCTTTTTTTGTTTGGTCTTATCTAATCTAATAAATTCCTTTTGAGCTTCTCTTAAAATATTTTCCATGAGAGATAATCTTCCACTTCCAATATTTAAAAAAAATATACTACTAATTGATAAATAGGTGTCCATAATCCCTAGGTTGGTCTTTGGATCTGCTAAAAAATTAAGTAATTTCTTAAAATATTTATCAAAAATATCATCCGAACTTCCCTTATTTAATTCATAAGGTCGGGTATGCATTCTCATTTTCTCTAACTGATCAACTGCAGTAATCCCACACCAACCTTTAATTAGTAAAGGTATTTCTAAATTAAATTCGCTTCCTGATTCCCCTCCCGCAATGATATCCACTTCTATTCCTTTTTTCTGAAATAAAAGTGATTCCAAACTGGCATATTGCCCCAACCTGCACGGACCACAATCAGAAGTAGCCTGAAAAAGAGCAAATTTTTGAGGATCAAATTCGGGACTTTCAATAAAATTTATCATTGCCTCGGTAGTATGCAAAAAGGGAGTACACACCAAACCATAAGTACAACTCCTTGCTTTTTCCATGGTCTCATCAGATCCAACTTCTAACACTCTCGATTTAATTCCATAAGCATTAAAAACGGCGGATAAAGCATAATTATGGTTTGACATTGGGGGGAAAGCAACTATCTTCTTTTCTTTTAACACATTCATACCTTTTAACTTTACTCTAAAAGACTGACTTTTCTGCTTTACTTCCCTCCCTAAGTATGATTTCACTGTATTAAAAAAGGCCTGCAATCTGGTATCAATCCCCGCATCACCAGTATGTTCATCCATTTCTATGGTCAAAAAGGGTTTTTCAGTTCTACATCTCATCTGCTGGTTTATTTGAGTGTCAGGACCACAAGCAAAATAGGTAATATCTATACCAAATATATTTTTATTTCTATTTAATAATTCTATTGCCGCTAACTTCCTCTGCCCTTGTACCCAGTACATCTTTGGCATTTGCGATGAAATATCTACATAATCCAGGGGGGAAAGCTCAAGGGGAATAGCCAGGTAACCAGCAGTTAAAATTTTATTTACCACATTGTTATTGATGCTAGAATCATAAGCTGTATAAGGCCTGGCCATCACTAAAAAAGCGGGCTCTTTTTTCATGCTTTTCCTCATTGAGTTAAAAATTTCCTCTGTTTTTTCTTCAATTTTTCTATCAAACTTCTCTTTATTATTTAAACCCTCTTGAAGTGCTTCCTTTACTTTCTTCGGACTATAACCTATCTTCATTACTACTTTTTTCATCTGATCTTCCAGGTGATTTAATCCCCAATCAAAAAATAAAGAAGGGGAAAGGATCCTCTCTGGATTCAAGCCCTCTGCGATAAGCTTGGGAGCAGATTTTACCAGATCCGGAGCTGATTGTGTCCAAGGACAGGTTACACTATATCGATAACCAGTTAGAGGTTTACCAGTAGTAGCAATATGAGGAATAAAAATAAAATCATCTTTTTCTAATTTTTTTAAGAGATTATCAACATGACCGTAAGACACTTTTATGGGAAAACAATATTCTGCGGTTACTAATTCTAGACCACGATTAATTATCTGACGATTAGTTTCATCTGATATAATAGTGTCAATTCCCAGATAATTAAAAAAGGGAATAAATAGTGGCGAAAAATCATTAAATAATAACCCCCGAGGGATACCAATCTTCATTTACAAGCTTCCTCCATTATACGTTGCCTTTCTTTAAATAAATCAGCTTTTTTTATCTTCCTTTCTTCATTCTTAGAACTGTATCTTTGACAGCGATCTCCAATATAGAATTCTTCTTCTTCTATTTTAGCCATAGTGATATTGCAATCATTGCCACAACTTTTATTAGTACATTCATAAGGCTGAACTGTATATTTCAAATTTGCTATTCTCTCAAATCCTCTAAATCTACCATGTTCAAAGGTATCATAAGCATATTTTGCAGCTCCAATTGCCCCGGTTATATGTGGCCAGGGAGGTACAATAATTCCTTTTCCTAGAACAGTTTCTAAAGCTGCTACCTGTCCAAGATTAAAAGCAGTGGCTCCTTGAAAGACTACCTTATCCTTTATTTCTCCTCCACTTATTACCTTAGCTAAATAGTTTCTGGCAGTAGCTAAGGTCAGAGCAGCTAGCAAATCTTCCAAGGGAACATTATTTTGTTCAAACTTTATTATTGATTGTTCCGACAGAACAGCACAGGTACTGTCTATATCAGGTGGATTTTCCGCTCTTAAAGCAATTTCCCCAAAATCTTCAATCTTGATTCCTCTCCGGAGAGCATATTTTTCTAGTAATGCCCCTGTCCCAGCAGCACAGGCGTTATTCATCGCAAAATCAACTACCACTCCTTGGCTGATATTAATAAATTTGGAATCCTGGCCACCAAATTCAATAATACTAAACTCTTTCTGAGGATACACGGTAGTAATACCAGCAGCCTGAGCGGTTATTTCGTCAACAATATGTTCTTTAGAAGCCCCCACAATGAATCCAGTAAGTTGTCTACCACTACCAGTTGTTCCAGCAACTACCTTTTTTATTTTATATCCCCTTTCTTTAATCTGATTATAAATCTGATTTATGACATCAAGGGCAGCTCCAACCGGATCTATCTCGGTTCTTCTATAGTAGTATGCCAGCAATCTAAACTCCTCATCGATCTTGGCAATTAATGCTCCCTTGGTGCTGACTGAACCTATATCAATCCCTATAGCTGCTAAAGAAACATTTGCGCCATAAGGCCAATCTTCTCTGGGTTGCATAATCACTGATCTTCTGAACATCAGAGGACCTTGTGAAGTATAACTAAATGGTTTAGCCGATATGTCCTGTAATATCCTTATTGTTTTATCCAGTTGAGCAGGTTGGCCACAGAGAGCAGCTCCAATTGCATTAAAGAATAATCTTTTTTCAAGAGTAACTAACTGATCTGAAGAAATCTTGCACACCTCTACGAGATATTTAATAAAGGCATTGCTCAGGGAAAGCCCTCCGATAAGAATAATCTTTCCCCTGGAGATGATTCCATTAGAAGAAAGCATATTTTTAAAACTTTCTGCGGAAGCTCGATATAAGGAAGCCGCTAATATCTCTTTCCGAGTTCCCTTTTGTTGTTGGTGGACCACATCAGATTCACGAAAAACACCACACCGGGCGGATAGTCGAATAGTCTTCTCAGCTCCACTTGCTACTTTAGAGAACTCGTCTATAGAATTATACTCAAATCTCTGGGACATATGCTCAAGCAATAACCCTGAACCAGCACCACATTTATCCTGCAGATAGTGATGTTCTAAAATTAACTTCCCACTATTTTTATCTTTTTTATATTCATAATATCTCTGATTAGAAGCTCCTACATCGATTACTGCAATCTTTTTGTCGTCTCCAACTTCAGTATCAAAAAAAGTAATAGCTTCTTTTATGGCAATCGATTCACTTAAAATATAATCCTCACTCAATCTATCCGCTAAAGAAAGCGCATTAACCCCAGTTATTCCAAGATAAGCTTCTTGGCCGTACTGTACGCTAATTTCCTCCAATATATTCTTTAAAGTAAAAATAGGATTCCCGTTAATCTTTCTAAAAAAAGTCTTAATTTTTTCCCCTTCTATAATTACTACTTTTAGATTATCCGAACCAATATCTATGCCTACTCTTCTTTTATATAATAGTAATCTGGATTGAGAATTACTGGTATTCATATTATTTCCTCTAATTTTTGCAGTAAAAATATTATAACTCTTTTCTCCTTATAATTAAAACACTTCAAGCAAATTTTTTCAACATCATTATCATTTGACAAAATAAAAAACTTAATGTTATATTCTTATAGTGACCAATTCTTCTTAAAAGATTAACACTATTTATAGCATCAAAGTGATAAGGTCGAAAAGATATGGAAAATTTATATGATATTGTCTTTATAGGAAATTATACCAAAGATACTATCGTTTCTCTAGAGAGTTCCCGAGTAGTGGACGGTGGGGCTTTCAATTATGGAGCAAATGTAGCTGTAAGAATGGGTCTTAAAGTAGCAGTGATTACCCACTTAGCTAAAGAGGATTTTCCAGTGGTAAAAAAATTAAAAGACCTGGGGGTCGAGGTATTGGTCAAGATCACTCCCCATTCTACCTGTCTACGCTTGGAATATCCCACTAATAACTTAGATGAACGAATTATTTATGTTAACAGTCTCGCAGATCCTTTTACTCCTTCCGAGGTTAGAAACATTCAGGCTAAAATAATAGTAATCGGAGCTTCCATGAGAGAAGAGTTAAACCTAGAAGTAGTAAAAGAATTAGCCAAAAAAAAGGGTATCCTTGCCGCTGATGTTCAGAGTTTCCTCAGAATAAATGACCACGGTAAATTGACTCCTAAGGAATGGCCAGAAAAACTCCCCCTCCTCAGTCTTATAAGAGTATTAAAAACTGATGCAGTAGAAGCAGAGATATTAACCGGTACATCGAATCTGCGCGAAGCTGCTCAGCGAATGTCTGAGTTGGGCCCAAAAGAGGTAGTAATTACTAATCGTGATGGTCTATTAGTTTATGCGAAAGGTATTTTTTATCAGGAAAACTTCTTCCCCAAACAAATTAGGGGCAGAAGTGGTCGAGGAGATACCTGCATTGCTGCTTATATAGCAAAAAGATTGAATGCCTCTCCTCAAGAATCCGCCCTCTGGGCAGCAGCAGTAACCAGTTTAAAATTAGAAGTAGATGGACCATTTCAGCATTCTATACAGGAAGTCAATTCTCTTATCCAAAACAGGTATCGTAAAACTTAAGAGGTAAATAGATTATACTTATTTTTTTATCTCCTCATAAGGTAAAAGACGTAAATTTTCTTCTTTAAAATTAACGCTGACTATTTCTCCTTCCAAGAATATCTTGTGTTCTTGAGGATCACCTATTTCTACGGTAAGTATAGTATCAACCATCTCAATTTTATATATCAACCGCGAACCAAGATAGATAGTCTGCTGAACTTTACCAAGCAAAGTATTTGGTTTTTTAGGTTCAAGTTCAATGGATTCAGGACGTATAAGTAAAAATACCTTTTCTCCTTCTTGAAAAGTGTCCTGCTTAATGTAAACTCTTAAAAAAATACCATTTACTTCCAGCTCTACTAAGTTCTTCGAATGTTTTTTGGTTATCCGTCCCACTAAAAAATTTGCTTTACCAATAAAATCAGCTACAAAATAATTTAGCGGATAATGGTAGATTTCTTGAGGGGTTCCTATCTGTTGAATCTTACCAGCATTCATAATCACTATTCTATCGGAAAGAGTCATTGCCTCCTCCTGATCATGAGTAACATAAATTGAGGTTATACTTATTCTTTGTTGTAATTTTCTAATCTCCAATCTAGTAGATTCTCGCATTTTGGCATCGAGATTGGAAAGAGGTTCATCCAGTAATAATACCTTCGGCTCCATAATTAAAGAACGGGCTAAACTAACCCTTTGTTGTTGACCCCCAGAAAGTTGAGCTGGAGATCTTAATTCCAATCCTCTTAAACCTACCAAATTCATAATTTTTTCAGCTCTTTCTTGAATGTTTTTTTCCTTCTTTCGGTGTATCTTTAATCCATAGGTAATATTTTCCAATACTGACATATGGGGAAAAAGGGCATAATTTTGGAATACCATGGTAGTGGGTCTTTGATTGGGAGGTGTATTAGTTACCTCTTCTCCATCAATAAATATCTTGCCCGAAGTAGGTAACTCAAAACCAGATATCATTCGCAAAATGGTAGTTTTGCCACACCCAGAAGGACCTAAAAGAGTAATTAACTCTCCTTCTTTTACTGCCAAATTCACCTTATCAACTGCAGTAACCGCTTCTTTCCCACTCCCAAAAATTTTTACTAAGTCTTTAAGTAAAAGAAAATCTTGTTTCATAAAAATTCCTTTCCTAGTCTAAGTAATTAACCAATAATATCAATAGTCCTTACTCCTTTACCAATCCTATTTACTACTAATTGAATCACTCCTAAAGCCACCAACACTATCACTATCAATAAATTACACATTGCTGCTGCTTGGGCATATCGGCTATTATCTACAAATCCCAGTATAGCTACAGTGATTAAATTCCACTTCCCTGATACTACAAAGATGACTGCGCTAATAGCAGTCATTGCTTTTACAAAATTATAAGCTAAACCCGAGAAGAAAGCGGGAGCAATCATGGGCAAGGTAATTCTTCTAAAAGTAGTACTACTATCCGCACCCAAGTCAGTAGAAGCTTCTTCAATAGAAGGATCAATCTGTTGGAGGGCAGCAATCCCTGCGCGAATTCCCACAGGCATATTTCTAAATACCAGCAAAATAATGATAATCCAGGCAGTACCGGTTATTATAAAAGGCAATAACATAGTTTTTTGATTAAAGGCTAAAATATAGCCTATCCCTACCACTGTTCCGGGAACAGCAAAGGTAAGCATAGAGATAAATTCCATAGCTCCTCGACCAATAAATTTTTTTCTAATTACTAAAAAGGAAATAAATATCCCTAGAATACCCGCAATTGGGGTAGCCAAAGAAGAAAGGGTTAAAGAATCAAGAATATAATCTTTTGCCACCTGAAACATTTCTATGTAATGCTTTGTAGTTAAAGTAGGGTTGACTCCCCAAAGTGTCTGAAAAGAACCATACACGATAGTTCCATAAAAAAGAAAAACTATAGCAGTAAAAATAAGGCAACTGCTGTAAACTGGTAACTTTATATACCACTCTAACCTCTTAATAGTTGATCCGGTAGGCTTCCCAGTTATTGTTATATATGATTTTTGTGCAACCCAATATTTTTGAATAAAAAAAGCAACTATGGTGGGAATAAAAAGCAGGATAGCCAGAGTAGCACCGCGTGAGGTATCATACATTCCTGCAATTTGTAAATAGGCCTGGACCGAAAGAACTCGATAATTTCCAGCAATAACCATAGGATTCCCAAAATCAGCCAAAGATTGAATAAACACCAGAAGCCAGGCGCTGGCAATACCAGGGGTAGACAGTGGTAAAGTAATAGTAGAAAATACTTTTAACCGCGAAGCGCCTAAATCCATAGCAGCTTCTTCCAGGGATGGATCAATTGCTTGTAAAATACCATAGAGAACCAGAAATGCGGTAGGCGCATAGGCAATGGTCTCTACCAATACTAATCCACCTAAACCATAAATAGTATAGTTTCCAATAATCTTGTTTAAATAAGGGGTTAAAGTTCCTGCCCTACCAAAAAGAAGGATAGCTGATAAAGCGACGACAAAGGGAGGAGAAATAATGGGAAAGGTGGCAGTTAACCGAAAAAAATTTTTAAAAGGGAGAGGAGTCCTGGTAAGAGCATAGGCAAAAACAAATCCTATTATCGTTCCCAAGGTAGCAGTATATACTCCCAAAATCATACTATTAAAGAAGGGTTGATAATAGTATCTTTTAGAAAAAATAGCTAGATAATTAGAAAAATCTAGTTTATGATTTACAATTAGGCTAGCTTTAAAAACCTGGAATATTGGGAACATCACAAAGGTAATAAGAAAATAGAAAATAGTTAGAATAGAAAGCAATAGCAAGGGTTCTTTCCAGATTAGCTTTAAATTTCCCACTATTTCATGTAATTTTCGGTTCTTAATATACATAATTAACCTTTATATTTTAATAACTTCTCCCTACAAATAATTATAATCCCTGTTACTTTTATCTCCAATAAAATTACCACTCAATTAGTAACAGGGATCTATCTTTTTTTCTTCTTTATTTACTTACTCATACTAATAAGCTATTTCCCTATCCTATCTCTCCAGGCTTCCACCAGTTCATCTTTGTGTTCGCCAGCCCAAATGGCATCATAATCGATTAATTTTACCTGGTCTAAGGTTACTGCACCTTCACCCACAGTTGCCTTGGGATTAACTGGTAATCGAGAATATTTCTGGAATAAATCCTGTGCTCTCTTAGTAAAGCACCAATCAATAAATTTCTTCCCTAATTCTAGTTCTGGTCCTCCCTTAATTAGAGAAAGTCCACCCACCTCATAGCCAGTTCCCTCTAAGGGAAAAGTCATCACTACAGGATAACCAGCATTTATACCTTTAGCAAGGATGTCATGGGAAAAGGCTATACCAACTGCTACTTCACCTAATCCTACCATAGGGATACACCCGGTTCCAGAGTTAGTATATTGAAGGACGCTATGCCTATCAAATTCTTCCCACCAATCCAAGGTCTTTTCCAGACCAATCATCTGAACAAGAGTAGCATAAGCAGTGTAAGCAGTTCCAGAAGTATAAGGATAAGCTAAGGCAACATTCTGCTTAAAAGCGGGATGTAAAAGATTGGACCAGGAAGTTGGCGCAAGTACATTATTTTTTTCCAAAAAGTTTTTATTAGAAATAAATCCGATAGCACCAGTGTAGAATCCTGTCCAGGCCCAGTCTTTAGCCCTTAAGATTTCTGTAAGTTCAAAATCTGTATTGGGTTTATATGGTTCAAGTAACCCCTTTAACGCTGCATTTATATGGGAAGTGTTAGAGCCAGCATGCCAAACACTAGCTTGTGGGTTTGATGCTTCAGCCTCGATCCTAGCCAGAACTTCGCCTGAGGACAACCTTACCCACTCAACATCAATTCCAGTTTCCGCTTCAAAGGCTTCAATGTAATATTTAGCCTCCTCAGTATCAAAGGCAGTATAAAGATGAAGTACTTCTTTGGCAGAAATACCCGTAAATAAAATACCCACCACCATAATAGATAATAGAAAAGCTGAAGTGATTTTTTTCATAACTGCAATTGACCTCCTAAAATTTTGGATTTAATACTTTCTATAAATAAATATACGACTTTAAACATCTACCTCCCTTCTTTTTTATTTCAATAATATCTTAAATTTTTTACTTCTCAGGTTAGCTTATTATAAGATCATTAATCTCCCTGCTGGATTAAGTCTCTGATAGAGAACCTTTCTAATTTCTTGTTTTTCTCTATAGGCCAAAATATGATGGTAATCACTTTTCTCCCAGGGCGGAGAAGTTAATAACACCTGCTCAAAGGCTCTTAATAGTTTATCCTCATATTCTCCCTTATACTCTCCTCGGGTAAAATGCTGTAATGCTTCTGGAAAATCATCCCAGGATTTTTGCTCATATCCTGGTGCAATGGGATAGAAAAGGCCGTTATTGGCTTTTACTGCCTTTAAATCACCATTCCCATCTCCTAACATTAATACCTGATCATCACGGTAATGACCGGCTTTTTTGGCCATCTCAATATGATGCCCCTTTGAGCCCATCTCTTGACCAGCAATCAGCTGTACATATTGAGCAATACCCTGTGACTCCCAGTAATTAGCTAGATCTTCATAAGGTGTTTTTGATACTACTAAAATATCGGCAACTTTATGCATAAGCTCAAGACATTCTCTCACACCATCAAAAGGTGGTATGTGAGCTGAAATATAGGGAAAGGTTCTATTTACCGCTTCACTCCAACCCAACAATTTATATAAGGCAAAATTGGTAGGATATTTATCAATAAATTTTTCCAAACTAGGGTTACCCAAACCCAGTTTATTCTCCTCGGCAAACTTAATATAGTCATCTAATGGTTGTCCATCAGGCAGAGAAATTTTCTCCTTTCTTAATACTTCCTGGACATCTTCTCTCTTCTCTAAAGCTCTCAGGGTGAGTTGTATGGCAATAAAACGGTTACAGCCACGATCTACTGAAAAAAGATTATAATACTCTGCTACTTCTCTGAAATATGATTCGATACCCCATAATTGATAGAATTCCATAAAATGGGGATGAAAAATAAGCATCTGCTTACCATTCATATTATCAGTAATACAACCATCGGTATCAATAGCAATTAAAAAGTCTTTGGTTTTCTTAAAATTTCTTAATTGCTGCTCTGGGTCCTCTTTAATCTGTTGAGCGCTTAATCTTGGTAATGACATTTTTCTCTCTCCTTTTCTATAGTGGTTAATTATAAGCACTAGTTCCTCATCGCCCATCACTTAATTACTAATTATTTTGTACTTAGTTACTTAATTATTCATTCTATATCCCACTGGTACATACACACTACATTTTGGGGGAAGGAAAATATCTTTAAACTTGGTAAATTCAGGCAGAGGTCCTCCTATTAGAGGACTTGCCCAGTGTATAAATTCATCAGTTACATCGCTCTTATTTTCGGCAATCCACTCTTTAGGAAACTCGCGTTCGGCATTGGCAACCACTGCTAAAGGTACCTTATCATATCTTACTTTATAAGAAGTATGAGGTTCTCTGATAATGGTAGCCATATAACCATCCTGATCCTCCAAGGCTAGTCGGGCGGAATAGGCACCTACCTGGTAGGCTTCTTCTCTATCAACTTCTGAAACATAGGCCAATTCACGTCTCTGTCTTGTACCAGGATTCTCAGCCCGGGCAATACCTGGTACCAGTAACCGAGTTTTTGCTCTGCCTTGGCTATCCAGTCTATCTAATCCATTTAAATAATTTATCAGTAAATTTCCTGCTGTTGACCCACTGGCACTGAATTGAGCGTGACCGAAGCTATCCTTTAATATGGACAAATCACCAAGATGTACCCCCTCACCAACCACAACTAAACAGCGACCAGCTTCCTTTAATCTTTCATTAACCCTTTCTGTAATAAACTCTAAATTAGCTTGACCATCATCTTTGGACAGAGCTTCTGGTAAGAATAATAGTAGAGGCATCTTTCTTTCTGGATCAGCTAACCGTGCTGCTGCTGGAATAAAGCCTATTTTTCTACCCATAACAGTAAT
>Ga0172366_10000552_pt1 | contig 27257 bp, 22 predicted proteins | sample LakKivSesite69cm_FD_114533 | JGI IMG/M metagenome (GOLD analysis project Ga0172366, IMG submission 114533) | Sediment microbial communities from Lake Kivu, Rwanda - Sediment site 69cm | ecosystem: Environmental > Aquatic > Freshwater > Lake > Sediment | place: Rwanda: Western Province, Lake...
AGACCAGGGAGAGGGACTGGGGACTAGGGACTAGGGGTTGGGGTCCGGACCCTGGCCCCTCGCCCCTAGCCCCTAGCACCTCTATCTTTGCCAGCTCCCCGCCGAGGGTGACAACGACGCCGCGCAGACCCTGGTCGGATACAAGCACGTTCGAGCCCCGACCCAGAATCCACGTTCGCACTCCCGCGTCGCGGCAGACAGCCAGCACACGCGAGAGCGCTTTGCGGTCGTCGACCCGGACCCAGGCATCGGCCAGTCCGCCGACGCGGAAGGTGGTGTGCCGAGCCATTGACTCAGCGAATCTGAGCTCGGCCGCGCAACTGGCTACGGCTTCGCCAAGATCTCTTCGCCAATCGTGCATACGTTTCCAGCTCCGGCAATGAGGACTACGTCGCCCTTGCGCAACTTGCGATTAAGCACGCTGGGCACGTCGGTCAGCTCCGGCACATAGCTCCAAGCCTCAAGCCTCCAGCCTCCAGCCGGAAATCCGGAGTCCGAAGCTTGTGGCTTGTGGCTTGTGGCTGTCTCGACGGCTCGGAGTATCAGCGTCGCGTCCACCCCCGGTATCTCGGGCTCGGATGCCGCGTATATCTTCGTCAGTATGAGTTCGTCGGCCGCGGCGAAGCACGTTCCGAACTCTTCGACCAGCGCCTTCGTCCTCGTGTACCGATGCGGCTGGAACACGACCACGATGCGCCGGTCGGGAAATGCATGGCGCAGGGCTTCGAGTGTAACCCTTATCTCGGTTGGGTGGTGCCCGTAGTCGTCGAACACCACAATCCCGTTCTTCTCCCCAAGCTTCTCAAGACGGCGATGGACTCCGGAGAAGACGGCCAACGCCTGCGCCATTGAATCGAAACCGATGCCGAGTTCACTGCCGGTTGCGAGCGCGGCCAGGGCATTTGCCACGTTATGCATCCCCGGCACCGGCAGGTTGAACCGGCCAACTTCCTTGCCGCCGTAGAGCAGAGTGAACGCGCTCGAGAATCCGTACAACTGCACGTCCTTCGCGCGGAAGTCGCAGTCACTTGCCCCGGTCCCGCGCCCCTCGACCCCGTACGTCACCACCCGGCGTTTGGCCCGGCCGCGAATAGACCGAACCGCGGGCGAATCCATGCAGAGCACCACCGCGCCGTAGAAGGGCACCCGGTTCACGAACCTGGTGAACTCGCGCTTGATGTCGGCCAGGTCGTGGTAGACGTCCAGATGCTCGCGCTCGATGTTGGTCACAACGGCAATCGTCGGATAGAGGGCAAGGAACGAACGGTCGCTCTCGTCCGCCTCGGCAACCAGGTACTCGGACTGCCCGAGCCGGGCGCCAAGTGGCGATTGACGATTGGCGACTGACGATTCAGCGGAATTCGGCATTCGGCATTCGGAAATCGGCGATTCCATGACCCGGCCGCCGATGACACTCGTCGGGTCGAGCCCGGCCCGCTCCATCAAGTGCGCGACCATCGAAGTCACGGTGGTCTTGCCATGGCTGCCGGATATGGCGACCGAGAACTTCATCCGCATCAACTCCGCCAGCATCTCGGCCCGCCGGATTACCGGTATCTCCCTGGCCCGCGCGCTCGCGAGTTCCGGGTTCTCGGAATGGACCGCCGACGAGTAAACGACAACCTGTGCGTCGGCGCAGTTCGCCGCGTCGTGGCCGATGAAGACCCGGATACCGGCGGCTGCGAGCTTCCGCGTCGCGTCGCTCTCCTTTGCGTCCGAACCCGTCACCTCGAAACCCATGTTCGCAAGCACAAGCGCGATGCCCGACATCCCGACCCCACCGATTCCCACAAAATGGACGCGTCTCAGCCGGCCAAACACAGCGCCCTCCGGCCGCAATGACGAAGCTCGAAGTTCGAATACCGATTGAAACCCGAATGCCGGGTAGTGCCAAATCCGGTACTAGGACATGCGAAGAAAACCGCTGATATAAGCCGACTAACGCCGATGGGCCTCCTGGGTTCGAAACCGAGACCGCGTCCATCTGCGTTCATCGGCGGTTCCATCATTCGACGTTCGTCACTCGAGCTTCGGACTTCAGGCTTGACTCTTGTCCTTGGCTCAACTCCTCGGCCACCTTGCGCGCGATTACGGATGCTGCGTCAGGTTTGGCGATGGAGCGTCCCGCCGCTTCCATCTGCTCCCGGCGCGGCGCGTCGTCCATCAAGGTACGGACAAGGCTGGTAAGCCCGGACAGGCGGCTCTGTTCCAGAACTGAGGCTGCCCCGACCGACGCCAGGTATCGAGCGTTGGCGTGCTGGTGCCGGTCGGTGGCATATGGGAAGGGAATGAGTATGGCAGGAATGCCAGAGGCAACTAGTTCGGATAGGACTACGCCGCCTGCCCGGGATACAGCTATTGTGGCCATCCGGTAGAGCTCCTCCGGATGGCTGGTAAACTCCACCAGCTTGACGTTCTTTGAACGGACCCGAGACCGTACGAACTCGAAGTCCCGGTGGCCCGTGACGATTATGAAATTGAGGTTCGATAGCGCCGCTGCCACGTCCAGCGCCGCCTCGGACAGGGCCTGGGCGCCGAGACTGCCGCCGATACAAAGCACTGTCCTGCCGTCGTCGTTGCGCTCGCCCCGGCCCAGTTCCCGGCGCAGCGGGTTCCCGACCACGCTCGACGCCCCGGGAAAAGGGCTGGCGCCGGGGAAGGCGAGGAACGTCTCGCGAGCCCTCGGGGCGAAGAAACTCGTCACCCGGCCGGGAATGCAGTTCTGCTCCAAGAGGAAATACGGAGTCCCACCGAACTCTGCCGCAGCGAGCAGCGCGGCGGTCGCAAACCCGCCAGTAGCAACGACCCCGGTAGGCTTGACGCGACGCAGGAGGCTGATAGCCTGCGCGAGCCCGCGCCCAAGCAACCAGGCTGCCCGCGCTTTTCCGCCGATGCCCTTGCCATAGAAACCGGCCGAGGCCAAAACCGTTAACTCGAATCCGTTCTCAACCGCAACCTGGTTCTCGAGCCCGGCCTCCCGTCCCACCCAGAGCACGTCGATTCCCAGTTCCCTCATCTCGATACCGAGAGCGAGGGCCGGAAACACGTGCCCGCCGGTCCCGCCCGCACCCAGCACCACCTTCAGGGACGCAGGTTGAGGTTGAGGTCCAGGTTGAGATTCGGACAGGTCATTGGTCATTGGTACTTGGTCATTGGTCATGAAACTTAACCTTAGCCTCAACCTTAGCCTATTCTCCGAATCTCCCCAGTACGAGCACTTTGTGCTTGGCTGGCGCCGCCGGGCCGAAGCGGAGGACGCTGGCGCGCGACGCCGGCGGCAGGCCAACGGCTACGTTGCTCCGCCGGTACCGCGAGACGTTTAGCAGCACGCCGACCGCGAACAGGTTCGAGAGCAGCGCCGACCCGCCGGATGAGATGAATGGCAGCGGTTGACCTGTCGTAGGGATCAGGCCCAGCGCTACGGCGATGTGAACCAGGGCGTAGATGAAGATGACGAGCGTGATTCCGGCGGCCAGATACTGGCCGAAAGGAGTCCGCGCCTCGCTGCTGATCTTCATCCCGTACAGAAAGAGTATCAAGTAGAGCAACGAGACCGCAACGCTGCCAATGAAGCCGAACTCCTCCCCGATTTCGGCGAAGATGAAGTCATTGTACATCTTCGGCAGGAACTGGAACTTCTGGCGGCTCTCGCCCAGGCCGCGGCCGAACGGTCCCCCGGAACCGATGGCGATAAGCGACTGTTCCTGCTGGCGGTGTTTGCCGACCCTGAACTTGGTCCAACGGTCATGAGCGTAAGGGATGCAGGTGACGGCGAGCACGAACAACGCTACGCTGACCGCGACGGTCACCAGCAGGTGCCGCCATCTGACGCCCGCTACCACGAAGAGCGCCAGACTCGCGACGGCGATGATGAAGCTCGTGCCGACTGCCGGCTGCATAAGCGTGAGCCCGACGATAGAGAGCACGACCGTCCCGGGCAGCACGCACGCCCAGAACACACGCTGCTCCACGCCGCGCTCTTTGACCGAGTCGAAGTAGCCGGCCAGCCAGACGAGCAGCGCGAACTTCGCGAACTCCGCCGGCTGGAACGAAAGCGCACCGCTTCCCAGCGCACGCCTCACATCCTTGAACATGAAGCCGACAGCCAGCGTCAGAACCAGCACGCCGGCCGACCCGGCGAGCATCACCCACTTCGCCTTGCGGTTCCATACGGAGTAACGGAACTTCGCACCAAGGCAGAGCGCCAGCAGGCCCGCGCCCGCCCGCAGACCCTGAGACTTGAGAAACAGAACGCCCTTGTGGCACGTAGTCGCGTAAACCAGGGTCACGCCAATCAGAACCAGTGTCACAACCACGAAGAGAACCGTGGAGTCAATCGGCCCCGACGGCCGCTCCGGCCGGCGCGCGCCGCCCCACTGCCCAGATGGAACCGCCGTGGTCAGCCGAAGATTAGTCAAGGTTGCTCACTTCCCGGCTGAACGCCTCGCCCCTCGCCTCGAAGTCCCGAAACTGGTCAAAGCTGGCGAAACCTGGCGCGAAAAGCACGGCATCCCCGGGCCGAGTTTTCTTTTGGGCGGCGATTACCGCCGACCTGAGGTCAAGTAGTACTTCGAACCGGCTGAAACCGAGAGCGGCGAGCTCTTGTGCGATGCGGGTGCTGCTCTCGCCGACCAGAATGACCCACTTCGCGTACTTCTTCATCGCCCGGACGTACTCAGCCGTTGGCAGCGCCTTCTCCCTGCCGCCGGCGATCAACACCACGCCCCCCGCCACCCGCCCCCCAGCGACCGTCTCAAGCGACTTGGCGCCGGCGGCCGGATTTGTGGTCATGGAGCTGTTGATGTAGTCCACGTCGTTGAGTCGGCGAACGTGCTCCAGCCGGTGCGGCAGGCCGGCGAACGTCCTGAGTGCAAGGCGAATCGCTGGAAGGCTGACGCCGAGCAGACGCACGGTAGCAACGGCCGCAAGGCTGTTCTGGACGTTGTGCATCCCCGGAAGCTTCAGTTCGCGGACCGGCAGCACCTTGCGGCCGTCCGCCCAGAGGGCCTCGTCCGCGAAATAGGCGTCTGCGGTATGCCGTCCCATCGAGAAGAAGTGCTTCTGTGACCTGCCGCGAGTCCTGGCTGCATACACCAGCAGGTCGTCGCGATTAAGGACCGCGTAGTCGTACTGGTCCTGGCGGTCCAGTATTCTGAGCTTGCAGTCCGCGTAGCGGAGGACCGTCCCATGGCGATTCAGATGGTCGGCGGTTATGTTAAGAACCACGGCGACGTTCGGCTTGAGCCAGTGCGTGCGTTCGAGTTGAAAGCTGGAAACCTCGACAACGTAGAAGTCCTTTGGACCGGCGAGCAGCGCAGACGACAACGGCTTGCCGGGCACCAGGTTGCCGCCGCAGAACACGCGCTTGCCGGCACTCTCAAGCATGCGCGCCGTCAGCGCCGTGGTGGTCGATTTGCCGTTCGTGCCAGTTACGGCGACGATTGGCCCGGGCACAAACCTGCTGGCCAGGTCGAGTTCGCCGACGACCGGAATCGACCGGCGGCGCAGAACCTTGATCAAAGGGTGAGTGCCGCTGATACCGGGACTTACTACCGCCCAGTCGACCGCGGCGGACTCAGGTCGCCGAGTTATCTTGATGCCTGCTTCGCGCAAGTGTGTCACCGGCTTCGATCCGAGCGCAGCCGGGTTCTCATCGCAAGCGACGACCTTTGCTCCTGCCCGCAGCAGGAACCGAGCGACTGCCGTCCCCGACCTGCCCAGACCCACTACCAGTACCCTTGCCCTCTTGATATCGTCCCTGTTCGTCAGTGACAGTCCGTGCATGTCCATCGTCACCTGATCTTCAGCGTCGCCAGCGCCGCCAGTCCGAAGAGCACGCCGAGGATCATGAATCGGGTGACCACCTGCGGTTCGGACCAACCCGCGAGTTCGAAATGGTGGTGCAGCGGTGCCATTCGGAACAGCTTCTTGCCGCCGGTGGCATGGAAGTAGACAATCTGCAGCAGCGTCGAGCCGGTCTCCAGTACGAGCACTCCCCCGACAATCGGCAGGAGCATCTCGTGCTTGCACAGTATCGCTGACAACCCCAGGATTCCGCCCAGCGGGAGCGAGCCAGTGTCGCCCATGAAGACCTGCGCCGGCCAGGCATTGAACCAGAGGAACCCGAGGCACGACCCGACCATGGCCAGGCAGAAGATGGTCATCTCCCCACCGGTCGGCACGAACATGATGTTAAGATACTGGGCAAGCTTGTAGTGCCCGGAGACATAACAGAGCACCGCATAGCTGCCCAACGCGATCGTCACGAGCCCAGCCGCCAGGCCGTCCAGGCCGTCGGCGAGGTTCACCGCATTCGACGCCGCCACGATGACCAGCATCACGAAAGGAATGTAGAACCACCCGAACTGCACAATGACGTTCTTGAACAAGAGTACGTTGGTCGTCGAACGATTGGCCGGGTCCACCGGGATGAAGTAAAGCACGGCCCCGACGAAGAATGCGAGCGCGAACTGGCTTAGGAGCTTCATCGTCTTGCTCAGTCCGCGGGGCTTCCTGAACCTGACCTTGACGTAGTCGTCCACGAATCCAAGGAGACCCAGCCAGGCGGCGGTCAGCAGACCCAATTGTACCTGGCGGTTCCTGAGGTCGGCGAAGAGGAGCACGGCGATGAGCCCGGCCGCCAGTATGAGAACGCCGCCCATGGTCGGAGTGCCGGCTTTCCCCTGATGAGTCTCCGGCACCTCGTCGCGGACGTTCTGGCCGATGTTAAGGCGCCGCACCAACCTGATGAGGGACGGCCCGAGCAGAAGCACTAGCACAATGGCGAGCGCTCCGGCTGCGGCCGCGCGGAAGGTGATGTACTTGACCAGGTTGAGAGGTCCGAACGAGTCTCGCCAGGACATCAGCAGGGAGTAGAGCACCTATTCCATCCCTTTGAGCAGTTCCCGGACCGTCTCGCGGTCGTCGAAGTGCCGGCGCTCGGTGCCGACGATCTGATAGTCCTCGTGTCCCTTGCCAGCGACCACGACGGCGTCGTCCGGCTTCGCGTCGGTCAGGGCGCGGCGGATTGCCTCTTTCCGGTCCGGTTCGACAATCGGCGGCTGGCGATTGGCGATTGGCGATTGGCCACCCATGCCGCGCAGGATCTCGTCGATTATCGCCTCCGGCGATTCTCCGCGCGGGTTGTCCGACGTCACGATGGCCAAGTCGGCCAGCTGGACAACCGCGTCGCCCATCAGTGGTCGCTTGCCCCGGTCGCGGTCCCCGCCGCAGCCGAACACAACGATGACCCGGCCGGTTGTGAACTCCCTGACCGCTGAGATGACCCGGCGCAGCGCTTCTGGCGTGTGCGCGAAGTCCACATAGACCCTAAACGGCTGGCCCGCATCGACCGGCTCGAGCCGCCCCGGGACCGCGGGAAGAGCCTCCGCTCCCGCAACCATCACCTCCGGCGTCCAGCCGAGCGCCTTGCCCGTGCCGATCGCTGCCAGCACGTTGGAGAGATTGTGACGGCCGACGAGCTTAAGCCGCACCGGCCAAGTGCGGGCGTCCGCCGTCACCTCGCAGTCAAGCCCGTCCGGCCTCACGCCAGTGACTCTGCCCGAGATGGCGGGCGCCGGCTCGATGTCCGGCCGCGTGCCGTAGGAAATGACGCGGGCCTTGGTCTGGTGCGGGATGTCCCGTCCCACAGCGTCGTCGAAGTTTGTTACCGCCGTGGAGCTCGGAATCAGCGCGGTGAAAAGCCGCGCCTTGGCCTCGCGGTATGCGTCGATGGTCCGGTGGAAGTCAAGGTGGTCCTGGGTCAGATTCGTAAACGCACCGACCTTGAAGTCGAGGTCGAACACGCGGTCGAGCGCAAGCGAGTGCGAGGAGACCTCGGTGATGCAAAGCGGAATCTGCTTCTCCACGAGCCGCGCGAGCAGCTGAACGAAATCGAGGCTTTCGGGCGTCGTCTGCCCGGCTTTGGCCGTGCTACAGCCATTGAAGTACTCAATCGTGCCAACGAACCCGGGCTCGATGCCGGCCTGTCTGGCCATGGACCGCAGAAGGTAGGCGGTCGTCGTCTTGCCGTTGGTTCCAGTGATGCCGACTAAGCTCAGCTTGCGCGCCGGGAAATCGTAGTAGCGGTTCGCGACCTGGGCCAAGAAACGGCGCGGGCTCTTGGTCTGGACTACAGTCACCCAGTTCTTGCGTACGCTGCTCACGTCGGTCGTCGCCACCGCGACTGCGCCGCGGTTGACCGCCTCATCGATGTACTGCTGCCCCGACACCTTGAACCCTTCGATCGCGACGAAGAGGTATCCGGGCTTCACCGCGGCCGAGTGGTAGGCGATGCCTCTTATCTCCAGCGCCGAGTTGCCCTGTACCGTGCAGGGAACGCCTTTGGTCAGGTCCGCAATCTTTTTCACGACCTGTCCCCTCGCCCCTCACGCTTCACCAATAGCTGCGCCTCCCTGTTCCTCATCCGGTCAAGCAGAATCAGGTTCTCCCCAATCTCCCTAAACACCGGGCACGCAGCGGTGCCGGCGAACCGTTCTGTCTTCGGCTCGTCGACCAGCACCGCGATCAGGTAGCGGGGCCGCTCCTTGGGAAAGAAGCCGATGAAAGTCATGCGGGACTTGGTTCTTGAGTAACCACCGCCGGGTTCGACCTTCTGCGCCGTGCCGGTCTTGCCGCAGACCGACACGCCGTCGACCTGGGCGAGGACGCCCGTCCCCTCAGTCACCACCCGCTCCAGGATGTCCTTTATCCTGCGCGCATTCTCCGGTTTGATTGCCTGCCGCAGCCGGCTCGGAGCGAAGCTGCGCACCACCCGGCCCGCGGGCCGATAGTGGTAGGCCGCAAGCTCCAGCCCGGCATGGGGCTGCCGCACCGACTCAATGAGATAGGGCCTGACATACGCGCCGTCGTTCGCCACGCACAGGTATGCCGCTGCGAGCTGCAGTAGAGTGACGGTTACCCCCTGGCCGAAGACGACGTTCGCGAAGCGCAGCCGATTGAGCTTCTGCGGCTGGTCGATCCAGCCGCTTCCCTCATTGGGCAGGCCGGTACCGACCGCGTTGCCGAATCCCAGAGCCCGAGCGAGCTCATAATACTTCTCCGGTCTCAACTGCATAGACAAGAGCGCGCAGCCCGGGTTCGACGACTTGATGAACAGCCCGTCAAAGTCGAGCACGCCGTTCTTGTGCACGTCGTGAATCTTGTACCTGCCGATCTGGACAAAACCTGAGGAGACATCGAAGGTCTCGTGAGTAAGCCGGTCTCTTTCAGGGCTCTCAAGCGCCGCTGCGCAGACGACGAGTTTGAACGACGACCCCGGCTCGAACTGGTCGCACAGGGCCGCTGACTTGTACGTTTCCTTGGGGAACTCCGAATACCGCATCGGGTCGTAGCCCGGATAGTCGGCCAACCCAAGGATCGAGCCCTTGGTTGCATCGAGCACTATCGCCGAGCCACGGAGCGCGCCGCACTCCTCGACGCGCTGTCTGAGTGCATCGTAGCAGATTTGCTGCACATCAACGTCAAGCGTCAGGTAGATGTCCAGGCCAGGAACTGGCCGCTTGGTGGGAAAACTGGGGTACGGGAATGCCCGACCGATTGCGTCCTTCTGGAGCTGAACCCACCCTCCTCTGCCGCGCAGCACCGAATCGTACTCGAACTCAAGCCCTGCTCGGCCGCGGCCGTCGCCAATGAACCCGACGACGTTGGCGCACAACTCGCCGTACGGGTAGACCCGGACATAATCATCATCCACGTAAGTGCAGTTGCTGAACTGCCGCTCGACGAGCACCCTGCGCAACGAGTCGCCGACGGCGTAATCTACGTCGCGCCGGAACCAGAACAGACGGTCGCGCCGATGCAGTTCCTGGGCGATTGCCTCGCTTTGGGCGAGACCGAACTCAGCCAGGATTTGAGCGAGGGTATCCTTGTCCCGTGCCCACTGTGGCAGGATGCGGATGGAACAACAGGAACGGTTAAATGTCAGCGGCCGGCCGCCCGCCTCATAGACGTGGCCACGAATCGCGTGCAGATCGAGAGTCTCGCCCTGCTGGCCCATTGCTTGACGCTCGTAGTGCTTCCACCGGCCCAGCTGAACGTATCCGAGGCAGAGAAGCAGACCCGTCCAGACCGCGGCAGCCGCGGCAATGAGCACTTTGGTGCGGCTAATGGGCTGTCGCATTCGCCCCCAGTTGTCTAGCCATCGCCACCGCCTGCCCGTCAACGATGACCATCTGGTCTCCCGGTGCCGCCGGCCGGCCCTGCGCGACCCAGAGTGACTCCATCCGTGCGAACGCAGAAAGCCGGACAGTCTCTGCGTCCACGCCCTCCAGCTGCTCGGCCAGCAGTTGCCGCTGTGTCTCAAGCCGCGAAAGGGTGCTGGTCAGTCTCACGCTGTAGCTGTGCTGGTACAGGTAGGCAACAGCCAGGGCACAGAGCACAAAGACCAGGAGAATTCGCCTCACCGTGGCCATCAAATCACCTCCGCGGCCCGGAGCCGGGCAGAACGAGCCCGGGGATTCCGCGCCACCTCTGACGCGCTCGGCCGAACCGGCTTCGGCGTCAGCACGCGCAGCCTCCCGCCTGCCCTTCCCTCCCGCAGCAACTGCTTCACTTCCTTGTCCTCAAGGGAATGGTAGGAAAGCGCGACCAGCCGGCCGTTCGGGACGAGTACGGCCAGCGCCCCGGCCAGACCCTGCCTGATATTCTCAATCTCGTGATTCGTAACGATTCTCAAAGCTTGGAACACGCGCGCCAGCGCCTTGCGCGCGGACCGCGCCGGCACCGCATCTCTGATCGCGCGAACCAGGTCACCGGTTGTCTCCAGCTCCCGCCGCCTCTCGTGGACAACGCGCGCGATCCGCCCGCTCACGGGTTCTTGTCCGTATGCCCGGAACCAGTCACGCAGAGTCTTCTCCGAGGACCGGCTGATCAACTCCCGCGCAGTCGGAGCACCGGCTGTCTGGTCGAATCTCATGTCAATTGGTCCATCTGCGTCGATCGCGAACCCGCGGCCACGCGACGTGAGCTGGTGCAGGCTCGCGCCGAAATCGAACAGGACTCCGGTCACGGGTCCGAGACCAAGCTCGTGGACCAAGAGGGGTAGATCAACGTAGTTTGCGTGAACGATCTCAACATTGCCGAGGTCTTGAAGTTGCCTTCTCGCCGAGGCCAGCGCCTCGGGGTCGCAGTCGATGCCTAGTAGGCCGTAGGGCCAGCAACCCCGGCCCTGACCGTCGTCGCGCGCTGCCGACCGCCCGGATCCCGCGGAAGCTCTTCGTCTACGCTCCCGCTCGTTGCCCGCGGCGAGGGCCTCGAGGATCGACCGCGCATGCCCGCCTCCGCCCAGACAGGCATCAATGATGACCCCGCTGACCGGCTGGAGGTATTCGAGAACCTCACGGGGCATTACCGGCTGATGGTACATCGCGCTGAACCTGTCCGCCCGGTGAGGCGGCTACCGCTTCGGCCGCTCGTCTGCCATCAAGCCTCTTAATAAGCTCGTCGTACTGCTGGCTGTTCTGGACCACGTACTCGTCGAACCGCGCCGGATTCCAGATTTCAAAAAACGGGCCGAGACCGACAAACCGGGCCTCAGTTCCGATGCCTGCCAGGTCGGTCAGTTTCCTCGGCAGCAACACACGCCCCTGAGCATCAAGTTCGATCTCGGCGGCACCCGGCAACCACAGCCTCCTCAGTACCAGGTCCTGCTCATCATAGAGGTCCAGATTCCTCAGCCGCGTGACGTGCACCCGCCACTCGGGCCGGACGTGCGCTTCGATGCACCCGCTCGCCCCGCGCAGGAGCACCACCTTGTCGTCTGTTCCGGTTGGGAAACTCCGCCTGAAGCTTGAAGGGATAGCTACGCGGTTCTTCGTGTCCACAGCGTGAGTGTGGTCGCCGACGAACAGGAAATCGTAACTTTCTTCTAACACATTTCACCACTTGGCTACAAGCTGTGCTGATTCTATACGCACCTTCGCCCCACGTCAAGCAATACACGCCTCGGGCTCTCAGATGTAAGTAGTTGAAAATAATAGCATTACGTAAGTGGGGATACGTCCTGGACGTCCAGCCCTCCCGAGGGTATCGCTGGAAAAGCGGCCTGGCCGCGACCCCTGTTGTTCACCACTTGACAATCTTCAGTTCAGCGATTGGAAGGGAAGCAACACGTCCGCCGTTTTCAATTAACTCAGGCGCGCCGACGCGTCTGTTCCTGCATACTGCGCCGTCACGCGGGAATCGCTTGACATACAACCTGATTCGTGCTTGAATGGGGCATGCACACAGGCACTCTTGCCGCCAGTACCAAAGGAGAAGGCATTTGAAGATCAGCACCGCGGCCTACTTGCGCCAACTGCGCAGGACGTTCCCGAAGCTGGCCAAGAAACACGGGACGCCTCTATTCGTCGTCAGCAAGACGCTTCTGCTCGAACAGGTGGCCCGGTTCCACAGACTCCTGCCTCGCGTCGAGCCGTTCTACGCCGTTAAAGCCAACCCCGACCCCCATGTGTTGAAGGTACTAGTCCAGGCCCGCCTCGGGTTTGACGTTGCGTCGCCGCAGGAAATCGATTGGGTCCTGGCGGCCGGGGCCTCACCGGACAGACTGGTCTACGCCAACACCATGAAACGCAGCGAGTCCATCGAGTTCGCCTGCAAGCGCAAGGTGAACCTGATGACATTCGACTCGGAATACGAGCTGACCAAGATCGCCTGTCACGCGCCTGGCGCGTCGGTCATGGTCCGGATTAAAGTCCCGAACGTCGGCTCAATCGTCGAGCTCTCGCTGAAGTTCGGCGCCGACCCCGCCGACGCAGTCCCGCTGCTGCTCAAGGCCGGCCGGCTGGGGCTGAAGCCGGTCGGCGTTAGCTTCCACGTCGGTTCACAATGCACCCACGGCGACAACTACCTCGAGGCATTTGAGCTCTGCAAGATCATAGTCAACGACGCGCTGCTCAAGCAGTTGCCGCTGCAGATGATCGACATCGGCGGTGGATTCCCGATCCGCCACTTCGACGCTGACGAGGATTGGTTCGCGCACATGGCACCGGCGATGAACATGGAGATCAACCGGCTATTCGACCGGAGCATCAGGATAATCGCCGAACCGGGCCGGGCGCTAATCGGCCCCGCATGTATGCTCGTGACGAGCGTCGTGGGTAAGTCAATCCGCAATAACAAGCACTGGTACTTCCTCGATGATGGTGTCTACGGGGCTCTCTCCGGCATCATCTTCGACCACTGCAAGTACCAGTTCGAGGTCCTCAAGAAGGGACCGACCCAGATAACGACCCTGGCCGGGCCCACTTGCGACTCACTTGACATCATCTCCGGGGCTGAAGAACTGCCTGAACTCGACTTCGGTGACCTGGTCTATGCCCGCAACATCGGTGCTTACTCATTGGCCAGCGCCACCACCTTCAACGGCATCCCTCCGGCCAAGCCGATTCTGGTGCCCTAATGAAGAACCGTCGCCCGCGTCGTTCGGTCGCGGCCGCAGAGTCCTGTCCAGTGCCCACGACTCATCGCATCCGCAAGGACCTCAGTGAAGTCCCGGACTGGCTGCGCAAGCGCGAGTGTCCGCACAAGGAAAAGTACATGAGTGGAAGGCGCATCCTGCCCGCGGGCATTACCGGCAAGGAGAAGCTGACCGGCCTGATGGACCGCACTTTCCTCGCCTACAACGCGGCGCGGCTGCGCCAGGGCTGCGAGCTGTTCGTGAACAAGATGCTTGCGCCAGACACGGTTGTCGGTATGAGCCTCGCTGGCGCCCTCACCCCTGCGGGCCTTGGCTGCTCAGCAGTTGTCCCGCTCATCAAAGCCGGGTTCGTGGACTGGATTGTTGCGACCGGGGCGAACATGTACCACGACCTCCACTTCGCTTTCAACCTGCCGCTCCACGTCGGCTCGCATGTCGTGGACGACACCGACCTCCGCCGCAATGATGTGGTCCGCATCTACGACGTGTTCCTCGGCTACACCGATTGCCTGATGGCCACTGACCGGATCCTGCGCTCCATCCTCGTCCAGCCTGAATTCCAAAAGGAAATGGGCACTGCCGAGTTCTACCACCTGCTCGGCCGGTACGCGGCTGAATGGGAACGGAAGACCGGTGATAAGGATGTGTCGGTGCTGGCGGCAGCCTATCGGGCGGGCGTTCCGGTCCACACCAGCTCGCCCGGCGACTCCACTATCGGCATGAACATCGCGGGACTGGAACTCAAGGGCCTAAAGCTGCGCATCAATCCGTCCATCGACGTCAACGAGACAACGTCCTACGTGCTCTACGCCAAGCGGTCCGGCGGGATGTCAGCGGTACTGCTCGTCGGCGGCGGCAGCCCTAAGAACTTCATGCTCCAGACCGAACCGCAGATCCAGGAAGTGCTGATGATCAGGGAACTGGGGCAGGACTACTTCTTCCAGATCACCGATGCCCGGCCTGACACCGGCGGTCTGTCCGGCGCGACTCCACACGAGGCCGTATCATGGGGCAAGGTCGACCCGGAGAAGCTGCCTGATGCGCTGGTCTGCTACACCGACGTGACGATTGCACTGCCGATGCTTGTGCATTATGCGCTGGCCACGCATCCGCGGCGCGGGCTGCGCCGCCTCTACGACAAGCGCGCACGACTGATGGAAGATCTGACGCGCGAGTTCCTCGCCCACTCACACGTCTAGCTACAGCTTCTCCAGCTCTTCGCTGATCAGCTGCCGCTGATACAGCTTCCAGTACAGCCCCTGCTTCGCGAGCAGCTCCTCGTGTGTTCCCTGCTCCTTGACCTTGCCCGCGTCGAGCACGTACACCCAGTCGCACGCGCTCAGGACCGATAGCCGGTGCGAGACGATGCTGACGGTGACGCCCGGCAACTCGTTCATCATCCGGTTGACCAGCTCCTTCTCGGTCTCGGCGTCAAGCGCGGAGGTCGCGTCATCGAAGACCATGATCGGCGGACGACCGACCAAGGCGCGCGCTATGGCTACGCGTTCTTTCTGGCCGCCGGAAAGACGGGTCCCGCGCTCGCCCAGCATCTCGTCGAGTCCCTTCGGGAACCCAGCTACGTCGCCTGAGAACTCGGCACCAGCGACAACCGCCTGCAACTGCTCGTCACTCACGTTCTCGCGACCGAAAACGATGTTGCCCTTGACCGTGTCCGAGAACAATGTCGCCTCTTGCGGTGCGTACCCGAAGAGCTTCCGGTAGGCGTCAAGGTCAAGCTGGCGTATATCCTGCCCCGATAGAGTCACGCTGCCCTGGTGCGGGTCGGCCATGCGGAACAGCACGCGGAAGACGGTGCTCTTGCCCGAGCCGACGGTCCCGGCGATGCCGACCTTCTGCCCGGGGGCGAAGACCATCTCGGCGTCGCGAAGCGCGGTCTTCGTTCCGTAGACGAAGGAGAGGCGGTTCAGCCGCAGCTCCCCCGGGACTGGTTGCACCGGGGCCGCCGGTGATACAACTTCGGGTGGGTGCTGCCTGAGCGAGTCGATCCGTTCGGCCGCTCCCTGTGCCCGCCGCCCCGACACAAACAGGTTGCCGATGTCGAACATCGGCCCGACGAGCATCAGAATGTAGGCGTTGAACGCGATGAATGCGCCCAGGGTTAGGCTCTTGTGTACGACCTGCGCGCCGCCGACCCAGAGCACGAGGAGCGTCGCGACCCCTGCAATCGCCATGTACATGATGTCAATCTTCGCCTCGGTGCGGGCCTCGCCCATGGCAACGCCGACGCGTTCATCGAGGGTGCTGCGGAGTTTCCGCCCGAGCCTCTCCTCCATGCTATAGGACTTGGCGAGCCGAATGCCGGTAAACGCGGCCTCGAGTTGGTTGTTGACCTCGGATATCTTCTGGCGCCACTTCATGAACCACGAATAGACCAAAGGCCCGAGTCTCATCCACACCAAGACGGCCAGCCCGAGAGGCAGCACGGTTATCAGCGTTAGCAGCGGATTCATGCGCACCATGATGACCAGCGCGAAGACAACGGTGAGACCTGCCGCCGCGAAGCGGAATAAACCGGAACACGCAAACCAGGAAAGCTCGCCCATGTCGTGGTCCAGCCGCTCCATGACGTCGCCGGTCGGATACCTGGCGCTGAACGTGTGCCCCATGTCCAACGCCCGACGGAAGACCTCACTTCTTACTTTCCACTGGTACAACTCATTGATCCGGGCGCGTGAAAAAGGTAGCAAGACCTCGCCGGCCACACGCAGGAATCCGAACCCGACCAAGAGCAACACGAACCTGACGAGCTCCGGTTGCGTAACCCCGCGTCTGATGCCGTCGACGATTATCCGCAGGATGTAGGGGAAGACTATCGAGATGGCGGTAACTACGACGGTGCCGACGAACAGCCCGATTACCCAGCCCGGCCGCTGGCGCCAGAACTCGAACACTATCCTCAGGCTACCGCCCTTCCGGCCGTCGGCCGTCGGCTGTCGGCTGTCGGCCGTCTTCACGTCGCGGCCTCCGCCACGTACTGCAGCCGATAGAGCCGCGAGTAGATGCCATCCTTGGCCAGCAGTTCTTCGTGACTGCCCTCCTCGGCGATGCGGCCCTTGTGTACGACCAAGACCCGGTCGGCCATCCGGATCGTGGCCAACCGGTGCGCGACGACGATGGCGGTCCTGCCCTTGAGCAGCTCCTCCAGCCCCTCCTGTATCAGGTGCTCGGTATGCGGGTCGACCGATGAAGTGGCCTCGTCGAGGATGAGGATGTCCGGGTCTCGCACCAGGGCACGCGCGAACGCGAGGAGCTGCCGTTCGCCCAGCGAGAAATTGGCCCCGCCTTCGGTCAGCACCGTGTCGTAGCCCTGCGGAAATCTGGCTATCGCTTCGTCGATCCGTGCGCGCCGGACCGCCCCAATCACCTGCTCGCGCGAAATCGTCTCATCGAACAGCCGCAGGTTATCGAGTACCGAGCCCGGGAACATGACGACTTCCTGCGGCACGAACCCGACCGCCGAGCGCAGCCGGTGCTTCTCCATCGTCGAGATATCCTCGTCGTCGCACCGGATTCTGCCCGACTGGGCTGCATAGAATTTCATGAACAGATTCACGACCGAAGTCTTGCCGCCGCCCGTCTCGCCGACGAGCGCGACCTTCTCCCCTTTGCGCACAACTAGGCTCACGTCCTTGAGAACCAGGTTCTGTCCGTCGTATGTGAAGTTGATGTTCTCGCCGGTAATCGCCTCTTTGAGGTGAAACGGCTCCCCCACCGGCGTGCCGACCGGTTCCGACGCCAGGTCGAGCACCTGGAATGTCCGCTCGGCCGACGCGAAAGCCCGCTGCATCACGTTTATCTGGTCGGAGATGGCGCGCAGCGGCCCGAACAGCCGCGTTATGTAGGAGACGAACAGAAACAGCGTGCCAATCGTGAGCTGGCCCTTGAGCGCCCACGCCCCGCCGATACCCAGCACCAGGCCCATGCCCAGCACCTCGCCGAAGTCCACGAGCATCCAGACTGCGTGCCACAGGATCGTGGCCTTGAGCTCGCCCTTGTACTTCAGCCGGTTCAGGTCGTCCATCCGCTGGGCAAGACGCTCCTGCTGGCAGAAGACCTGGATGACCGGCAGGCCCTTGAGCGTCTCGCTCACCAGGTTGTTTGTCTCGGCCACGGTCCGGCGCACCTGTATGTAGACCGGCCTCACCTTCTTCTGGAATACCCAGAACGCGACCACAAATGGCGGCAGCAGCACCAGTACCAGCAGGAACAGACGCAGGCTTGTCACGCCCATGATAATACTCATTCCTGCAAGCATCAGCGCGCTTTGCGCCAGCACGACCGACGTCCGCGTGAACAGCATCTTCATGGCCTCAGTGTCGCTCTCGACCCGGGAAATCAGCTTGCCCGCCGGCGTCTTGTCGAAGAAGGACATCGGCAGGTCGAGCACGTGCCGGAACAGCGCGTGCTTCAGGTCGGCCGCGCCCCGCTCGCCGACCAGGGCAAGCCAGACCTGCTGGAAGTAGCTCGCCACGAGCAGGGCAAGTTGGACTGCGAGATAGACCAGTGACGTAAAGGCGAGACCCCGCAGGTCTCCCTGCCCTATGTTAACGTCAATCGCCCGTTTCAGCAGCACCGGCCCGAGCAGGCCGAGCCCGGTCGAGAACAGAAGCAGGACACCGGCCCCGATTACCCGCCTGAGGTAGGGCCGGAAGAACGGCCAGAGCCGCCGGACATAGGTTCCGGCTTTGCCCGTGGGCCTGGTCTCTTCGAGGTCAATGTCACCGTGCCAATGCATGAGTGCGTATTATCGCAGCAAATCGGCGCGTGTAAAGGCCGGAGGCGGCAGACCGCCGGGTTTGACGTCCGGCACGGCACGCCATATCTTCACCTGTGCCCGAGCTGCCCGGACTCGAAGTGACGAAAGACCGGCTGCGCCTTACGCTGACCGGAAGACTAGTGACCGGCGTCGTTGCACGCTCGCCGGTCGCACTCAAGACCGTCATGCCGCCACTCGAGTCCATCATATGCAGGCACATTCGCTCGGTCAACCGCCTCGGCAAAGTCATCTGCATCGGGCTCGACGACAGTCTGTACCTATGCATCCACTTGATGCTCTCGGGGCGATTGGCGTTCGGTCCGACGCGCGCCCCTCTCAATCGGCTGCATGCTTTCGCCCTGCGCCTCGACCGCGACGAGGACCTGCGCATCATCGAAGACAGCACTCGCCACCTCCTCAGCATCTACCTGGTCGCCGACCCACGGCAGATTGACGTTGTCGCCCGGCTGGGGCCTGACCCGCTCAGCCCAGAGTTCACGCTTGCGCGCCTGCGTCAAGCCCTCAACCGCCGCTCGCGCACGCTCAAGCGATTCCTGACCGACCAGTCCACCATCGCCGACATCGGCAACTGCTTCTCGGACGAGATTCTGTTCGCGGCGCGTCTCTCACCGTTCGCGTTGTCAACGGCAATCAGGCCTGAAGAGACTATCCGCCTGTACACGGCAACTAGGAAGGTCTTGCAGGACGCGATTCTGCGTCTACGTGCGCTAGATCGTCTTCCCGAGCGCAAGGACCGCACGTTCCTGCGCGTTCACAACCGCCTCGACCAACCCTGCCCGGTCTGCTCAACGCTGGTCAAACGCGTAAGCTTCCAGGAATCCACGCTCTACTACTGCCCAACCTGCCAGACCGGCGGCCGCGAACTCGCTGACCGCCGCTTCTCCAAGTTCCTCAAGTGAACGTCTCGCCCTCCGGCATGCAAAGAAAACCGCCGATACGCGCTGACTAACGCCGATGGGCATCCTGGGTTCCAAACCAAGACCGCGTCCATCTGCGTTCATCGGCGGTTCCATCATTCGTCATTCGTCATTCGACCTTCGCAAGTCTCCTCTTGTGTCGGTCTGTTCCGAAATAGGCCGCGGCCACCCGTCGTACCTGGACTCGGTCCTGCTCGCGCTGGATCGACTGCAAGCGGCGCAGACGCCGCGCTTGACGGTGCCGGAGCTTTGCGCAGGCACTTCCGGACTTGCCTGGCGACTCGCGCGGCTCGGGTATCGCCTCGGCTCGCGCGGCGGCGCGGCCACGTGGTTCTATAACAACGTTCGCTCCCCCGGCGCCAAGCCATCCGGATTCCAGCTCAGCCTGCTCGGATCAAGCCTGCGCAAGACCTTTGTCGGCTACGAGGGTATCTGTATCGTCGACCATCCGCTCCTCGCGCACATCCTCGCCCCGGTCTGTCGCGTCGCTTACCTCCACTGCGAGATTGCCGCGCCAGGGCTCTCCGCGGTTCCCGACGCCTGGCGGACGTATGTGCCGCTTGAAGCTGCCAGCCGCAAGCTACAAGCAGCGGGCGTCAGACCCGAGTCAATCCTCGTCACGGGGCTCGTCGCGGAACCGGAGCTGGTGGACGTTGCCGAAGCGGCCTTTCGCGCTCGAATAGGAAGGCTCACCTCTGACCAGCCGCTCACAATAGGATTCTTCGCCTCGGGCGCCGAACCCCGGCCTCACTCTCTACGGATGGTAATCGGAGCTACCTCGGTCACGAAGGCAAGGCACAAAGCAGTCCTTGTCTGGGGAACAGGCATGCTCAAGGCCGCCAAGGTCCAGCTCGCGTTGCGCCGGCAGGGCGCGGTCGAGGAATCTGCCCGCGTCCTCTGGGCCCGCGACCGCAGCTCCTCGACGACCGCGGTTGCCGGTATCTTCCGCGACCTCGACCTGATGGTCTGCGCCGCGCACGAACGGACGAACTGGGCGGTCGGCTTGGGGCTGCCGATGTTCGCTCTGCTCCCGCACATCGGTCCCTTTGCCCGGGAGAACTTCGAGTTCGCCTTACAGCAAGGCGTGTGCCTGCCGCTTGCCTCGCCCCAGGACGCAGCCGCGCTCGGCCCCACGCTCGACGCCCTGCGCCGGGGCGGCCGGCTCACTTCGATGGCCCAGAGCGGCTGGGGCAGACACACTATCACCGGTGCCGATGCGATCGCACGCAGTCTACTGACTGCAGCATCGACCGTCGCTTGACTAAACGCGCGCCCGCCCTATCCTCACGAACACCAAAGACAGACATGGAGTCCATTTCTTGATCGCGTCATCCCGCACACGCCACTGGCCGCTCATCGTGACACTGGCTGTCTTCTGGTTGACGATGGCCGTCTTGCTTATCCTGTCTCTGCGCCTTGCCTCGGGCCGCCTGATATACCCGCTGGACGATACCTATATCCAGATGGCGATGGCGAAGAACACGGTGCTGCACGGCACCTGGGGCGTCACGCCCTACGGGTTCTCAAACTTCTCTTCCTCACCGCTCTGGACTCTGCTGATTGTGGTGACCTATCTGTTGTTCGGCGTGAACGAGATCAGCCCGTTCGTTCTGAACCTGCTTTTCGGCACGGTTGCCGTGATGGTCACCTACTCCGTGCTCAGGCGCAACGTCGCCAGCCAGCGCTGGGTCTTCGCCGCGCTTCTGCTTGGCGTAGTCCTGGCCCCGCTGCCGCCGGTTGCGTTCACCGGAATGGAGCACGCGCTGCACGCGGCGCTCAGTCTCGGCCTAGTCTGGCTTGTGGCCGCGACTCTCGGCTCGGGTGGAAAGCTGGGACTTCGCGAGGCAATCCTGCCTGCGCTTCTCTCGGTGCTCCTCACCGCGACCAGATACGAAGGCCTGTTTCTGGCGTTCGCGGCCTGCGTACTGCTGTTGCTGAACAGACGCTTTGCCGCGACGTTGGTCGTCGCCGCTGCTGCTGCCATTTCACCCGTGGCCTATGGCATGTGGTCGATATCCAGAGGCGGGCTCTTCCTGCCGAACAGCGTGCTGCTCAAAGGTCCCCTGCCCGGCCTCGGCCTAAAGGGAATGGTTCAGACCCTATTCGGGTACAACGGCTGGTTGAATGCCGGAAAGAGCCCGCATCTCCTCCTGCTCCTGATAGTCGCCGCCTTCCTGCTGATCCTCCAGATGAGAAAGAACTCAACCCGGACCGCGAGCACCTGTGCCCTCGCGCTCTTCATCGGAACGACCCTCCTCCACCTGAACTTCGCGCAGGCCGGCTGGCTCTACCGGTACGACGCCTATCTTGTGCTTGTCGGACTGACAGCCATCCCTGTCGCGGCATGGGAGGCGAGGCCCTCGCTCAGAGTCAATTCGCTGGCATCGCCCCGCCGCGTAACGGCCGCCCTGTTCCTCGTGCTCGTTTGCAGTCCGCTGGGCATCCGTGCTGCACGGTCTCACGTCACGCTGCCCCAGGCGACGAAGAACATCTACGAACAGCAGTACCAGATGGGGCGTTTCCTAGGCAGATACTATCGCGGCCAGCCGGTGGCCGTGAACGACATCGGCGCCGTCTCATTCCTTGCCGATGTGAAGCTCATTGACCTGTGTGGTCTTGCCGACCAGGAACTCGCACGGCTCAAGCTGCACCACAAGTACATCGACGAACTCGCGCTCAGCCGCGCCGGCCGGGAAGGCACGCCGCTCGCCATGGTCTATCGAGAGTGGTTCTCCTCACCATCGTGGACCGAAGTCGGCCGTTGGTGGATACGGGTCAACGTGACCTGCACCCACGACGACGTGTCCGTCTTCGCGGTCGACTCCTCCGCGACCGGGGAACTGGTCCGCAACCTTGCCGCATTCGCTCCCGACCTGCCCGCCGACATTGAGCAGTCCGGCCTCTACACCCGCAGGTAGCCGCCCTGCGGCGGCAAGGTTGAGTCGTACAACGTACTGCGTGCGTCGTCCTCTCTGAATCCTGTTCTCTGGCTTCCGGACTCAGCACTATCCAAGCGTCACAGCCCCCACCAGCCTGCGAAAGAAGGCGCTTGACAGCCCGCCCAGTTTCGGTATTCTTATACTGAAATGACTAATAAGTCTCGCCCGAACGGTTCCGGACCCTTCCGCGTCTCGGAAGCAGCGAACCTCGGCCTGCACGCGCTTGCGGTCATCGCCGCCGCGTCCGGACCGGTGACCCGCACCCGCGAGATCGCCGCCCGGCTCAGGGCTTCGGCCGCCCATCTCGCCAAAGTGATGATGGCGCTTGAGCATGCCGGACTCGTCACCGGCACGCGCGGCCCGGCCGGCGGCTACCGGCTGAACCGGCCGGCCCGGCAGATAGCGCTCCGCGAGATCTACGAGGCGGTCGAGGGTCCGATGCAGGCCCGCGCCTGCCTCTTCGGCGAGCCGGTCTGCAGGAGAGGCGGCTGTGCCTTGAGCGTCTACTTCGGTAAGCTCAACCGCGACGTGATACGAACGCTGGAGCACACGCGCCTGACCGACCTGGTCAAGGAATTCGGAGGAAAGAGTGGCAAGTAAGCGCAGGATCATAACCATAAATGAAGAGAAGTGCACCGGCTGCGGCCGGTGCATACCGAACTGCCCGGAAGGCGCCCTGCACGTGATTGACGGCAAGGCGCGGCTAGTGTCCGACCTCTTCTGCGACGGGCTCGGCACCTGCGTCGGCAACTGCCCGGAAGGCGCGATGACCGTCGAGGAACGCGAGGCCGAGCCCTACGACGAAGCCGGGGTGATGGCGAACATCGTGGAGGCAGGGCCCAACACCATTGCTGCCCACCTCAAACACTTGCAGGACCACGGCGCCCGCGACTACTACAACGAGGCAATGAGCTACCTGAAGAACCACAACATCCCGAGTCCTCAAAGAGCAGAAGCCAAGAGCCAAAAGGAGGAGCGGATCCTTGCCTGCGGCTGCGCCGGCTCGCACGTCCAGGAACTGCAGCCGGAATCGCCGACTCACACGTGCCCCGGCTCGCAAGTCCGCGACCTGCGCCCGCAATCTGCAATCTCCAATCTGCAATCTGAAATGTCATCGCCGCGTCCGTCGCGGCTCAGAAACTGGCCCGTCCAGCTCACCCTCATCCCGCCGTCGGCTCCGTTCCTGAAGAACGCCGACCTTCTCATCTCCGCGGATTGCGTCGGCTCATCTCACCCGAACTTCCACGAGGAGCTCGTTGTCGGCCGCGTCCTCATCATCGCCTGCCCCAAGCTCGACGACTCCGACGCCTACCAGGAGAAACTCACGACCATCTTCCGGCAGAACTCGCCGAAATCGGTGCTGGTCGCCCACATGACCGTGCCCTGCTGCTATGGACTGGTCCAGCTCGTGAAACAGGCGATCGCCGACTCGGGCCAGCCTATCCCCTTTGCAGAAGTGACAATTGATGTTCACGGAAAGCAGGTGAAGTGAATCCCATTACTGTCGCCGAATCGCCGGTCGTCCCCAACCAGAGTGGCCTTGACGCTCACCTTCTGTTCGCCTCGCCCCACGTCGAAGTGGTGCACATTCATCTGCCGGCCGGCCATGCGCTCGTGCGCCATGCGTCGCCGGTGGACACGCTCTTCTACGTTATCACCGGCACCGCGACCATCGAATCCGATGCCGGCACCGTACAGGCCGACGCCGGCACGCTTGTGCCCCATCCGAAAGAGACCTTTCACCGCGTGAAGAACGAAACCGGAAACCGGCTCGAGTTCCTGGTAGTCAAGACACCGAGGCCGCATAGCCCACCACGCGTGGATGGATAGGAGATCAAATCGCAAAGGAGTCATCAGATGAGCATGTTCTGCTACCAGTGTGAACAGACCGCCAAGGGCACCGGCTGTACGGTGCAAGGCGTCTGCGGCAAGGATGAGACCTGCGCCATCCTGCAGGACGTCCTGGTCTACGCGACCAAGGGCGTGGCCCAGTACGCACACCGCGCCCGCGAGCTCGGGATGGTTGACCACCAGGTCAACACCTTCACGGCCGAGGCGCTATTCACGACTATCACGAACGTTGACTTTGACCCGGAGCGGCTCAAGGGCTGGATTGAGAAAGCCGCCGAGATGCGCGACCGGGCTAAGGCCCTCTACGAAGAGGCAGCCGGGAGAGCCGGCAAGACTCCGGAACAACTACCCGGTCCGGCTGCATTTGTCCCCACGAAAGACATCCCGGCGCTCGTCGAGCAGGGCCGCGGTAAGGGAATACTCAAGCGGCACCAGGACTGGGGCGACGACGTCGCCGACCTTCACGACCTGGTTCTATTCGGGCTCAAGGGCGCGGCCGCGTACGCCGACCATGCCCACGTGCTCGGCAAGGAAGACGATGCCGTCTACGCCGAGTTCCACCGCCAGCTCGACCTGCTCGCCTCCGGCAGCTTCACCGCCGACCAGTTGCTCACGGAGGCGATGAACACGGGCAAGCTCAACTACCGGGTGATGGAGCTGCTCGATGCGGCCAACACCGGCGCCTACGGACATCCGGTCCCGACCAAGGTGCGCACGACGCCGGTCAAAGGCAAGGCCATCCTCGTCTCCGGCCACGACCTCAAGGACCTGGAGGAAATCCTCAAGCAGACTGCAGGCAAGAGCATCAACGTCTACACCCACGGCGAGATGCTCCCCAGCCACGGCTACCCCAGGCTCAACCAGCACAAGCACCTCGCCGGCCACTTCGGCACCGCCTGGCAGAACCAGCAGAAAGAGTTCCCCGAGTTCCCGGGCGCAATCTTGATGACCACGAACTGCATCCAGAAACCCCAGCAGAGCTACTTCGACCGCATCTTCACGACCGGGCTTGTCGCCTGGCCCGGCGTCACCCATGTCACGCGCAAGGACTTCTCCCCAGTAATCAACGCCGCGCTCGCCTCTCCCGGCTTCCTCGCGGACGAACCGGAGAAGTCAATCACGGTCGGCTTCGGCCACGAGACCGTGATGTCGGTCGCGGGCAAAGTCATCGAGCTCATCAAGGCCGGCAAGATCAAACACTTCTTCCTCATCGGTGGCTGCGATGGCGTCCGGGCCAGCCGCAACTACTACACCGAGTTCGCCCAGAAGGTGCCAAAGGACTCGGTCATCCTCACCCTCGCCTGCGGCAAGTTCAAGTTCAACCATCTTGAGTTCGGCGACATCGACGGCATCCCGCGCCTCCTCGACATGGGCCAGTGCAACGACTCGTACTCGGCCATCCAGATTGCGCTCGCGCTCGCCAAGGCCTTCAACACGGACGTCAACTCGCTTCCGCTCTCCCTCATCGTCTCGTGGTACGAACAGAAAGCGGTCGCGGTTCTCCTGACGCTCCTCTCCCTCGGCATCAAGAACATCCGCCTCGGACCGACGCTGCCCGCGTTCCTCACCCCGAACCTCGTGAACATCCTCGTCGAGAAGACCGGCATCATGCCGATCACCACACCGGATGCTGACCTGAAAGCAATTCTCGGCTAGACCCAGCGCTGGGGACACGAAAACGGGACTGTACCGCGCCGCTCGTTCCTACGATGTCCCGGGCATCTTTGACGCAGGCGCTCCGTGGACCTGTCCGCGATTCGGCTCCGCAAGGCACTCTCGCGTCGCTCTGTGGACGTGTCCCCTTCCCGTGACTTTCCCCGCTTTCCCACTCTCCGCTGGCCACGGCATCCCACCGCGGCCCTTGCGCTTTTGACCACGGATGGACGGGATGGGCTCGGGTTCTGCGGAAGGCGGCAAGAAGGACGCGGTGTGCGACAGGTGAGAGGACCCTGGTCTGGCTGACTGCTTGTCCACCCACCGGGCCGAGCGACCCGCAGGGCAATTCAGACGGTTGCTCTCCGAGCTACCGGGAAAGCTACCGTCGGGGCTGCGAGGGAAGCAACCGGGACTGTAACTCGGGTCGCAACAGACCGAGCAACCTGCAGGGCGACCGTCAGAGTAGCGGAGCGAGCAACCGTCCAGGCAACTGGCGGAATAGCGGGCCGAATTGCGTGGAGAACAACGGACAGGGCAATGGGGAAAGCAACCCGGAGAATGACTCCGCAGGCAACGGCCAGAGCAATCTGGACCGCAACTGTGGGGGCAGTCCCGGGGACGAGGGAGGGGACTCTTGTGGACAGAGGTTAGTGATTTGACAGCGCAGGAGTTAGGACGACTCAAGCCTGCCGCCCCGCGTATCCTAACGGTAAACTTCCGCCCCGCCCGCAACGGTGTTCGTTCTACGAACCGGAGGCGGTCCTCCGTCCGCCCTGTTCGAGTTCTGCGCTACTCCCGGCTTCTCTACTCCCTTTTCCTTTGCCTTGCGATCACGACCTTCCAGACGGCTGGCGGCGTGGGACTGCTCGCTGTCAGCGGTGAGCGGTTAGCGGTTGGCTGACGCGGCTTTTTCCCGGATGCGCTTGGCGCGGGCGGAGTGTTCCTGGGCCTCGGCGGCCCGGCCGGTCTGCTCGCAGGCCCTGGCCAGACCGTCGAGCGTCTCCGCCACAATGGCGTGGTCCGGGCCGAAGACCCTCTCGCGAACCGCTAGCGTGTGGTTATAGAGGGTTCACGCCACCGGATGCGCGATACCCTCGAACGTTGTCCTGTCAGTCTCGCCTCGCTCTGTCGCGCCAGGAGCTGGGGTGCCGTCGCATGTGCATAACGGCGACCACGAGTATCGTATCACCTCGTGACTGATAGACTACTCCGTAGGGGAAACGGTTGGTGCGGCAGCGGCGTGTCCTTGGCGATAGCGCGGTCCACGCATCTGGGAATCGGACGATTCTGGATAGGGTACGTCTGACCTCGGCCGCGAACTCGTAGCCGAGACCCTCTGCCTGCTGGTTGTAGTACTCGACGGCCTCTCGGAACTCGGCTTCAGCCGGTTCGAGGACCTCGACCTTCATGACTTGCGCGGCCGGCCTGTCTCCTCGATGGCCTCGCTTGCAGGACGAGTCCTCAGTTCACCTTTCTCGTACGCGTCAATACGGTCTTCAGCTTCTCTCGCCCATACAGCATCCACGTCGGTGCGAGCGGGGAAATCGAAGCTGGACAACAGCTCCTCAACCAGCTCTGCCCGCTCGACCGGAGGCAGCGCGAGGGCGCTTTCGAGTATTCGCCTGCCGTCACCTGGCATACGACTCAGTATAGACCAG
>Ga0172366_10000555_pt1 | contig 27225 bp, 24 predicted proteins | sample LakKivSesite69cm_FD_114533 | JGI IMG/M metagenome (GOLD analysis project Ga0172366, IMG submission 114533) | Sediment microbial communities from Lake Kivu, Rwanda - Sediment site 69cm | ecosystem: Environmental > Aquatic > Freshwater > Lake > Sediment | place: Rwanda: Western Province, Lake...
TTAATTTCCTTGGCGGGTTTTTCAATAATTTTTTTGGTAGATTTTGAAATATTTTTTTTGCCTTCACTTTTATTAAACCGTCGGGATTTTATAGCCACTGTGCCACCTCTTTTAAAAAAAAATTAACAATCAGAAAATGAAAGAATAATTTTATCACTGTCAGAAATGATGCCTTTGTATTCATACTTTAATTATCTTTAAATTTTTTCCCTTGTCAAGTGAAAGATTCAGAGGTTTATCCACATTAAAAAAATGGATTCCCGACCCATGTTTAACACGGTGCGGGAATAACAAATCGGCGCGCAATGTAAATTATTCACAAACATTTTCTGCTTGACATTTACGTATGTCCAAGTATAATAACTAAATGAACTTCCAGCGGGTTACATTGAGAAGCGCATCCGATTATCTCAATGAAGTTGCCCGTTCAATTATCAATAAATTTCAAGCCGATAGTGTTTTTGTATATATCTTTGACCCAAAGACAAAATTATTAAATCTTTTAGTAAAATCAGGAAAAGGCATTTTTCTAAATGAATTAAAAACATTAAAATTGGGAAGAGAAATGCCCTATTCTATTACTTTAAGAAAATCCCCAATTTTAATATCAGGTAAGAAAAGATTTAGTCATTTCAGTAAAATACCCGGTTCATTACTTGCAGTCCCAATTTCCATAAATAAAAGTTTTTGCGGATTATTATTAATCCATTTCGTAAAAAAGAAATTTAGTGTTAAACTTATCTCAAGTTTTAATGCTGAGACGCGGTTAGTTGGAATATGTCTACATAGTTTTGATGTTTTAAGATCAATGAGTGAGGAGATCGCTGGTTTAAAAGTTATTGATGATATAAATAGAACTGTGGCTACAGAATTGAATCTAGAACGACTTTATCAAAGAATGTATGAACAGGTCAAAAGGATCGTGCGGGTTGGAAATTTAAGGATTGATCTTTTTGATCCAGAAAACCATCGCATAAAACCGGCATTTTTTATCTACAATGGGCAACACATTAATGACCACCCGGCTGTTAATATTCAGAAGTCAATTATCTTTGCCGAAATTTTTAAAAAACGAAAAATTATGCTGACACCGGAGTATAAAAAGTTGTTAAACAAGTTTAACCAATTAACATTAAATTCGGATATGAAGGTTTCATCTTTCATTGCCCTGCCTTTAATTGTGCATGACAATTTTCTTGGGGTAATAATGTGCTGGGATAAGAATAAGAAATGTATCTTCTCAAGACGGGTCGTGCGCCTCTTGATGCTTATGGCGGGTCAATCCGCGATTGCAATCTACAACGCCAAACTATTTGATCAGTTGAATAAAGCAATCAATGATCTGACATTATTGTATCAGATTGAATATCACATCAGCAGTATTCTTAGCATTGAAGAACTTCTAAGGACTGCAATCAGCTTGATAGATTCAGCCCTGGAAAATCTCATCACGACAATTTTACTCCCTGACGAAAAAAATGAAAGACTATTGATTAAGACAATGACCCCTAACGTCGTTGTAAAATCGGGTTTTGAGTCTGTGCCAATATACCGAGGAATAGTGGGTGAGGCAATGAAGAAAAAAAAGAATATTTATGCGCCGGATGTTGAAAAGGACGAACATTATGTACTAGCAATTGAAGGTACAAAATCTGAAATAGCAATACCGCTAATGGCAGGTGCAAAGATTCTTGGTATAATTGATTTTCAGAGTAAGCAGACAAACCGATTTGACCTGATGACCATTGATTTGCTTGATGATATAGCCCACCGTATTGCAACATTCCTTGAAAATGCAATTCTATATGAAAGAATAGAAAAGAGTTATACAGAAGCAATTCGAGCACTGGTTCTGGCAATGGAAGTTAAAGATTCTTATACCCGGGGCCATTCTGAAAGGGTTACTGAACTGGCAATTAGGGTGGCTGAGAGTATGGATTTTACTGACGGTAGAAAAAGGTTATTATACTGGGCTGGTCTGTTGCACGATATTGGTAAGATTGGCATCAGTGAATCAATCTTAAACAAACCCGGACAACTTGATGAATTTGAATTTGCGGAAATTAAAAGGCATCCGGTTGAAGGTGCCAAGATGCTTGAGCAGATACAAGGATTAAAAGAGATTGTGCCTATCATAAAGCATCACCATGAAAATTTTGATGGAACAGGTTATCCTGAAGGCCTCAAGGGTGAAGAGATTCCCTTGGAATCAAGGATTCTTGCGGTTTGTGATGTTTATGATGCAATGACTACAATTCGTTCCTATCGTAGGCCTTTTTCCAAAGAAGGTGCGCTTCGAGCAATTGAATCCTTCAAAGGAACAAGGCTTGACCCGCGGATTGTGCAAAAATTTACAAAGATAATGCGAAATGAAAAATCAGAAGGGAGAGAAAAATGACAAGAAGGAAATTTTTGCAATCATTAGGGTTTATCACCACCCTATTTTTATCTTTTAAAGAATTGCCCAAACTATTATGGGCAGGAAAATGGGAACATTCAAAAAAGGATTTCTGGCAGAATAAAAAATTTATTCAGAAAACAGTTGATATGTCACTGTATAATTTAGGGAAAATCCGTGCGCGGATTGATGGAAAATGGCAGACATTTTCTATTGCAGAACCGCATAAGGATTATATAGAATGGAATGCAAAAAGGCGAGTTGAATTTATTGAAAATATTAAAACCGGCAAGATGCCTGAACTTGGTGGTCCCCATTCTGGAGTCGTTGCAACCTATGGACTACGCAGGTTTGATTCAAGTTTTACCTTGAATAACGCAGTGAAAGGGACAGGACTTGCACCCAGAGATGATAAACTTGATGAAGCAATTGAACTGCTTAAAAATACCTATGAAAAAAATATGCCCGAAAAAATGGATGTGCTCAAGTCATTGTATGAAAATCAGGATTTTTTTGATTGGCGCAAACAAACATCCCTTGAATTGTATACGTCCGAAGACTTTGAAACCCATACATTTCTAAATATAATGGAAAATCCCTTAGCAACTATTGTATTTATGGATATTCCGACTTATGAACTAAGAACCATTGCCCGGGTTGTCCATCCTGATGATGATACTGCCCTGCCTCATGAAAAAAAGTTATTACAATTTGTAAATCTTGCCCACGAATATATGCATGGAAAATTTCCCAGGGTATTCCCATTGCTGTTGTTCTATATAATTGAAATCTTTGATAATACCCCGGGTTCAAAGCGGGGCATAAGGATAGTTCCAGAGCGACCTTCAGAATAATTCCAGGGTAATCAGAGGATATAAGGGGTGATAAAGGTTTATCAAGGGAAGTGGTAAGAGGGTTTCAAACCCTGACAAAATCGCCTTATTTATTTACCAAGAGTTTTTTTTACCCTTGCATAAACTGAAGTAGTATAGTGGTGTAGGGCTTTATGTCCGTAAAATTATTTTTCAAACTGAAATATTTGTATCTTTTCGTAAACCGGACCTGAAGATAGTAGCGTAGATTTGAAAAGGATGAATTCATTAATAATAAACGGGTCGGTTTTTATTGTCTTGTTGATAATATCATCAACCTTACAAAAAGTTTTTATTCTGCCAATTGTTAAATGGGGATGGAATTTTTTGTCTTCTTTTTTAAAACCATATTCTACAAAATTACTCTCTAAATCTTCAGCAAGCGAAATCAGTTCACTGCCACCCTGACTAACACCTATCCATAAAATCCTGGGATTCCTTAGTCCCGGGAAACAGCCGAAATTTTCTAATTGCAATGTAAACGATTTTGTTTTAGCACTGATTGACGATAGTGTGGGTAAGATTTGAGTTAATTCCTTTTCGTCAATTTCACCAAGAAATTTTAAAGTGATATGGAGATTCTCAAATGCCACCCATTTTACTGGAAGATTTGTTTTTCTCTCTTCCCCTATAAAATCCCAGATAATTTTTTTTTGATTCTCTGGAATTTCTACTGCAATAAATGTTCTCATTAAGCTCCTTTGATAAAGTTAATTAATAATTTCAAGGTTTTGTTACAGGCCTTTTTTCTGATCTGTTCCCGACCGCCTCTAAACTGGAATCTAAAAACTAAAATTGTCTTATTATCAGTAATGGCAATATATACAGTTCCCACAGGCTTTTTCTTTGTCCCGCCACCAGGTCCGGCAATACCTGTTATTGAAATGCCGATATTGGATTTTGTAATCCTGCGCACACCCTGAGCCATTTGCCGGGCAGTCTGTTCACTCACTGCGCCAAATTTCCTCAAGGTATTATTTTTAACACCAGCAATTCTTTTTTTGACTGGGTTTGAATAGGCAATTATGCCACCCTTAAAATACTTTGAGCTTCCGGAAATACTTGTAATAATACTACCCAACATACCACCTGTGCATGATTCACAGATACTCAAACTGAGTCTTTTCTTTAATAAGAATCTGCCTGCCTTTTGGGCTAATTCATTCATAAAACCATTATAATCAATTGCTCATTACAGGTCAATATCTCTAAAAAAAAGGGGGCTGGCTCAGCCCCCTTTTTTAAATGTTTGCTTCTTATTTTATGGTTGAACTCTCAAGTTCCATTGTGAAATCTGAGGTTATATTTGTATCAATTACCATTGCTTGGTGGACTTTTACCATTCCAATATCAGGTGCCAGATAAACAAATGTGGTTTCGCCATCCGATATATATGCAATCTTCCAGCAGTCATCATAAGAACCTGCAGGAACAGTCACACTCTCTTTGCCGAGTACTTTGCCTGTTTCAGTATAGTTCGTGTCACTCGTTACGGTCCAGGTATTTCCTTCTTCAATAGGCAATGTAGCCGTGGTATCGGGTACAGTGTCTGCCTTGTCACTATAGCTTAGAAGATAGTCATCGGTCTTCTGCACATAAGAAGTATCCTTTAATGTATCTATTGTTGAAACCTGCTCATATACCTCGGTTCCATTATCCAGGGTTGTTTTCACTGTAATTTCCACATTCACACTACCCGTATCAACCGTCGTTGTTGTGTCAATCGTAACAGTGGTAATAGTCCTGTAATCCCAGGTGTTTCCCTCAGTAAGAGGATAGTAATTTTTCTCGCCTCCACCGCAACCAATAACAAGAAACATTATGGGTACTAATACCAATAACTTTTTCATATTATCTCCTTTCATTATCCATTATATATAAAATTTAAAAAATGTCAATAGTCAAGTTGAAGGTATGAGATTTCTGAAAAAAATCCAGAAATCTTGAGAGCGATGAATACTTTTTCAGGGCTCTCAGTATATTTGGTTGACATCCCGCGGTTATGGCATATAATAGGTCTATGGCAATGATTCAATGCCGGAAGTGTCAAAGAGAAATCAGCGATGAGGTGTCAGTATGTCCTTATTGTGGTGTGCCTTCCCCTGCGAATAGGGAATACCTGGGTACAGGTTTTGAGTGGAAATCAAAAATAACAATTTATGGTTATCCATTGATTCATATTGCTGTGGGTAAAGATGCAAATGGCAAACTCCGGGTTGCAAAAGGCATCATTGCTATCGGTCAGTTTGGTATTGGTTTAATTACTATTGCCCAGTTCGGGGTTGGGATATTATTCGGATTGGGACAGTTCATATTTGGCCTCACAACGATTGCCCAGTTTGCTATTGGTATTCTTTTTGGTCTTGGACAATTTGCCACGGGTTATATTGCTATTGGCCAGATTGCCTTTGGTTGGTATGTGCTCTGCCAGTTTGGCTTTGCGAAATATATCTGGTCGCCAAAGATAAAAGACCCACAGGCAATTGAATTTTTCAGGCAGTTATTAGAAAAAATCAAACACTTGATTTCTTAAAAATTTTAAATATAATAAGAATATGGAAGAAAAAATAACTACCGAAGCCAATCGTATTGTTGTCCATTTCAAAAATGGAAATGTTATCAAGGGCATGACCCATGATTTTGTTCCTGAAAAACCAAAATTTCATCTTGTTTATCAGGATGGTAAAATTGAAGATATTAATACTGAATCTCTAAAGGCAGTTTTTTTTGTAAGATCTTATGAAGGCAAAAAAGACTATCGGGAAGTGAAGGGATTTGGCAAAATTGACCCGATTACTTTTCGCGGAATGAAGATAAAGATTACTTTCATTGATAATGAGGTAATATACGGTTCAACCTTAGGCTACAATAAAACCAGAAAAGGATTTTTTATCTTTCCCGCAGACCCGGATAGCAATAATATCCGTATCTATATCATTGCCAGCGCAATCAAAGAAGTAAAATTGGGCAGTCAGGCTGAAGCATAGATTATATTGTATTCCCGCTTATCAAAATTTCGTCGCAAAACTATAGGTGCCTGATTAATTTGGTAAATAATTGTATTTAAGGAGTCAACTATGAAGAAATTTTTTATTTATTTGGTTATAATACTATCAATCCTTTCCTGCCGTAAGCCGGCAAAGAAATATCTTGATATTACATCCCAGCTGACCGTTCAGGGTGAAAGGATTCCATTAAAAGTTACCCATATCTCTCCAGTCGGTTCAGTCGAAGGTGAACTCGAAACATTTAAAATCCTTGTAGGATTTAATCAGGCAATGGTGCCATTACAGGCAATACCTCGTGATGAAACTGAAGGACCCCTGGAATTCAATCCACCAATTAAAGGTAAATACAGATGGTTTGGTTCAAGGACATTAGCATTTATTCCCTCTGACACACTCCAGCCTGCTACGGAATTTGTTGCGACATTAAAGAAGGATATAATTCAGTCTCTTACGGGTATGCGTCTGGAACGGGATACGTCCTGGAGATTTGAGAGTGTGAGACCAACACTCATATCTTCTTCACCCTATCATAGTTCAAATTTTGTCCATTTAAAATCACTGATTTATCTCTATTTTAATCTTGAAATGGCGCCGAACAGGGTTGGTGATAGAATTAAAATTTTTGCGACACACGGAAAGCCATCTTATGTTTATTGCGGGCAGAAAGAACCATCTGTCTCACCTTATAAAGAGGAGATTCCCTTCAGTCTCAGACAATTGCAGGATAATGAAAAAAAGGATTGGCCATTGAGGGAGTGGGATAATAGCAAAACTTTGGTTCTTGTGCCTACGCGTCCATTGCCCCAGGAGGCATTGATTGAAGTATTTATATATCCAGGACTGCTTGCAAATAAGGGAAATTTGGGCACAAACCTTGAGCGTACACTTTCATTTAACACCTATAATTTTTTAAATCTTTTAAATTACTCAGAGCAAACTCCCGCAGGTTTTCCCTTGGAATTATGTTTTTCAAATCCGGTTGCCACCGCTGAAGTTATTAAAAATTCTGTAATAAATCCCAACCTTGATTCAATTCCTGAACACTATAAACAGGAATCCTACCCTTCAAATCATATCTATCTTTATCTGCCATTTAAACCAAATTCAAATTACCACATAAAGATTCTTAAGGCACTTAAAGACAAATTCGGTAACAATCTTGATAAGGATTATGAATTTAACTTTAGTGTTGGCGATTATATGCCATTTGCCGAGATTCCCACCGGCATAAATATCATTGAGAAAAAAAGTGATTTGAGGTTTCCCGCAACACTTGTTAATGTGGATAGTGTTTATCTTGAGATGGGGCTTGTCAGTCTTGACCAGGCAATTCCATTTTTGAATCAAAAAAATGTCTTTGACATTTATGAGAAATTTTATACACCTGGTTTGTTCAAGATTTCAAAGTTATGGCGAAGTGATTCGTATAAAAAATATCAAAATCAAAAGATAAGGTTGCCCATTGAATTAAGAGAAGTTCTTGGTGAAAAGAATGCCGGGTTGGTCTTTATTCAGTTTGATAACTTAGGACAGTATGGTAATAATGGCAATTATCGCTATCTCAAGGCTTTTTGTGAAATCAATGATATTGGCGTGACCTGGAAGTATTCGCCTGAAAATAATCTTGTTTGGATAACCTCGCTTAATAATACTGAACCAGTTACCAACGCCTGGGTTCAATTCCGTGATGATAGAAACCAGGTTTTAAGTCAGGGCTACACTGATGCACAGGGATTTGTAGAACTTTCGGGCTGGGCAGAATTACGGATGGCACAGGAAAGGCAGACCTATGAATATGAAAGTGAATATGAGATGGAATCATATACAAGTTATTATGAGCCAAAATTCTGGCTTACAATTTCAAAGAATGAGGATGTTGCGGTTTATTCCAATCGTTGGAATTTTGGCATTGATCCCTGGCGTTTTGATATCTCTTATAACTGGAATATAAAATCAGAGGAGTATGGGTGCTTCATTTTTACGGAAAAGGGTTTATACAAGAGTGGTGAGACCGTTCATATAAAAGGGATACTGCGGAAAAAGAAAAAGGGTGAATGGATTCCACCAGATTTGAGCAAGGTCTTTTTTGTTGTTAAAAACTCAAGGGATGAGGTCATTGTTAATGACACAATTTTGATAAATCAATTTGGTGCATTTTTCAGAGATGTTGCCTTGAGCGAAGATCCTACAACCGGATACTATTCTATTAGTGTATATCTGCCCAATAAGGATTATAATTTTTATCATTCATTCAGGGTTGAGGCATACCGTCCTGCTGAATTTGAAGTCAAGGCTTACGCAGAAAAGGATACATTTATTGCAGGTGAGATATTCAAGGGTAGGGTTGAAGGCCGTTATCTTTTTGGCATGCCAATGGCAAATGCGGATGTAAACTGGACTCTTTACAAAGATTATTACTACATTAGTTACCCACAGCATAAAGGTTATACATTTAGCACTGGCTATGATGAGGAGATACGAGGAATTTTAGGCTCAGGTAAGGGGAAATTGGATAATCAGGGGAAATTATCAGTTTCAGCCAAACTGATATCGAAGGATATAAAGATTCCTTCAACGATTACCCTTGAAGGTACAGTCATTGCACCAAATAAACAAACCATCTCTGGAAGGCAGAACTGGCTTGTATTTCCTGGAAATCTGCTCATTGGCATGAAGACGACGAAATATTTATACACACTCGGTGAACAGGTCGAATTGAGTCTTATTACAATCAGACCTTCAGGAGAAAAGGTTGGTAACAAGAAGATTAACCTGAAAGTTATAAAGGCGGAATGGAAATCCATAAAGAAGGCAAGATTAGGTGGCAGGTATGAATGGGTTTCCGAATATGTTGAGACCGAGATAAAGAAAGAGCAGGCAACAAGCAATCTTAATTCTACTGTTGTTAAACTTAATTCTGATAAACCCGGCTATTACTACATTCAGGCAACAACCAAGGACGAGAAGGGCAGGGAGTGTTTAAATAAAATATATTTCTATGTCGCAGGTCAGGGTTATGCTGGCTGGCAGATGCGCGATGATGATATAATTGAACTTGTGGCAGATAAGGATATATATCAGGTTGGTGATACTGCAAGGATTTTGGTTAAATCTCCTTATGATTCGGTAAACTCATTAATTACAGTTGAGCGCGAATTGATATTGAGAAAATTCACAAAGAAATTGCGGGGTAATGCTGACTATATAGAAATTCCCATAAAGTCAATTGACCTGCCCAATATCTATGTTTGTGTCATGCTTTTGCGCGGCAGGGTTGAGGACCTTTCCTGGGATGAAGAAAAACAGGAAGACCTGGGTAAGCCACAATTTAAGATTGGTTATATAAATTTAAATGTTGATACAAAAGAGAAACATCTGATTGTAAAAACACATTCTGATAAAGGTGACTATCGCCCAAGGGATAGTGTCGCGGTTTTTTATGAAGTAAAAGATTACAAAAACAGACCTGTGAAGAATTGTGAGGTGAGCCTTTTTGTCGTTGACCTCGGTGTATTAAACCTCATTGCATTTAGTACACCTGAACCATTTGATTATTTTTATGGCACACGGCCACTTTCAGTAAAGACGATAGAATCAAGATTGAATATCCTTGGTGAACGAAGTTATGGTGAAAAGGGTGAAGAGAGGGGAGGTGGTGGTGCAGGAGAAGGTATACCCTATCGGGAAAAATTTATCTCTACAGTTTATTATAGAGGTGATTTAAAGTCCGACGAAACAGGTAAGGGTAGCGTCAAGTTTGTCCTACCCGATAATCTCACAAAATTCAGGATTATGCTTGTTGCACAAACCAAGAATAGTGAATTCGGTTCTGCCGATTCCACATTTGTTGTGAATCTACCATTTATAATTTCCGGTTCAATACCAAGATTCTGCCGCGTTGGTGATAGATTTTCTGCGGGTGTCGTGCTTCATAATCGTACTGATAGAGAAAATTCTGCAGAAGTAGAATGTAGTATTGAGGGATTGAAGATGCTCGATGATAATAAAAAGAGTGTAGTATTGCCACCAAATGCAAGTAAAGAAGTGTTGTTTGATTTTTTCGCCGAAAAAACGGGCAATGCAGTATTCAAATTCAATGCCCAAATGGGCAAAGAAAGGGATGTATTAAAACTCACTATTCCTGTTAAATCACCACCTTTTATTGAAGCGGTTGCCACATTTTCCTCTACTACAGATTCAGCACTTGAGGGAATTCTTGTGCCAGAAAACATCTATGAAAATACTGGTGGTCTTGAAATTCTATTATCTTCTTCAGTCCTTGCGGGAATGAAAAGGGGTATTGAGCATTTACTTGATTATCCTTATGGTTGTCTTGAGCAAAGGTTATCAAGGATATTGCCTCTGATTGTTGGTGAAGAGATTATAAATCAATTTAAACTCGCCCCGGTTACAGGTAAGGCGTTAAGGGATTCAGTCCAGAGTGTTCTTGATGAGGTGCCACAATACCAAAACTATAATGGTGGATTTTTGTATTTCAAGGAAAGTATTTATCCCTGTCCGTATCTTTCTGCATACACAATGTATGTTCTGAAAAGGGCACAGAGTGCTGGATACAGGATTGACCAGAAAATGCTTGAGGAGGGTAAGGAATTTTTAAAAATAGTTCTGCGTTGGGAAGATGTGGACTGGACATATCCGTATAATGTTTATGCAAAACTGGTCACGAAATCTTTCTGTCTCTATTCTTTAAGTATCTGGGGAGAAATGAGTGAGGCAGGATATGCTACAAAACTATTTGAGAGAAGAGAACAAATTCCAGTCTTTGGCAAGACACTATTATTAAAGGCAGGCAGAAATTTTGGTTTAGGTAACAGGTTTGAAAATGAACTTGTTCGAGTAATACTAAACAAAATAAAACTTTCACCAACGACTGCCCATTTTGAAGAAGATGAATTAAGGGGTTGGACATTTCCATCACCCGCAAAGGTCACTGGTTTTGTAATCCAGACGCTCACTGAACTTGATATTGAATTTCCATATAAAGACCAGACAATAAAATGGCTTGTTCAGGAAAGAAGTAAAAAAACTAAACCCACAACCCATGAAAATGCCTTTGTCTTTGATGCATTCCAGACATACTACAAAACATATGAAAAAGAAGAGCCGGATTTTGTCGCACGGATTGTCCTCGGCGAAAAAGAAATATTAAAACAGACATTCAGGGGAAGAACCAATGAACCACCGAGAAGATTTTTATTTTCACTTGATGAAATACCCAAGAACCAGTTATTGCCGATAAGAGTATCCAAAGAAGGTACAGGGCGGTTATACTACACATTACGTATGTCCTATGCATTTAAAGAAAATCCCATTGCCTTTGATGAAGGATTTTATCTTTATAAAGAAATTCTTACCCTTGATGGAAAAGATGTAAAGCAATTCAAACGGGGAGAGGTCTATAAGGTTGTGCTCCATATAGTTGTACCTGAGGCAAGGGTTTTTGCAGTTGTTGAGGACCCATTGCCCGCCGGCTTTGAACCAGTCCAGACCTCTTTTGTAACCGAATCCCGCAGAATACAGGAACAATACTGGGAAGAACAATATGAAGAAAAAGGCGATTGGTGGGGTAGTTTTGATTATGAAGAGCGTTATGATGATAAAGTCGTATTCTTTGCCCAGGAATTATTCCCTGGTGAACATACCCAGGTCTATTTTGTTCGGGCAGGCACCGCCGGAAAATTCCTTGCACCATCGGCCAAGGCAGAAGAGATGTATTCACCAGAGGTCTTTGGTTCAACGAGTCAGAATTATATCAATATCGGATCTTAGTCAGTAAGAGATTCTCCTTGTCCGGTGAAATAAGTATATCAGGATCAAATCCCCCTTTTTCCCCTTTTGTAAAGGGGGATTGAGGGGGATTTTAAGCTTTTTCGTAATTAAACGGTTTCTCTGGAGTAGCGACTTCAGTCGCGTGATTATACGGAGCTAAACCTCCTGATCCGATAGAATCTTCTGATTTATTGTTCGGCATACTATATTTAGGGTTCCTTCAAAAAATGCATTTGGAGTATAGACAAACATCAAAATATGGATATAATTTTAATGATAGATTTCATTATGGAATAAAAGAAGCAAGATATTCAGAAAAGAAACTTAATATGGTTTCATCCGCCTCAGGCGGACTGATTGTGTTCGTATTGAATAATATTATTTAAGGGAGGTTTCAATGAATCTTGATGAAAGACTTCGGGATGTTTCAGTAATCGGTGCCGCAGGTAAGATGGGAAGCGGTATTGCGGTGTTGATTGGCCAGGAGATGATGAGGTTAAAATTTGAGAGTCCGGATAGGATATACCGCCTCAATCTCATTGATGTGAGTGAAAAAGGACTTGATGGACTACGAGATTATATTAAGGCGCAATTTGTTAGGTTTGCTGAAAAATCAATTGTCTCATTGCGCACAACATATAAAGACTGTCCTGACCTTGTAGAAAATGCTGAAATTGTTGATGCCTATGTTAACGATGCAATGAAGTTATTGAATTTTGGCACAGATCCGTTTCTTTCAACAAATAGCCATCTTGTATTTGAGGCAATTGTTGAAAACGAAAAGATAAAGGTAAAAACCTATAAATTGTTAAAAAAACTGGTCTCAAAAGAGGCACTCTTTTTGACCAATACCTCAAGCATTCCAATCGGCTATCTAGACGAGAAATCAGGACTTGATGGCAGATTGATTGGTTATCATTTTTATAATCCACCTGTGGTACAAAAACTTGTTGAGGTGATTGGTTCAAGCCAGACAAAAGAAGAATTGAAAAATGTTGCCAGTGAACTTGGTAAAAAGCTGCGCAAAATCCTTGTGCCGGCAAATGATATCTCTGGTTTTATTGGTAATGGACATTTTATGCGCGACGGACTTTTTGCCCTTGATGAGGTTATGAGGTTGAAAGGTAAATTTAAACTACCCGGTGCAATCTCCATAATGAACCGGGTTAGTCAGGATTTTCTTTTAAGACCGATGGGAATTTTCCAGTTGATTGACTATGTAGGAGTTGATGTATTCCAGTGCATCTTGAGAGTGATGAGAACACATCTTGGTGATACAACATTAAAACACAAACTGATTGATAAAATGATGAAGAACGGCGTTAAGGGTGGTCAGTATCCTGATGGCTCACAAAAGGATGGTTTCTTAAAATACGATAAAAACCGTCCTGTGGGAATTTATGATTTAAGAAAGGGCGAATATGTTCCCATAGATGACGACTGGAAAAAGAAGATGGATAAAAATCTTGGTCCCTTACCAGAGGGATTTGTGCCCTGGAAGGCTTTACTTGGGGATAGTAAAAAAGAAGATAAATTAAAAAATCATTTTTCTTCATTAAAGAAAATGAATTCTATGGGTGCAGAACTTGCGTTAAGTTATTTAAAAAAGACAAAAGAGATCGCTGAAAATCTTGTGAAACAGAAAGTAGCAACTTCAGCCGATGATGTTAACGCAGTCTTAACCAATGGCTTTTACTGGCTATATGGACCAATAAATGAATACATATAAAATAATAAAAATGCCCAAAAATCCAAAATTCCTAAATTACCTAAATTTTAGGCATTTGGGTATTTAGGCAATTTTTCCTTATAGGAGGTCTTATGCCTTTTCTGAGAAAAAAAATCTATGCTTGTGCCGGGTATAATACAATTTCCCTGGGTACAGGAAGAAAAGAGTTCCATCCTAAGAAACCAAGGCCAGGTATAGAACATTATATTAAAGAAGCTGGGCTTGGTTCAATTGAGCAAATAAAAAATCCTGAAAATATTGATGAGGGGGTTATTGGAAATTTCATTGCTGATAGATTTTGCAAGCAGGGTAATTTAGGTGGGTTCTTCCCTTATGTTCATCCGGTATTTCAGTACAAGCCCTGTATTCATGTTGAAGGTGCCTGTGATTCTGGTGGTCTTGCTCTAGTGACTTCGGTAAAGAATATTCTTTCAGAACTCGCCGATGTTGTTCTATGTATCGGTGTTGAAATTCAGAATACCGTCAAGGCATTATATGGTGCTGATTACCTTGCTGCAGCAGGATGGTATTCTGGTGAGAGGAAGAACGGTCATGCTTATTTCTTTCCGGACCAATTTTCTCAGCGGGCTGGTGCATATATGGAGAAATTTGGTGAGGTAAAGACCAGAGAGGGAATGGCACAGTGGTATGTGAATGCAATTGAGAATGCAAGGAAGAATCCCAAGGCGCAGGAGTATCATAATACAATTCAGGATTTATTTGCTGCGGGTATGACCAAACCCAATCCCAAGGCATTCTGTGAATTTTTGAATGTATATGATTGTTCTAAGGTTTCTGATGGTGCAAGTGCTTTGATATTTGCATCTGAGGAGGGATTAAAAAAGATTGGCATTGATAAAAAGGATGTAGTGGAAGTAGTCGCTTTTGCTCAGGTGCAGGATAATATCACCACCCCACCTCCTGATTCGACCAAACTTACAACCTGTGAGATTGCAGCAAAAAAGGTTTATGAGCGTGCAGGCATTAAGCCCAAAGATTTGAGTGTTCTTGAAGTCCATGACTGTTTTACTATTGCGGGAATAATGGCAGTCGAGGCTGCAGGATTTGCAGGTTATGGTGAAGGTGCTGATTTTGTAAAAGAAGGTAAAACAAAATCAACGGGTATAATCCCGACAAATGCTACCGGTGGTCTTATTGGCTATGGTCATCCAACCGGTGCGACGGGTGTGCGCCAGGCAGTGGATGTTGTTCACCAGTTGTTAAATAGGGCGAGTGATTATCAGGTGAAGATTGAACCCAATCGTCCTTTTGGTATGATTTCAAGCATGGGTGGAAATGATATTACTGTAGTCACAATGATATTTAGAAAAACCGAATAAAATGTAGTATCGTTACATGTGCAGTAGCGCTATGCTCGCAGGATCGTTTCACTCGCAGGATTGCCCGATGATGAAGTCGGAACTTGCAGGACCGACGCGTTTGCCATTTAACCAATAAATGATTATCGGTTCTAAACTCCACTACTTTGACGAAATAGATTCGACAAATGAATATGCCAAGAAAATTTTAGGTGAAGCTACCGAGGGCACGGTTGTTCTTGCTGACACACAGACTGCGGGTAAAGGCAGATTGGAACGCCCGTGGTTTTCACCTGATGGCGGAATATATATGTCAGCTATTTTATTCACAGATAAACCCCTGTTAATACCAGTTCTGGCAGGTGTGGCAATCTGTGAGACATTCAATAGCTACAATATTCTTCTAGGTATAAAATGGCCCAATGATATTTTTTTAAACGAAAAGAAGGTCGCGGGGGTGCTCACAGAGATCATTGATACGACAGTGATACTTGGTATGGGTATAAATCTGAATATTACAGAATTTCCTGAGGGTCTTAAAAATACTGCGACATCAATCTTTTTAGAAACGAAAAAAAGATTTGATAAAATGATGGTTTATAATGATTTGTGCCTGGGACTTGATGATGCATATCAGTTATTAAAAAGAGATAAGAGCACTGAGGTTCTTCAGAAATGGCGTAACTATACAATAATGTTTGGTAAAACCGTTAGTATTGAGACACCTGAAAGGCTGATAATCGGACGGGTGATTGATATTGCGGGAAATGGCGCCCTTGTTCTTTCTTTGCCTGATGGAAAGATTGAAAGGGTCATTGCCGGTGAATGCAGGATAGTGAAGGGAAGTAAGCAGTAGGGTGTTAAGTAGTATGAAGTGTAGGGCTATATGGCCGTAAATGTTAAGGTATTAGTTTATGGTTGTTGGGCATTGCTGCCTGTATGGTAAAAGGGTATGGTTTGTGGTTTTATTAGAGTTTCAGGGGTGAAACCCCTGATGTATCTTGTGGAATCAAAAGGGGGATAATGCGGTTAAAGAGATACAGGAATTATTTTATTTTGCGACTTGAGAGAGGCGAAGAAATCGTCACCGCTTTAAAAAACTTTGCAGAAAAATCAAAAATAAAAGGGGCGTTTATATTTGGATTGGGTGTAGGTAAGGAATTGACTCTGGGTTATTTCAATGCCCACAATAAGACCTATATTAAAAAAAGGTTCAAAGGTGAATATGAGTTTACAAGTATTCTGGGTAATATCTCTTATTTTGAGAAGAACCCGGTCGTTCACATCCATGTGACCATAACCGACAAAAAATTCAATGCCTATGGTGGTCATCTATTTGAGGGTTATGTCCCAGCAACCTTAGAATTGATGGCGTTTAATTTATTCGATAATCTTAACAGATTTAGTGATAAAAAAACAGGATTGAATCTTTTAAATCTATGATTCAAATTTATACAGGCAATGGAAAAGGCAAGACCACTGCGGCATTGGGTCTTGCACTACGTGCAGTGGGGCATGGTAAGAGGGTAATTATGATACAGTTTATGAAGGGTAAAATAAATTATGGAGAATTAAAGGCAGTAAGATACCTGAAGAATTTTAAGATCGAACAGTTTGGCAGGTCTGATTTTGTTGACCGGGACAATCCAGCCAAGATTGATATAGAACTTGCAAAGAAGGGATTTGAAAGGGCAAAACAAGTGATAAAGAGTAAGAAGTATGATATTGTTATCCTTGATGAGTTGAATGTGGCGGTTGATTACGGTTTGATTCCAGTGAAAGAAGTACTTGAACTGCTTAAGAAAATCCCTCGGAAAATGGAGATAATTATAACTGGGAGGTATATACCTGAGGAGTTCAAAAAAAATGCGGATTTAATCAGCGAGATTTGTGAGGTTAAGCACTACTTCCAAAAAGGTGTGAAGGCGAGAAAGGGAATTGAGTATTAAAGAAAGAGGAAGTTAGGAAGTTAAGAAGTTAGGAAGTTAGGAAAAGGAGCAGAGGCTTGACATTAATGGCAAATTCATTATAATAAATCAATTAGATTGGTTGGAAAAATGAATATTAGGTCATAAAAGTCAGTGTTCAAAATTATTTTGCGATTTCGGGATTTTGAATTTATTGGGAGATTTTGAATAAAGGAGGTTTATGATATTCCCGATAGATAAGATTTGGGAGAATTATCAGAATAAGTATAAGGCGATAAATATCGCGTCACTTTATGCCCGCAGGATAAAAGATAAGCAATTACAGGGGTTGATTGACAGAACAGTTAACCCTATAAAAGAGGCATTGTTTAATTGCTCTAAAGGTGAAATAAAATATAAAGAGTGAAGGTTATCTTAGGAATTACTGGTTCTATTGCTGCTTATAAAGCGTTAGAACTTATCAGGCTTTTAAGGCGCGAGGGCAATGAGGTGAAGGTTGTTTTAACCCAATCTGCCCTCCATTTTATCACACCATTGAGTTGTCAGACACTCTCTGATAATGAAGTTTATATTGAGCAGTTTGCCTTAACAAAAGGAATAAAACATATTGCCCTGAATGACTGGGGTGATATATTTGTTATTGCTCCAGCAACTGCAAATATTATTGGCAGGGCTGCACATGGTATTGGAGACGACCTTTTATCCACAACTATTTTATCCTTTCAGAAACCGATTCTTTTTGTTCCTGCAATGGATCCAGGGATGTGGAATAACAAAATACTACAGGAGAATGTTAAAAAATTAAATAAAAACGATTATTATTTCCTTGAACCTGATTCTGGTCCCCTTGCCTCGGGTAAGCTAGGCAAAGGAAGATTTCCACAGGTTGCGCGGATTTATAAAAAGATACTGACCTGTTATGCAGGTTATAAAATGCTCTCTAAAAAGAAAATTCTAATTACTGGGGGCAGAACTGAGGAAGATATTGATAGTGTGCGCGTGCTAACAAATCGTTCTACGGGTATGATGGCTCTGGAGTTGTATGAATCCGCAAGATGTCGTGAAGCCGATGTGAGATTAATTATGGGTGAGGCAGGTGTATCAGTCCCTGCGGAACCAGAAGTGTTGAGGGTAAGGACCTCAGAAGAAATGTATTATGCACTAAAGAAGCATATTGAATGGGCTGATATTTTAATAATGACAGCAGCAATTGGCGATTATAAACCCAAGAAATTGAGTGGCACAAAGATTCATTCAGAAAAATTAAAAATAGAATTTGAAAAGAATATAGACCTCATAAAGTCAATCAAAGAATATAAAAAAGATAAGATTTTTATTGGATTTTCTGTTGAAGATAAGGGTGCATTAAAGCAGGCGTATAAGAAAATAAAGGAAAAAGGTCTGGACTTAATAATTTCTAATCCGGTTTGGGTTATTGGTAAGCCATCGACCACGGTGACGATAATGAAAAAAGATGGGAAATTGATTGAACCAGGAACTATGAGTAAGTGGGAACTGGCAAATTATATACTTGATTTAATTCTGAATAAGAAATTGTAGAAGATGCTTGAAGATAAACACATACCGCCCCATTCCCTTGAAGCTGAGGAATCGGTCATTGGTTCTGCACTGCTTGATGAATCAGCAGTAGTCAAGATTCTTGAATTACTAAAAGAAGAACACTTTTATTCACCCGCCAATCAAAAAATATTTCGTGCCATCATTGATCTATACAATCATAATGTTGCACCCGATTTAGTCACCGTTACTGATTGGTTGAGAAAGAATAAAATGCTTGATGAAATCGGCGGCTCCGATTATATATCAAATATTGTTGCCGGCGTTATCACCACAGCCAATGTTGAGCACCACGCCCGGGTAGTTCTGGATAAGGCAATAAAGAGAAACTTGATTCGTTCTTCAATGGAAATACTGAAAAATGCATTTGAGGATACCCAGAGTGCGGCAGAAATGGTGGATGTTGCGCAGAATATGGTTTTTCAGATAAGAGAGAAGGGACTGAGAAAGGAGCCAGTTCATATCCGTGAATATATCACCAGTATCTTAGAAACTGCCGAGAAAATGCGCGGTGCGCGTTTAATCACTGGAGTGGAAACAGGTTTCTTTACCCTTGATGAAAAAACTTCGGGTTTTCAGAAAGGTGATTTTATCGTGATTGCTGGTAGACCAAGCATGGGCAAGACTGCATTTGCCCTCAATGTTGCTACATTCGCCGCCATAAAAAATAATATTCCGGTAGCAATATTTTCCTTGGAAATGTCTGCGGAAGGTTTAGTGCAGAGAATGTTGTGCAGTGAGGCAAGTGTGAATTTGAGAAATTTGCGTCGGAATATTTTATCTGACCAGGATTGGGTGAATCTGGCAACTGCGGCTGGTAATTTAGACCGTGCTCCCATATACATTGATGACAGTGCCTCTCTTACAATGTTAGAATTAAAAACCAAGGCTCGTCGTCTGAAGGTTGATTATGATATTCAACTTTTGGTCGTTGATTACCTGCAAATGATTGCCGGCACCGCAAGTTCCAAACAGGTGGTTTCACGTCAGCAGGAGATTTCAGAAATTTCCCGGTATCTGAAGGCGCTGGCAAAGGAGCTGAATTTACCATTGGTTGTGGTTTCGCAATTGTCAAGGATGCCTGAACATCGTGTTGGCGACCATCGTCCCCGGCTCGCAGATTTAAGAGAGAGTGGTGCTATTGAGCAGGATGCAGATGTTGTGATATTTATTTATCGTGATGAAATTTATCACCGGGATGACCCAGAGGTTAAAGGTAAAGCTGAGATTGATATTGCCAAACAGCGGAATGGCCCAACCGGAAAGATTGAACTCGGGTTTCAAGAAGATTTTACGAGATTTACCAATCTTGTGCCTGGTGCAGTAATGCAGGAGGTTGAAGAGATTGAACCTTTTTAGCAATATTGCCGAATATGCGGAATTCTTTGTGCACAGTTTCTTTTTTCACTGGAATGTTCGCAAGCATAAGGACCGGATATTAGAACAGATTGATAGTGTAGGGATTGGTTCTCTACCCATTATTGTGATAATTTCTTCTTTTCTTGGTTTGGTGACAACGGTGCAACTTTCTTACCAGCTTCTCGGTCTGCTCCCGCGGTATTTTCTCGGAGCAACCGTGGGCAGAATGGTTTTAATAGAACTCGGACCAATTCTTACAGGTTTGATTGTCAGTGGTAGAGGTGCTTCAGCAATGGCAGCAGAAATAGGAACGATGCGGGTGACTGAACAGATTGATGCCCTTGAATCAATGGCGATAAATCCCTATCATTTTCTTAATTTCCCAAGAATTTTCGGCACGATGATTTCTTTACCTATCCTAACAGTTTTTTCTGAGTTTGTGGCAATTTATGCAGGTGGATTATATGCCCACGCTTTCTTAAATGTGCCACTGAGTGTTTATAATTATGGTTTGGTGCGTAATTTTTTCTCCCGGGATCTGTTCGGTGGATTGCTCAAGGCATTTCTTTTTTCTTTTGCAATATCGGTTTCGGGCTGTTATTTTGGATTTAAAGTGAAAGGTGGAGCAAGAGAAGTGGGTGTTGCAACGACCTATGCTGTGGTTACTTCCTGTGTTTTGATTTTGATTTTGGATTTTATTGTTGCCCTTTTGGTTTTTGGATAATGATCGAGATTAAGAGTTTAACAAAACAATTTGACGGACATTATGTTCTTGATAATGTAAGTTTTGAGGTTGAAGAAGCAAAACTTGTGGTGGTCCTGGGACCCTCAGGAACCGGCAAGACAATTTTGTTAAAATCAATGCTCCGCCTTATACCTGTGGATCAGGGTGAAGTTTACTTTGATGGGAAAAATATCCTGACATTAAGCATTGAAGAGGTCTATCAGATAAGAAAGAATGTGGGTTTTATTTTTCAGAGCAGTGCTTTGTTTGATTCTATGACTGTCTACGACAATATTGCTCTGCCAATTATTGAACATACTACAATCCCAAATCGGGAAATAAAGGAGCAGATAAAAAATTTTTTGGAAATCGTTGGCCTGCCGGGTAGAGAAAAACTCTATCCCCGGGCGTTATCCGGAGGAATGAAGAGGCTTGTATCAATTGCCCGGGCACTGGCACTTGGACCTAAATACCTTTTTTATGACGAACCCACTACAGGTCTAGACCCTGTGATGCGCGATAGAATAGTAAATTTGATAGTCAATCTTAAGAAGGATTATCAGAAAAGCGGAATTGTAGTAACTCACGACCTTGAAACAGCCAAGGCAGTAGGCGATGAGATATATATGTTAAAGGATGGCAGGATTAAAAAATTAGCAAGAATTGAGAAAGGAATGTATGGATAGTCAAATTAAAAAAACAATGGTTGGGATTTATATCCTTGGTGGCGTTATACTTTTTATTGTTTTCTATATTCTGCTTTCCGGCAAGATTTCTCTCCATGCCACCCGGGAGATAAAGGTCTATTTTGATGATGTCACGGGATTACGTACGGGCGACCCGGTGATTGTTTATGGTATTGAAAAAGGAAAGGTGAAGTCATTACATCTTGAAGGCGATAAAGTGCTAGTTGTTCTCGCAATTGATCGTAATATGAAATTGTTGGACGACAGTAAGATTTCTATAAGATTAGTGAATTATCTCGGTTCTGACCGTTATATCAAAATTTTGCCCGGTAAGGATGGTGTTGTTCCTGAATTTTATTATGGCTATAATGCCTCGTTTGATTTAGAATTGGTTGCGGCAAAGCTTGATAGTTTAAGCAGTATATTTGAAGGGTTTAAACTGCCGGATTTAGGCAATCTCGGTGATAAATTTTCCCGTTCATTAGAGACAAATCTCAAAGAATTGGTGAGTATGATAAAGGAGCCTAAAGACCAGCTCGGTTTACTCGTCTTGAAAATTGATGTTCTCGTTGATTCGTTGAATAGTATGATACAAAAACCAGGAACGGTTTCAAGGCTTGTTGAATCTGATGAGTTATATCAAGAAATCAGAGAGACGAATCAGGCACTAAAGGCACTTATTGAGGATATCAAGGCAAATCCCAAAAAATACTTAGAGATAAAGGTATTCTAATGAAAAAATCTAATAGTCCAAAAATCTGCCAATCTGTATGGCAGCCTGAACTGTCTGAAAATCCAGGTACTTAGGTATTTTGAATTTTTTATTATGAAGAGTAGATTTGTCTGCCAGAATTGTGGTGCCTATTCACCCAAGTGGCTGGGACGGTGTCCAAATTGTGGTGCCTATAATTCAATGGTTGAAGAGGTTATTGAAAAAACAGAAACCAAAATAAAAAATGTAAAACCTGTTATCCTTTCCGAAGTACCTTATGAAAATTATCAGCGCAGGTCGGTGGGAATCAATGAAATGGACCGGGTTCTTGGTGGCGGTCTGGTGCCGGGTTCATTAATTCTGCTTGGTGGCGACCCGGGGATTGGTAAATCTACATTGATGTTGCAGATTTCTGATTTTGTAAGTAATAATGATGGCAAGGTTTTTTATGTGAGCGGAGAGGAATCCTCATCTCAGATAAAATTGAGGGCAGAACGGCTCAGTGCACAGGTGGATACGATCAATATACTTGCTGAAACTGAGCTTGATACGATACTGAATGTTGCCGAGGAAGTAAAACCTGATTTAATGGTTATTGATTCAATCCAGACCGTTTATAAATCAAATATTTCCTCGGCACCGGGTAGTGTTGCCCAAGTGCGGGAATGCGGTGGTGATATAATGAGATTTGCCAAAACCCATAATGTAACAACAGTAATTATCGGTCATGTGACCAAATTTGGTGTTATTGCCGGGCCCAAAACGCTGGAGCATATTGTTGATACAGTATTATATTTTGAGGGTGATAGAGAAGGGCAATATAGAATTTTAAGGGCAATTAAAAATAGGTTTGGCGCAACCAATGAACTCGGTGTCTTTGAAATGACCGGTAGTGGTTTAAAAGAGGTGATAAACCCTTCAAGCATATTTATTTCAGATGTCGTGGCACCGGGCGCGGTGATTGTTTCGGTTATCGAAGGTTCGCGTCCATTCCTTGTTGAGGTCCAGGCATTGACCAGTCCAACTTTTTTTAATTATCCTCAGCGTGTTACTACAGGTATTGATTATAAGAGGCTGGCAATGCTTCTCGCCGTTTTGGAAAGGCGGGTCGGTATAAATGTATATGGGCTTGATTGTTTTGTCAATGTTGCTGGTGGTATAAAACTTTCTGAAACATCAAGCGACCTGGGCATACTGCTGGCGATTGCTTCATCCATCAAGAATAAAGCAGTAGGCAAAGGACTACTAGCAATTGGCGAAGTTGGGCTCTGCGGTGAGGTCAGACCAGTGTATGGAATTGATGTAAGATTGAAAGAAGCAGAGAAATTGGGATTTCAGATGGTAATTGCTCCAGCAAAGAATAAACTGCCAGAGAATTTTAGAATCAGGATCATACAGGTCAGTGAAGTAAATGAAGCTGTATCTGCGGTATTCAATACCTGATTCAAGGGGGCTAAATGTTGTTTTTCAAGAAAGAGGAACGATTTGTCCTTGATTCATCATGTATTATTGATGGTCGGGTAGTCAATTTATTTGAGAAAAAATTTTTTGAAGGTAAGGCGATCATCCCTTATCTTGTAAAGATTATTGTCCGCCGGAAGATTGGCATTGAGGCGGATAAAATGATTAACAATCTAAAAAAGGTTGTGCCGATTGAATTTGTAGATAAAAATGTTGATGGTGTGGTTGAAGAGGTTTGTGTTTTAAAGACCGCTGAAAGAAGAAGAGCAAAGGTGATAACTGCGTCTGAGGGTTATGATTTTTACATCAAGTCATTTCCTAATTTACGTATTATCAATATCAAGGAATTATATCGCATACTAACACCGATATTCTTTCCTGGTAGGATAATCTCGGTGCGGATAATTAAAAGGGGTTTGAATCCGAACGAAGGTGTTGGTTATCTTGAAGGTGTGAAGGTAATTGTGGAAAATGGTGCGAAATATCTCAACCGCCGCGTTGATGCGAAAGTTGTATCAATGATACAATCTGATACAGGGAATCTTGTATTTGGTACCGTTGTTAAGCCACCGGAAAATATTAATGGATTAGAAAGCCAAATTACTAAAACAGAGAACTTAAAATGAATAATAACATAGAGTACCTCGATAAACTTTTAAAAAAGTTGTGTGAGGCAATCGGATTGGGTTATTCAGGCAATGTTGCGGATATTATCGTGAACGAGATAAAATCTTTTACAGATGATGTCAGGTTGTTTAAAGACGGTAGTGTTTACGGTTTTATTACTGGTTCAGGCAAATTTCATCTAATGCTTGCTTGTCACCTTGATGAGATCGGATTTCTTGTAAGTTATATTGAAGATAATGGTTTCTTAAGATTCAGGCAAATTGGTGGTTGTGACGAGCGGATATTGCCCGGACAGGAAGTAATAGTCCTTGGTCGCAAACCTGTCAAAGGCTACATTGGTGCAAAACCACCCCACTTAATGACAAAAGAGGAACACGAAAAGGTTTTATCAATTGATAAACTTTTCATTGATACGGGATTGAAACTAAAAGAAATAAGAAAACTCGTGGATATTGGAGATGTTGTATGTTTTGCTGGATACTACAATAAACTTCAGGGTAATTTAAGAAGTGCCAAATCACTTGATAATCGTGCAAGTGTTGCCGGTGCAATTCTTATGATGCGTGAACTCGCAAAAATTGGTTCACCCATAAATATTCATTTTGTGGCAACAAATCAGGAGGAGTTTTCCGGGCTCGGCGCCCGCATTCACTCTTATCGACTGAAACTTGATTATGGAGTTGTTATTGATGTAACCCATGGTGAATGTCCCGGACTTGCTGAGGGTGAATACTTTGGATTGAATAAAGGTCCGGTCATTGCCCGGGGTGCAACAATACCGCAGAAATTATATAGACTGCTTGTGGAAACAGCAAAAACTCACGAGATACCCTATCAAATTGAACCTTTGCCCGGTTGGACCGGCACTGATGCTGATTTAATTGCATTCAATAAAGATGGAATTCCCACCTGTGTTTTAGGTATTCCTTTACGATATATGCATACACCTGTGGAAGTTGTTTGCTTAAAAGACATTGAAAGGACAGCACGTTTGGTTACTGAGTTCATCAAGCGAATTTAGTTTTGTAAATGGTGTATTTCTTACCCCGTTAAATATTTACTATCTAGCCAGGTAAGAATGTGGTCTGCCACGCGGTATGGCAGATTGTGATTTCGAATTTTAACCAAACGAAGTGAGATTATCTTGAAAGGAGTTTTTATGGACTGGGGACTAAAAAATAGATTATCACGAATTATTAAACCAGCAACAGGTAGGACTGTAATGCTGGCAGTGGATCATGGTTATTTTCTGGGACCTACATCCGGGCTTGAAATACCAGCAAAAACCATCAGACCCCTTTTGAGGTTTGCTGATTCCCTGATGTTAACGCGCGGAGTGCTGCGCACATCAGTGCCTCAGGATTTTGATATACCAATTGTTTTGAGGGTTTCTGGCGGAACGAGTATTCTTGCAAAAGATCTCTCAAACGAGGGGATTACAACATCAATAAAAGAAGCCATAAGATTAAATGCCTGTGCAGTTGCATTATCATTATTTGTGGGTTCAGAACACGAAAAAGAGACCTTGCTTGCATTATCTGAACTCGTGAATCAAGCTGAAGAGTATGGCATAGCAGTTCTTGCTGTAACTGCAGTGGGTAGAGAAATGACCAGGGATGCAAAGTATTTGAGTCTGTGTTGTCGGATTGCAGCTGAACTTGGTGCCCATTTTGTGAAGACCTATTATTGTGAGGAGTTTGAAAAGGTTGTTGATACCTGTCCGGTGCCAATTGTCATTGCGGGTGGCAAAAAGTTACCGGAAAAAGAAGCCTTACAACTTGCCTATGATGCAATAAGCCATGGAGCGGTTGGTGTGGATATGGGCAGGAATATTTTTCAATCTGAAGACCCGGTGGCAATGATCCAAGCAGTCAGGGCAATTGTGCACAAGAATGCGAGTGTGGAAGAGGCGCATGCGTTATTTGAAGAGAAGAGGCATAAATAATTATTTAGCCATTTAACCGATTGTTATTTAAATAAAGATGCGTGTAGCTGTCTATTATAATAACAAGGACATAAGAATAGAAGAAAGACCAGTCCCACGGATTGGTGACAATGAACTACTTGTTAAGGTTATTGCCAGTGGAATTTGTGGTAGTGATGTGATGGAGTGGTACAGAGTTAAGAGTGCACCAAGGGTTCTGGGACATGAAATTGCAGGAGAGATTGTTAAGGCGGGAAAAAACATAAAAAATTTTAAGATCGGTGATAGGGTGTTTGTTTCCCACCATGTGCCCTGTAATGAATGTAGATACTGCCGGAAAGGCTATCATACAGTATGTGAAACATTAAAAAAGACAAGTTTTGACCCTGGTGGTTTTTCCCAGTATCTGCGTATTCCTGAAATTAATGTTAAATTTGGTACATTTTTACTTCCCGATGAAGTAAATTATGAAGCAGGAACGTTTATTGAACCATTGGGTTGTGTAATTCGTGGTCAGCGTTTTGCTCAAATAAATAAGGATGATACAGTTTTAGTGATTGGTTCAGGCATTGCTGGGATTTTACATATTAAATTAGTAAAGGCAATGGGTGTAACAAAGATTTTTGCAACAGATATCAATGAATATCGTCTGAATTTTGCAAAAAAGTGTGGGGCAGAGGTGATTAATGCTCAGGACAATGTGCCTGAGCAGATAACAAAATTGAATCGTGGACGTCTGGCTGATGTAGTGATTGTAAATACTACTGCATTCAGTGCATTTGAGCAGACATTCGCCTCAGTTGACCGTGCTGGGACTTTGCTGCTATTCGCGCCTACTGCACCTGAAGTGCGTATTCCCCTGCCCCTATATGACCTATATTTCAAGGGTGTGAAGATTGTTTTTTCTTATGCTGCAGTAACCCAGGATATACTTGAGGCAATTGAACTTTTAAAGAACAAAAAAATAGATGTGCTTGATATGATAACGCACAGATTTGGTTTGGGTGAAATTCAAAAAGGATTTGAACTCGTTGAAAGGGCAGACAAATCACTAAAAATAATCATTGAGCCACATAGGCCCATAAACCCTTGACCTTTTCTTTTTTATAA
>Ga0172366_10000557_pt1 | contig 27200 bp, 25 predicted proteins | sample LakKivSesite69cm_FD_114533 | JGI IMG/M metagenome (GOLD analysis project Ga0172366, IMG submission 114533) | Sediment microbial communities from Lake Kivu, Rwanda - Sediment site 69cm | ecosystem: Environmental > Aquatic > Freshwater > Lake > Sediment | place: Rwanda: Western Province, Lake...
GCCGAGGGAGTTCGGCCCGCCGAGGAGGTTCGGGCCGGGAATGGCCTGGGAGATCTACCCTGTGGGCCTGGCGGACTTCCTGGAGTCTCACGGGCTTCACGGAAGGGTCTTCAATACCAACGAGATATCCGGCTACCTCGAGTATCGATTCGGAGAGGACCTGCCTCTGTACATGGACGGGCGCTGCCTCCTCTACCCGCAGTCCTTCTATGCCGAGTACCTCCTGCTCGCCCAGTCGCCCGACTCGTCCGATGCGGCCCTCCAGATGGAGGTCGTCGGTGCGAGGGGCTTCGATCTGGCTCTGTTCGACTGGCCGTCGAGGGCTGGCTCGGTGGCCTTCCTGCTGGCCGAGCTGCCCGGCTGGACCCCTGTCTACTGGGACAGCCTCACGATAGCATACGCGTCGAGGCGGTGGCTCGACTCGACCGGGAACGACTCGCTCGCCTTCGACCTTGTCGATCCACTCGCGCCGGAGGAGCTTCTGGAGAGGCCGATCGACGATATCCCGGCGAGGCTCCTTCCCGAGATGGAGAGGGCGTCCGGGATGGCCGCGGACGCGGATCTCCCGGCCGTCGTGGGATGCTGCCTCGCACTCAGGGCCGACGACTCCGCGGAGGCGGGGCGCTTCCGCGCATCGATCAGCTCCGCAGAGCTCAGGGAGGCGGTCGGCATGGCGATGGGCGCCGACTCCTCCGGTCAGGCTGCATCCCCGCAGGTTCGCACCATCCTCGTCTGGGCCCTGGTGCACGACGGGAGATGGGAGGAGGCGGTCGAGCAGGCGACACGCTCCGGGGACCAACAGCTCGCAGATGCGGTGAGGATCCTCGCCCCTCCCTCGGCCGGCGACCTCGGGATTCCCGGCCCCCCGCCGGGAGTCCCCTCGGAGGTCTTCCCGGGCTATCTCCTCGGAAGCATGACACACGCGGAGTCCACTTCGGTCAGGAGCGCGGCCCTGTTCGCGGCCGGCATGGGGGCGGAGGCCTCAGGCCTGGCCGGGGCGGTCACGTCTTCCGGACAGGCGCATCCGTGGGCCCTGGCCACCGCTGCTGTTGTCCTCGAGTCCTGCGGTCGCGACAGGGATGCCGTGTCGGCGGCAGGGCGGGCCCTTTCCGCTGGTGTGACCCCTCTGACCCTGTTCGCGATGGGCAGGGTCGAGGCCCTGGCGGGCAGGTACGACTCCGCCGTCGTCTGGCTCCGAAGGGCGTCCCGCATGGCGCCTTCGGCCCCGATGGTGAGACTCGAGCTCGCGGCCGACATGTGGAGGTCCGGCAACCTGCAGGAGGCTGCGGAGCAGTACGGTCTGGCGGGAAGTCTCGGCGCGGCCCTGCCCCCGTCCGCTCTCCGCAGGATGGGGTGGGCTTCGGTCCTCTCGGCCGGCGCAGTTGACAGGCAGGCGGGAGCCCGTCAGGATTAGGTTCCGTTGCGTGGATGGACGGGTGCCTTCCGGCCGCAGCGCCGGATCGAAAAAGCGGAGGAATCCAATGTCGATAGCCAGCCGTCTGAATGACTTCCTCGGCAGGGTCTCCCGGTTGGTGCTAGGCGGCGGCCGGGAAGCGCTCGAGAACCAGAAGAGGAAGGGCAAGCTGACCGTGAGGGAGAGGCTGGCAACCCTCCTGGACGACGGCAGCTTCCTCGAGACGGATCTCTTCGTCGAGCACTCGGCTCGTGACTTCGGCATGGACAGCAAGAAGCTGGCCGGCGACGGAGTCGTGACCGGCTTCGGCACGATCGACGAGCGCCAGGTGGCCGTCTTCGCCCAGGACTTCTCCGTGGCCGGGGGCTCCCTGGGCCGCGCCCACGCGTTCAAGATAACGAAGATCATGGATTCCGCGGCCGACAAGAAGATCCCTCTCATCGGGATCAACGACTCGGGGGGAGCGAGGATCCAGGAGGGCGTCGACTCCCTCTGCGGCTACGGCGAGATCTTCTACCGCAACACGCAGCTCAGCGGGGTCGTGCCGCAGATCTCCGTCATCCTGGGGCCCTGCGCGGGGGGCGCCGTGTACTCCCCTGCCCTGACCGACTTCGTCTTCGTCGTGGACCGCATCTCGAACATGTTCATCACGGGCCCGCAGGTGATAAGGACGGTGCTCGGAGAGGAGATATCCCCCGAGGACCTCGGCGGGGCCAGGACGCAGGCCTCGATAACCGGCAATGCCCACTTCTTCGCGGCCAGCGAGCCGGAAGCGTTCGACCAGCTCAGGAAGTTGCTGTCGTTCCTGCCCTCGAGCAGCTGCGAAGCGCCTCCCCTGACACAGTCGAGGCCGCCGAGACAGCCTCTGGATGACGAGGTCATCCCCGAGGACAGGCGCAGGGCCTACGACGTGAAGACGGTCATCATGGGACTCGTGGACGACTCCGACTTCCTGGAGGTGCAGGCGCTCTATGCCCGGAACATCGTGGTGGGCTTCGCCAGGATGGAAGGGCGTCCGGTGGGCGTGATCGCGAACCAGCCCAGGTACCTTGCGGGCGTCCTCGACGTCGACGCTTCGGACAAGGCCTCGCGCTTCATCAGGTTCTGTGACGCCTTCAGCATCCCGCTGCTCACGCTCGTCGACACACCCGGTTATCTCCCCGGAGTGAACCAGGAGCATTCGGGCGTGATACGGCACGGTGCGAAGGTCCTCTACGCCTACAGCGAAGCCACCGTGCCGAAGCTGACGGTCATCATGAGAAAGGCGTACGGCGGAGCCTACATAGCGATGTGCAGCAGGCACCTCGGGGCGAACTTCGTGGTGGCCTGGCCCACGGCCGAGATTGCCGTCATGGGCCCGGAGGGTGCCGCCAACATCATCTTCCGCAAGGAGATAGAGGAGAGCCCGGACCCGGATGGCACACGGTTGGAGAAGATACGCGAGTACGAGGAAAAGTTCGCCAACCCGTACGTGGCCGCCGCCAAGGGGTACATAGACTCCATCAGGGAGCCTTCAAGGACTCGGGAGGCCCTTGCGATGGTGCTCCGTGGAGCCAGGAACTCCGAGCGCGGCATCCTTGTGCGCCGCCACGGGAACTTCCCGGTCTGATGGGACCGACCCTGACCGGCGACACGCTCCCGATCGACTCCACGGAGTACGACACCGAGGTGCCTCGCGACAGGCTCAAGCCTTTCTCCGGCATGCCCGAGAAGCGGGACGTCAGGGCCTTCATCCCCGGCACGATCGTCGAAGTCCTGGTCCGCGAGGGGGAGAAGGTCTCCCCGGGCCGGGTCCTCCTTCTGCTCGATGCGATGAAGATGCACAACGAGGTCTGCTCCGAGATCACCGGCAGGGTGCGCCAGGTGCTGGTGGCCAGGGGTGACAGGGTGGAGAAGAACCAGCTCCTGGTGGGCCTGGAGTACTGAGTGCCGCATGGAGCCTTCCACCTCTGGAGGGCCCTCTCGATCCCCTTCCTGCTCATGTGCGTCTGCGGCGCCCGGCCGGCGGCGGCCGCACGCGGCCCGTGGACCGAGATCCGCGGGGTCTGGAGCGCAAGCCCGGATGACGGCCTGCCCGGGGACACATGGGGGCAGGCCTGCGCCTGGATGGACTCGACCGGGCTCAATGCAGTCTTCCCCTGCATGATCTACGGCCCGCTCTCCTGGGCCGACGCGGCAGGACTGGTGAGGGCCGGCGGCAGCGGCGACCCTCTGGAGGAATGCATCGCGGAGGCCCACTCAAGGGGGATCCAGGTCCACGTCGAGATAGTCATGTGGAAGCTGGGCCGGCTGACCGCGGCTCAGGCCGACAGCGTCTCGGCCCTGATGCAGACGCAGGTGAGCTACTCCGGAGAGGAGTCCGGGTGGCTGTGCCCGACCGACCCCGCCAACAGGGCGATGGAGATCGAGGCCATCGCTTCCGTTGCGGCCGCCTACGACATCGACGGGATCCAGCTCGACTACGTCCGGTTCCCTGACGGAGACCACTGCTTCTGCAACGGCTGCCGTGAGCGGTTCCAGTCCGCCAGGCATATCCGCCGTCTGGACTGGCCGGTGGACTGCTACTGGGGCGGCAGGTACTCGGAGGAGTTCAGGGAGTGGCGGAGGGATCAGATCACGAGCCTCGTCAGGGAGATCGGGGACGCCGTGGAGAGGGCACGGCCGGGGACGGCCGTCTCGGCCGCCGTGGTCCCGGACCTGGAGGAGGCCAGGGAGAGCTGCGGCCAGGACTGGGCCCGGTGGGCATCGGACGGCCTGGTGGATTTCCTCGCCCCGATGGACTACGTGAGCGACGACGACTCCTTCGCCTCTCTCCTGGCGCGGCAGGTGGCGGTCTCGGATGTCCCGGTGGTAGTGGGAATAGGGGTCTTCGACACGGGGGCCGACCTGACGGAGGATCAGCTGCTGCACAGGATCGAGATCGCCAGGGAGGAGCGGGCCGGCGGTTTCGCCATCTTCCACCTCGAGCCCGGGCTGGTCGGGATGCTGAGAGGGGTCAGGCTGGGCGCGCGGACTCAGTCGGAGCCATAGGAGAAGACGAAGGAGGCCCTTCCGGTCTCCTCTTCCCAGAGGAGCGCGAACCTGTCGAACTCCCTGCCCGAGTCCAGCCTCAGTGCGGCTCCCGCGGACGAGGCCCAGAGCCTGGCGCCCGACCCGGGGCGCAGAAGCGGATCGTCGGCCCTTCCGGCCGCTTCATCCAGAAGAGCCGAAAGGCCGCTTTCGGCAAAGGAACGGCCTCCAGAGACCTCGACCATGCCCGTCGCACCTGTGAGCTTGGTGACCATGTCCGGGGCCAGGCTGAGCGAGGCGAGTCCGCCGTCGGGGGAACTCAGCGCCGAGACCTCCAGAGCGGGTGTGGATATCCCGTATCTGTCGAGAAGGGAGCGGACATCCCTCTCCTGCAGGCCCGAGCCGCACGAGGCGAGGACGAGCGCCAGGACGGCCATGGACGCGCCGCGCACACGACATGTCTTCAGGGCCTCACCTCCGGTGCCGGGAGATCACGTGTCCCGGATGCGGCTACTAATGGATGGACTGCCCCGTCGAGTCAACCTGATCTGCGGAGCCGACCGGCGCCGGACGCGAGTCCGCCTGTGAGGCCGCGATGACGGATCAGCTCGCCGCGAGACAGGATCCCTATCTCAGGTCGCTGAGGGCCCGCGTGACCGGATGCGGGAAGATGGAGGACGGAAGGTACGAGGTCGTCCTGGACTCCACGCCATTCTTCCCCGGAGGCGGCGGGCAGCCGCCCGACAGAGGCTGGATAGGCGCCGGGGAAGTCCTCGATGTGCATCCCGGCCCTTCCGGGGAGATCGTACACGTTCTGGGCGCCCCGGTCTCCGGGGAGGTCGAGGCCCGGATCGACTGGGAGATCCGCTATCATTTCATGCAGCATCACTCTGCCCAGCACATCGTGACCGCGACGGCCTCGGGCAGCCATGGCTGGGAGACTTCGGCGATGCATCTGGGCCTGGACGGGTGCGACGTCGAACTGGCCGTTCCGGGGCTGTCTCTCCGCGACCTGCGGCCTCTCCAGAGCGAGGTGAACGCTCTCGTACGATCCAACAGGAGCATCCGGACCCTGATCGCGGCGCGCCCTCAGCTGGAGAGGCTGGGAGTGAGGTCCAGGAGGCTGCCCGAAGGACTGGAGGAAGGGATCCGGCTTGTCGACATAGAGGGAGTCGACCTGAACACGTGCGGGGGCACCCATGTCGCTTCGACGGCGGAGATCCAGCTGTGCGTCTTCACCGGCACCGAGCAGCTCCGGGGAGGGACCAGGGTCCACTTCGCCGCCGGGAATCTGGCGCTCGGGCTGTTCGACGAGATGCTGGACAGGCAGAGGCTCCTCTGTCAGGCTCTCTCATGCGGTCCGGGGGAGCATCCCGCGGCTGTAGAGAAGCTGAGGGAGTCGGCCCGCGAGTCGCGCAGGAGGGCGGAAGAGCTCCTGGCCGAGCTCTCGCGACTTGTCGCCGCCGTGCTGGCCGGACAGGACTCCCCTGCACATGCCCATCGTCGCGAAGCCACGCCCTCCCTTCTCAGGGCGATAGCCTCTGAGTACAGAAGGCTCCGCCCCGGGGGCGTCGTCCTCCTCACCGCCGGCGAGGGCGGGCGCGGCCACTTCATGCTTGCCGGGCCCCCGGACATCGTCTCGAAGGCGGGGCCCGCGGTCGCGGCCTCGCTCTCCGGCCGGGGAGGAGGCGGGGAGGGCTTCTTCCAGGGAGGGGCGCGGCGGGTGGATGCGTCAGTAGAGGCGCTGGCCGCCATCCGAGAGGCGATGGATCGACGAGCCGGCTCCTGAAGGACCCGCCTGGTCGAAGAAGGGGGGCGGCCGGCGGCCGCCCCCCGTTCACGGAACGCTGTTCAGGCTATCTGCGCGGCTTGTCGGTCGCGAAGTCGACCCTCACGTTGCGCCCGTCGATCAGCGCGTTGTTCATGGCCTCCTTCGCGGCCTTCGCGGAGTCCGCCGACGCGAAGGTGACGAATCCGAACCCGCGCGACCTGCCGGTCTCCCGGTCCTGGACGACACGAGCCTCGGAGACCTCACCGTGCACCGAGAACGCCTTGCGGAGAGTCTCGTCTGTGGTAGCCCACGCCAGACCGCCTACAAACAGCTTGTTGCTCACAACCCACTCCTTCTCGGGGCTCCCGCCCCTCTAGACCCGGCGGCCGAGCCGCCGTTCCCCGGCCTTGCCGGGGCCTCTTCCGGATAAGACGGGGCCGGAATCCCCGGACCCTTGCGGGTCGATGCTGCCGGAATCAGAGATTCTTGGGAACTGGGCGGGCGTGACACTCGAAGAGGAGGGACGACGTAACCTGACCCCAGACACAAGACAACCTGAACCCTAGCGTGCTCATGATAGCTTCTGACGTCCTCTGAGTCAACATCCCCGTGTCCCGGGAGTCTCCGCGGATGCGGGGCACTTCCCTTTTGCCGCCGAAGCGGGTAGGATTCTGCGGGGTGCAGTGCATCGGACCACCATCCAGGGAGGCAATTTGTGAAGGCGCTTGTACTTGCAGCACTCTCTCTGTTCCTGGCCCTGCCGGCCTCGGCCGCGAAGCTCTACGCGATCCAGGGCGACGTCCTCTATTCGGCTGATCCCGTGACCGGGAACTGGACCTCTCTCTCGGACACCTGGAACGGCACCAGTCTCCTGACCTCGTGCGGAGGATCGCTCTATGCCATCCAGGGCGACAACCTCTACAGGGTCGACCCGTCCGACGGCTCCTGGGACGTCCTCAGCAGCACGTGGAGCGGAACGATAGCCCTCACATCGGGGGGAGGGAAGCTCTACGCCATCCAGAACGACGTGCTGTACGGGATCAATCCTGCGGACGGAACGTGGTGGGAGATACCTGGCAGCTACGGCGGCTCGCAGTTCCTGGCCTACGCCGGCGGAGCCCTGATGCTGATCCAGAACGACACTCTCTACAGGACGGATCCCCAGACGGGCGACTATGCCGAGCTGCCGTCCAGCTACTCCGGCACGACTGCCGTGGCGGGCTCGGCCAGCGCCTTCTACGTGATCCAGGGCGACAACCTCTACACTGTCAATCCGCGCACCGGCGACTACGACAGTTTCGGCGGCGGCTACTCGGGAGCCGACGTGCTGACCGTCTGCGGGAACTACGTCTACTGCGTCTGGCAGGGGCAGCTCTGGAAGACCAGCATAGCCGACGGCAGTTACCAGAGCCTCGGTTCCAGCTGGGACGGAACGACGGCACTCTGCTCCATGTAGGGGCGACTCCGGCCGGGGCCGGACTTCCGGCCCCGGCTCCCCCGCACCTTCTTCCAGGGATTCCCCATGGGCATACGGCTGGCTGACGGAAGGGTCCTCGACGACGACCAGATGAGCTTCAGCTTCGTCAGGTCGTCCGGTCCGGGGGGCCAGAACGTCAACAAGGTCTCCACGGCGGCGGAGCTTCGCTTCGACGCGGCTTCCTCGGCCGTCCTCACGGCGGAGGAGAAGCTGAGACTGCTGGCCCTGGCGGGAAGAAAAGCCACGAGGGCCGGCATCATCCTCATAGACGCGAGGAACCATCGCACGAGGGAGGCCAACCGGAAGGAAGCCATCAGGAGGCTCGCCGAGCTGATCGACCGCGCCCTGGAGAAGCCCAGGGAGCGAGTGGAGACGGCGCCGACCGCGGCTTCCAGGGAGATCCGGCTCAGGCAGAAGAGGCGGAGGGGAGCCGCGAAGGCTGGCAGGGGGAACCCTGCACGGGAGGAATACGGCTCCCCGGATGAAGACCCGGAGCCGCCGAGCCAGGGACCCGACGGCTGATTCCCTACTATATCCTGTTGCTGCCCAGTCTCTTGACCCTTGGGCCTCCAGATGAGTCGAACCAGACGACCGACCCGTTCGGCACATCCCCCCAGGTCACCGGGAGGGCGATGGGCACATAGACGAATCCCCCCTCGGGCTGGAGCCGCTCCACGTTCGTCCCGTCCGTGACCGTCAGCCAGCCGCCGGCGGCGATGAGGAGCCATGGAGTTGTCAGGGAATCGATCCGGCTCCTCCCCGCCGCGTTGAAGTCCGCATAGTAGTCGAGCTGGCCGTAGCCGTCGATCCTGAGGAGGGATCCGTTCTCCGAGGCGGAGATCTCGGCCTGCCGGAGCGAGTCGGTCAGGGGTGGCGGAACGGATGTGATGATGTCGATGACCTGGATGTCAGGAGAGCCGCTCTCCGTGTACTGTATGGGCCTGATGATGTCCCGGTAGCTCCTGAGGTCCACGTAGAGAGGGTCCTCGCCATCGTTCACGACCACGAAGTGGACGAGGAAGTTCCCTGTCGAAGGAGTCTCGTAGAGGCAGTCCTCCATCGAGACGGAGGCGAGGCCGCCCTGGCACACGGCTTGGAGGGCCTGCCACGCAGGCCCGGCATCGCCTCAACCGGCGACGAGCGCACACATCAGAGGGAACAGGCACATCGGGCCCATCGGCCACCTCCGTCTGAATGAGTCCCCGGTCGCTGATACCTGCCTCCCGGGCGGTTGTTCCCCCTGGACGGATGGATGCGAGTCCCGTCCGCGATGTCAGCGCCTGCCTGCCGGAGAGCCATCGCAGGACAGCCTCAGCCCGTCGACCTTGGGAGTGACCGACCAGTCGGAAGTGGAGAGATCGATCCTGTACTGCAGGAATGTGGACGCGACGGCGAGCAGGCCGTCGAGGTTCCCCTCTCCCGTGCGCAGCTCGGTCCACTCCCCCATCCTCATGCGGTCGGCCGAGACCCTGGCGAAAACCCTGACCGCCGTTCCAGCCGGGCTGAAGGCATCCCACTCCAGCGTGCCGCCCGAAGGTTCGTCGGGCAGGTAGAGGATGGCCGAGGTCAGGCTTCCGGAGCAGGCATGGCAGTCCGCATCGTAGTATCCGATCGTTCCGTCCGTGCCCGAGCAGACCGCGATCTCCGGCACTCCGTCGGAGTCGATGTCGCCCGCCGAGCACCAGCTGCATCCCGCGAGGAACCCGGCGTCATGCAGCGAGAAGGCGCCGGCTCCGAGGTTCTCCCACCACGAGACCTCCCCGGTCGAGCTCGAGGCGGCGCAGATGTCCGAGTCGCCGTCTCCGTCGAAGTCAGCGCAGCAGACCAGGTCCGGGGCGATCATCCCCGGACCGGCGGGCATCGATGTCCAGCCATCCGGGCCCAGCCGGCACCAGAGCACGCCATCCCGGCAGGTCCAGGCCGCTGCAACCTGGAGACAGCCGGCGGAGTCGAGCCCCGCGAAGGCGCACTGCCCGTCGCAGTTGGTGATGGGCGTCGCCCGGAGGGAGTCTCCCACGACTTCCATCAGCATCGCAGTGCCTGAGCACAGGTCCGGGGCGAGGATGTCCGGCCCGCCTTCGGGACCGAAGCCGTCCGACTGCATGACTGCAAAGCAGTGGGCGTCCGAACGGAGGTCGTGCCGGGCCCACACCCCGGCCGGGCCCGGGTTTTCGAACCAGGCGACGCCGAGCGATCCGGACAGGCTCACGACCAGGTCCCTGTCGCCGTCGCGGTCGACGTCGCATGCACAGACCCCGGCGGGCTGCCGCTCCCCGATCGAGATCACGTGCTCCGTCCACGGGTCCGTCCCGGCGTTCTCGAGCCAGGAGACGCCGCCGTCCCGCGTGCACACTGCGGCGTCGAGGTCGCCGTCGCCGTCCAGGTCGGCGAGCGCCATCGAGGATGGCGGGGACCCGCCCGAGGGGGCGCAGGCGGCATGGGCGGCGAAGCTCCTTCCCGAGTCCCTGTTCTCGTAGATGAACAGCGATCCCGCCCCGTCGAGGACCGCGATGTCGCAGTCGCCGTCCCCGTAGACGTCTCCGCACTCGATGCGCCGGGCGCCGCGGCCCGCGGAGCCCAGTCCGAGAAGCACAGCCGAATAGTCGAGCGAGACGGAGCCGGGGGCTGTCCGCCAGTCGACTCCGCTCGCGGAGGAGAACGACGCGCCCCACTCCCTCAGCGGCCCGTCCACGAACGGAGTGCTCCATTCGCTCTGTGCACATTCGAATGCGTGGCAGGGCCCCACGGCGCCGGGAAGGAACCCGAGCCAGAGCGCCGCCAGGGAGGCAAGCCGTCCGGTCAGCCCTGTCCGCCCCAGTCTATCGAAGGGGGCTCCGCCAGGAGCCTCAGCGGATCGGGAGGCAGAGGAGCGGCAGGCGGAAGCGGCTTCCGGCCCAGGAACGCCACGCGCCCGGCGGGCTCATCTCCGAAGCCCGGGCACGAGACGATCCCTGCTTCGAATCCGGCCTCTCCGAGCACACGGATCCAGTCACCGGCAGGGAAGAGCCCGAACACGTGAGTGTCGTGCTCCACCGTGACGGGCGAGTCGCCTTCGATCAGCATGAGCGCAAAGTCGACCGAATAGAGTCCTGTCTCCGGCCGGCCGGCGCGGACCCACTCGAGGTACCTGAGGGATCTCCCCTCGCGGTCGCCGCCTCCTGCCTCTATCCGCCCGGAGAAGGACTCCGCAGTGTAGTCCGGACAGAGCAGGACGGCTCCGCCTGGTCTGCAGTGCTCCCAGGCCGTCGCCGCGACCTCGGCCAGGTCGCCGAGGCTGGTCATGTACGATACCGCGTCGTGCACGAAGATCCCGTCGAAGGAGGTGCCCAGGCGAATGGTCCGCATGTCCCCGCGGACATGCGTGCACTCGGGATTGAGCTTCCCGCATACGTCGAGCATCTCCTGAGAAGCGTCGACGAGGGTCATTCTGAAGAGCGACTTCATGTGAAGGGCGTTGTTGCCTCCGCCGCTGCCGAGCTCGAGCACCGTGGTGCAGTCCCCGCCGCAGGCCTCCCTGAGCAGGCCCGCGTAGAAGGAAGCCTCCTCTGCATATCCGGCGGGATCCGAGAGCAGCGGCCACCAGGAGGCGAGGTCCGAGTAGAGCCTGGGGAGATCCGGCCCCTCCCGGGAAGGCGCCCCCATGGAGGCCTTCACCTCCGGAGACGGCACGGGGCCGGCCGGCACTCCATCGGCCTGTTCCGAACCGGGGACGGCCCGTCCCTCTTCGACGGCCTCGGAAGAGGCGGTTCCCCGGTCCTCGGCGGGCTCCGGCCCGGTCTCTCCGGAGACGGGAGCTTCCTGCTCCTGGGCGGGCCGTGCCGCTCTTGCTTTCTTGTTCAACCATCTCACCATGTCAGACCAACTCCCGACGGGAGCGCGGACCCGTCGTGCCTTTCTGCCCGAACATGCAATCGTCGAGCGCCGGGGCGCCAGATGGCCGGAGCCGCTGGAGCCACCGGCGTGCCTTTCCGCCGGGCGGATCCATGCCCGGCCGGATGATCAGGCGCGAGTCGCCGCCCGCAGCGCCGTCGAACCCGGCCTCATCGGCCGTCCCTGCGGGCAGGCCCGGTCCAGACGAGCAGCTCGCGCAGTCCTCTGGGAGAGAGGGCGTAGACGCCCCCGCCAAGCATCTCGAACCAGCCGTACACATTCCCGTAGAGGATCTGCCGTGCCCTCGGCTCCCCGAGATGCTCCCTCACCACCCCGACCCGTGTGGGCCCCTCCCTCTCCAGGTACTCGGCCACGCGTATCGCCTTCTGTCGATATGGCGTCATCAGACCAGTCCGCCTGTCGCTGCCGCCCTCGTTGGGGTCGCCGACCAGCTCGGCGTGCTCTCGCAGCAGCCTGCCCCGCTTCTCCCCGCTCTTCCTGGGCCTGTACTCGGATGGATCGAGGAGCGGGAGGACGAGCCCGGAACCCGCATCGACAACCAGCAGGCCGAAGCCCAGGAGTCTGAGGAGCCGGAGGAAGCCCTGCCTGTCGGCCCTCAGTATGGCGGCCGTGTCCGGGACGGCAAGGTAGACTTGGTCCACGGAGGAGATCCGGGAAGCCGCCTGCAGCAACAGCTTGAGAGATGCGGCCACCTTGAGCTCCACTGCCAGCAGGCACCCTTCCTTCACTGCGAGAACGTCGCACCCTCCGACCTCGCCCTTTACCTCGTAGCCCTGGCCTGCGAGGAAACGCTTCACCGGTCCGTACAGGTCGGCTTCTCTCACGCTGCCGTGCTACCTCCTTATCTCCTGGAGCATGCGCTCGTACTCGTCGCGCGTGATCTGCCCGGACGCATATCGCCGCTTGAGGATCTCCTCGGGCGACTCGGGGTTCTGTCTGCCCCGCGCGGCAAGGACGACGATGACAACCAGGACGAGCACCCACGGGATCCCCATCCACATCCAGTCGACTCCAAGGGGCAGGTGCACGGACTCCACCTCCTCAGGAACGGAATGGACCGCCGGCCCAGGGCATCAGAGATGGACTCCCCTCAGCCTGAGGGCGTTGGCTATCACGGAGACCGAGCTGAAACTCATCGCTGCCGCCCCGATCATCGGGGAGAGCAGCACGCCGAGCGAAGGATAGAGGGCCCCAGCCGCGACCGGGATGCAGATCGAGTTGTACAGCAGGGCGAAGAAGAGGTTCTGCCTGATGTTGCGCATCGTCGACCGGCTCAGCCTGCGCGCCCTCGCGAGCCCGCGGAGGTCGCCCTTGACCAGGGTCACACCGGCGCTCTCCATGGCGATGTCGGTCCCTGTGCCCATCGCTATGCCGACGTCCGCCACGGCGAGTGCCGGGGCGTCGTTCACGCCGTCCCCGGCCATCGCCACGATCCGGCCGGAGGACTTCAGCTCCTCTATCACCGAGGCCTTTCGCTCGGGCAGCACACCTGCGATCACCCTCCCGATCCCGAGGGTGTCGGCGACCGAATGGGCCGTCAAGCCGTCGTCCCCGGTCAGCATGACGATCTCGAGCCCCTCGCGGCGGATGGAGTCGATCATCTCCCCGGCCCCCTCCCTGACCGGATCGGACACGCCGAGGAGACCCGCAGCCTTCCCCTCCCTGGAGAGGAAGACCACCGTCTGGCCTCCGGCCATGAGCGGATCCGCCCTCGAGGGGAGATCGCCGAGCGGGACCCCCAGCTCCTTCATGAATGCCTCGCTGCCGAGCGCCAGGTCGTCCCCGCCGACCCTGCCGCGCACACCCCTGCCGGGCAGGCTCTCGAAGCCCGAAGCAGGGGCGGGGGTGATCCCCCTGGCCGACGCGGCACGGGAGATGGAATCCGCCAGGGGATGCTCGCTCCCCTTCTCGAGCGAGGCGGCGAAGCCGAGCAGGGCCGATTCGTCGATCCCCTCTGCCGGGATGACAGTCGAAAGCTCGGGCCTTCCCTCCGTGAGAGTCCCGGTCTTGTCGAGGACCAGGGTGTCGACCTTGCCGAGGACCTCGATCGCCTCCGCGTTCCTGAAGAGCACTCCGAGGGTCGCTCCGCGGCCGGCGGCAACCATGACGGACATGGGAGTGGCAAGGCCCAGGGCACAGGGGCAGGCTATGACCAGGACCGACACGGCGCTGACGAGAGCATGAGCCATCCGCGGCTCGGGCCCTTTCAGCGCCCATATCACGAAGGTGACCAGGGCCACCGCGACCACGGCCGGGACGAAGTAGCTCGAGACCGAGTCGGCCAGCCTCTGGACCGGAGCCCTGCTCCTCTGAGCCTCGGCCACCATCGCGACCATCCTGGCGACCAGCGTGTCGCTTCCCACTCTCGATGCGCGCATGACGAACGATCCTCGCACGCTCACGGTCCCTCCGGTCACTGGATCGCCGGCTGTCTTCCAGGCAGGGACCGGCTCTCCCGTGACCATGGATTCGTCCAGCGATCCGCTGCCGTCGAGTACGGTCCCGTCGACCGGGACCTTCTCCCCGGGCCTTACACGGAGGAGATCACCGGGCGAGAGGGACTCCAGCGGGACATCCGTCTCGGCGCCGTCCCTGTCCAGCCGGCGTGCCGTGCGGGGAGCCAGTTCGAGCAGCATCCTCATCGCGGCTCCAGTCCTGCGCCTGGCGCGAAGCTCGAGGACCTGCCCCAGGAGGACCAGAGTGACTATCACGGCCGCAGACTCGAAGTAGACCGGGACCTCGCCCGACCTGCCGCGGAAGGAGTCGGGGAAGATGCCCGGCGCCAGCGCGGCGACGATGCTGTAGCAGTACGAGACGGCCACTCCCAGGCCGATGAGCGTGAACATGTTCAGCTTGGCGTGTACGATGGACGAGGCTGCCCGCGAGTAGAAAGGCAGGGCCGCCCAGAGGCAGACCGGGCTGGCCAGGAGGATCTGGGCGGGGATCAGCCATCCCCCGTGCAGGAACGCGCCTGCGCGAGAGCCGGGCATCATCCCCCCCGAGGCCAGGAGGAGCAGGGGGACCGTGAAGGCAAGAGAGACGAGGAAACGCCTCTTCATGTCGGCCTGCTCGCGATCGTCCCCGCCCCCTCCCCGGGAGGGCGTGACCGGTTCGAGGGCCATCCCGCAGATCGGACAGCTGCCGGGTCCCTTCCTCCTCACTTCCGGGTGCATCGGGCAGGTGTACTCCGAGTCCTGTTGCGGAGCGGGCATCGGAGGCATGGCAGCCTTGCAGGAGGGACAGCCCCGGGATTCCCCCGGCACCGCGAAACTCTCCGGGTCGCTCCTGAACCTGTCCAGGCAGCGGCTGCTGCAGAACAGCCATGTCCTGCCTCTCCATTCGTAGCGGAAGGGAGTGTCCGGCAGCACCCGCATCCCGCACACCGGATCGATTCCGCTGGTGTCACTTGCGGCGGTCTCCAGCATGGCCTCCTCCAGTCCTGTTCCCGGCTTCGAGTATCTGAAGGGTGCGCCTGACGGTCAACGCGGATCGGCCGCCGGAGATCCAGGAGGGCCTCCGCCGGCGCATGGACCGACTGCATGCGCCATGTGGAGGCACCCGGCTCCGCGGCAGTGGGGGACCGAGACCCTTCGAGCACCGTCCTCCATTGACCGGCAACCATCTGCGTCGCATAGATAGTGAGGTGGCCGTCAAGGAGGGCATCATGCGAAACTCCTTTAGAGCTTTCGCCCTGTTGCTGGCCGCTTGCGTGGTCTCCCCGGGTCTCTCGACCGACGTTACCTGGAGCTACCCCTTCTCTGAGCTATCGGCTGTCTGGACGCCCGGAGGGAACTGGGCTGTCGGGGCGACGAACTTGTTCGATTCGGAGTGCCTCATAGGACCTCCCTCCGCAATCGACTCGTCGGTTCTCTACTGCACGATCCCCGCCCTGCCCGAAGGCGTCAGGTTCCTGACGCTCGTCCTCAGCGATGACTACTCGATGAGCGGGAGCTGCACGGGGGGCTGGGCCTACACGCTGTTCCTGGCGAAGTGGTCCATCAACGGCAGCTTCCCGGTCGTGTTCATAAGCGACTACGGCACGACCGAGAACCCGTCGACTCCGGGCTCGTACGACACGGGCGATTCGAGGCCGATCATCTATCCACTGTTCGCGAAGGCCGGAGATCAGGTCATCCTCGTGTTCAAGGCGTACGTCGAGGGTCACGCTGACGCCTTCACGGCAAGCGGCGTCTGGGTTCTGAGCAACATCTCCCTCACCGGGCACGGGGGGCTCATCTCTCTCCAGCCCGGGTCCTGGGGCCTGGTCAAGTCCCTCTTCGGCAGGGAGCGCTAGAGGGCCTGCCGATCCGCCCCCCCGCCCTGCCATTCGACAGGGACCGGGGCTTCGGACGGATCGACACCCGATGCAAGCAGCTCCTCCCTCAGGGCGAGGATCTCCCTCGCCGCAGGCTTCGCAACGCCGATCGACCCGGCCACCGAGAGGGCTTCCGCATACCTTCGCACGGCCGCTCCGGCATCGCCGTCGCGGATCTCCAGACGCCCCATGTGGCACAGGCACTCCATCTCGAACTGGCGCTGGCCGGTCTCCCGGATCGCAGCGAGAGCTGCATCCAGAAGCTCCCCGGCTTCCCGGCGACGCCCCCTCTGCAGGGCAAGGGATCCCATGTAGAGCAGGGCCACCGCCTCGCCTCTGCGGATTCCCGCCTCCCTGCAGAGCGAGAGCGCGCGGCGGTGGTACCTCTCCGCCTCGTCCGGCAGTCCGGCCTCAAGGCTGCACACCCCCAGGTTGCTGAGCACCTGGGCCTGGCCGCGCCGGCTTCCGAGCTCCTCCCACAGACGGAGCGCCTCGAGCAGCGTGGACCTTGACAGGTCGAGCCGGCCGTCCATCCCGTGCATCGTTCCCAGAAGGCCGAGGGAGGTTGCCTCTCCTCTCGGGTTCCCCAGGAGCCTGTACAGCTCCAGCGAGCGTTCCAGGTATGCCCGAGCCGAGGCCGGATCCCTCAGGCGCATGAGGTACGCGGCACCGGCGTTGCCCAGAGCATTCGCCACCTGCTCGATCATCCCCATCCGCTCGAACTCGGAGGCTGCTCTGACGAGCATCTCGATCCCCTCGCCCGCCCTGCCGTATCTCACCGTGTGCCCCGCGAAGTCCAGCCTCGTTTCGGCGAGGTGCCTGGAGACCTCCGCGGACTCCTGCTCCGCAAGGAGCTTCCGGTACGTTTCCTCGGCCTCTGCCGCACGGCCGCAGGAGGAGTAGAGCCCGGCGAGCATCCTGCGGACCTCCCGTGCGGGGTCGACGAGCGACGCCTCCTCACACGAACGAAGGGCTCCCAGTAGCATGGCCTCCCTCTCAGCCGGGAGGGCCGACGCATCGATGGGCCTCTTCATGAGCATCAGGGCCTCCAGGAGGAGGGGCAGTCGCCCCGGGTCTCCGGACCGGTTCAGGAGCCTTGCCGCCATGGTCGCCATCTCCACGGTCCTGCGGTCGTCTGTGGCGGCATGGCCGCGCGCGGCCTCGAGCGCATGTGCCGCAGCGCCCTGGAGATTCCCTGCCTCGAAGAGGTGCCGCGCGACCTCAGCCTGGACGAGGGGGCCTTCCGTGGAGTGCAGATCCTCAGTGATCTCTGCGGCCCTCCTGTGGAGCAGCTGCCTGTTGGAGTTGAGCAGGGTCCCGTAGGAAGCAAGCCTCAGGAGAGGCGATGCAAAGGAGAATGAGGCGTCTCCAACCTGAGTCCCCCGCTCCAGGAAGCCCCCCTCGACGAGGGCGGCGAGGTCGACGTCGGGACGGGACTCGGGATCGAAGACCAGCGCAAGAGCCGAGTAGCTGTCCGCCGGGAACTCATCTCCCAGGACCGAGGCCATCCTGAGGGCATGCCTCAGCCGGGACGGCAGGCGGTCGATCCGGGATCGAAGGACCGCAGAGAGCGAGGAAGGCAGTCCCAGGCTCTCCACGCCCTGCCTGGCCACCCAGCCGCCGGGACCCCTCTCCAGGAATCCGCCTTCGACCAGGGCTCTCAGCAGCTCCCTGACCGTCCTCGGGTTCCCGCCCGCCCTGGCCAGCAGAGTGGCGACCACCGAAGGCGGGACCTCCTCGAGCGAGGAGGCGCCCAGCATGAACCGCACCGCCTCGGCCATGTCTCCGTCGGAGAGCGGACCCAGCACGAAGGTCCTGGCGTCCGAGTAGTTCGGATGTACCCTGGGGGATCCTTCCCCTCCGGTCCTCCGCCCGAGGAGGACCATGAGGGGCCCGGCCGTGTCGCAGTTGTTCAAGAGGAACTCCATGACCTGAAGCGACTCGGGATCCATCTCCTGAAGATCGTCGGCGACCAGGATGACCCGCCCGGCAGCGGCCAGGGAGGAGAGGAGCTTCCTCAGGGCATCCACAACAGGCTGCCGCCGCGATTCGGGGTCGGTTCCCGGACCGGGAGAGGTCAGCGATCCCGCGCAGAGGGATGCGATGGCCTTCAAATCGTTGCTGACCATCGAATCCGGCACTTCCGCCCCGGACTCCTGCAGTCCTGGTGACCGGGACGCGAGGGTCGACCAGAACCTGAGGGGAGACTTCCGGACCGGGGAGACCTCCCCTCTCAGGACAACGGCTCCGCCATCCCTGCCCGAGACGGCGGCGGCGACTTCTTCGAGGAGCCTGGACTTGCCCGCGCCGGGCTCCCCCTCGACAGTCACGATCCTGTGCCGTGATCCTCCCCTGATGTTGAGGGGCGGCTCGGACGGGCTCTCCAGGAAGTCGACGATCCGGCCGAGGAGGTCCCCCCTCCCCAGGAGGGGAGCCTCGCGGAGGCTCGCGGCCGACTCCCACCTCCGGCGCTGCCTCAGGCCGGGGCCGGTCGGCCTGAGCGACCTGACCGGCCGGTCCACTCCTCTGACCATGACGCCGCCCAGGTCCTCCCACTCGAACAGGTCCGGGCACCGGCTCCAGGCCTTCTCCGAGACCAGCACGCTCCCGGGCCGTGCAACCTCCTCGAGCCTGGAGGCTATGTTCACGTCCTCTCCAGTCGCAGTCAGATGCCCCGAAGGATCGGGGGCGACGGTGACGATCCCGCAGCCGACGCCGGCCCTTGCCGAGAGTCCGATGCCCCGCTCCCTGAGGGCCCCGGCCACGTCCGAGACGGTCTCCTGCATCCTCATGGCGCAGAGAACGGCCCTTTCGCAGTCGTTCTCGAACGAGGTTGTGGCGCCGAACAGGGCCATGATCCTGTCGCCCTCGAACTTGTCGACATATCCGCCATGCGACTGGACGATCCCCGCCAGCACCTGCATCAGCCCGTTGACGAACCTGTGCAGGCTCTCCGCATCGACCATGCACGACAGCTCGGTGAAGCCGCAGAGGTCGAGGAAGACGATTGCGACCTCCCGGCGCTCTCCGGGGATCAGCGTCTCGGTCGGGACCCCTCCGCTGCAGATGAAGTCCGCGAGCTTCATGATCTCATCGACGGGAAGCCCGATGGCATCTCCGGGCATCTGCCTGCCTCCGTTCGGGGCTCGTCCGGGTCGTCCCGGTCTCCGCCGTCCACGATAACGAACGGGGGGCCCGAAGGCCCCCCTCCCGTCGCGTCGGAAGACCTAGTTGCGCGTTGGGTTGCGGAGCATCTCAGCGTGCTGCATTGCCTGTATCGCGTCGTTCCTGCGGCCGAGCCTGCTGTAGGTGCTCGCGAGGTACTCCCACCACTCGGCGTTGTCGGGGGTGTACTCGAGGGCCTTCTCGAGAGCAACAGCCGCCTCGGCGTCCCGTTCCAGCTGGGTCAGGTCGGCGAACTTCATGTACCAGCCGTTGGCGAGTTCTTCGCTGGTGAGGTCGGGAAGGGCGACAAGCGCATCGAGAAGGGGGAGAGCACTCTGGTAGTCCTGCTTCATGATGTAGGCCTGGGCCAGATTGCCCAGCACGACGTAGTTGTCTCCGACGATCTGCCTTGCGGCCTGCAGCTGCGAGACCGCCTCGTCGTACTGCCCGGTCTCGAGGAGCGCGGCGCCCCTGGTCGTCAGTATCTGGCCCCGGAGCGAGGAAGCGTCCTCCGCGGAGAGCCATCCCTCGGATACGCCCTGGTCGATCGCCGAGAGGGCCCTGTCGAACACCGCCATGGCACTGTCGATGTCGTGCTCCAGCAGGTAGATCTGGGCCAACAGGTTCAGGACGTCGGCGTTCGTCGGATCGAGCTCGAGGGCGCTGTTGAGCAGATCCTTGGCCTGGCTCAGATGGGTCTCGGATTCCTCGGGCGTGGAAGCCGACGCCGCGAGGGACTTGTGGAGCATCCCCGCGTTGTAGAGGGAGAGAAGGGCGTTGTTGACAGCCCCGTCGAGCGCTTCCTGCACGGCGGCCTTCTGGTCGTCGCCGGCCTTCTCGAGCATGTCGCGGTAGCTCTGGATCAGCGGCTGGCTTATGGTCCAGGCCTGCTCGAAATGCTGGAGCGCCAGGGCGTAGTCGCCTGCGTTCAGCGCTATCTCTCCGAGCATCTGATCGTACTCGGGGCGGTTGGTGAAGATCGCCTTCCCCTCCTCGAGAACGGCACTGGCCCCATCCGCATCGCCCGCATCAACCTTGAGCGCCGCTGAGTTGTAGAAGACGAACCAGTAGTCGGCGAGTTCGGGGGCAAGGCTGTTGTCCAGGGCGTAGGCCCTCTGGAAGGACTCTGCAGCGCCTTCCCACTGGCGCAGGAAGCCCTGGGCCTTGCCGCGCCAAACCCACAACTCGGCGTCCAGGCTGTCTCCGGATGCGATCACGCTGTCGGCCAGGGCTACGGCCTCCTGGTACTCCGCGTTCTGCATGTGCACCTTGATCCCCGTGACGGCCGGCGAAGCGCAGGCGAGCAGAGCCAGACCGGCGGCGACAATCGCTGGAACGACCAAGTTGGTTCTGGTCGACAAGATGGACCCTCCATTCGGAATTGGATTTCAGCGGATCGCAGGAAACCTAGCACAATCCGGACACAAGTCAACAAGCTGGGAATGCGCTCCGGCACTTGACAGAACGCGATGCCGGGCGTAGAGATGCTCTCCCGGAGCACGATGGAGGAGGCATGGCCGGCTCGATCGCAGTCCTGAAGCTCGTCCTGGGCCTGCTGACATGGTCGGCGGGGGCCCAGCCGCCGGCTTCGTTCCAGCCGGGGCCCGAGGTCCGCACGGTCACCGTGATCCTGGACCGTCAGCTTGCGCTGTTCGAGCAGGACGGCAGGGAGGCGAACCTCGCCCTTGTCTCGACCGGCAGACCGGGATTCGAGACCCCCAGGGGGTCCTACACGGTTCGTTACAGAATCCGCAATCCGCTGTCCAGCAGGTATCTGGTTCACATGCCTTTCTGGGTCTGCGTCCATCCGTCCGGGGAGATCGGCTTCCATCAGGCGCCGACGGCAAGCGGGATCGCCGGACTCGGTGAGCCCCACTCGCACGGATGCATAAGGATGGGCCGCCACGAGGCGCCATGGGTCTATGACTGGCTGAGCGCGGGATCGGCGGTCCTGATCCGCTAGACCAGGTCGGGCCGCTCCTTCTCCATCCTGGCGACGACTTCCCTCAGGTCCTGCGACTTCCCGTCGCCCATGACCAGGATGACCCCGTCGGCCGAAACAACGGAAATGTCCTTGACTCCCAGCAGTATGGTGAGCATCCCCGGCGTCCAGACTGTGCAGTCCCCGCTCGCAAGGGCAAGAACCTCCCCGCGGCGGATGCCCGATCTCCTCGCGGCGGGCCAGTCGCCCACGTCGTCCCAGGCGAACCCGGCCTCGATCATGCCCACCCTGTCAGCCTTCTCCATGACGCCGTAGTCGATCGAGACCGAAGGAAGAGAGGCGAAGCCCCCCGGATCGAACTCGCAGGACTCCCCGGCATGGAGCAGTCCTCCGTGCAGGTCCGGGAGGAGGCGGTGCATCTCCTCGAGCAGGTTCGCGGCCTTCCAGACGAAGATTCCTGCGTTCCAGAAGTGGACTCCGCTGCATGCATAAGCTACCGCCGTGGCCAGGTCGGGCTTTTCCCTGAAGCTCCTGACCTCCCAGAACCCGCCCCGGTCCTCGCCCCTCTCGAGGTAGCCGTATCCGGTCGCCGGCCGGGACGGACGCACCCCGATCGTCATGAGCCACCCGGAGGCTGCCGCCGAAGCGGCTCTTCTCATGGTCTCCGCGAAGGCCGAGTCGGGCGAGACGACGTGATCCGAAGGGATGACCACCATCGTTTCTTCTCCCGAACCGCGAAGCGACACGACCCGCGCAGCCCATCCGATGCTGGCCGCTGTGTTCCTCGGCACCGGCTCGAGCAGCACGTTCTCCCTGGGGAGTGTGGGCAGCTGGGCGGAAACCAGGGCTCCGTAGTCCGATCCTGTCACTACGAGCGTGCGCTCCGGCGGACAGAGCAGGCCGATCCTCCGGAATGCGCACTGCAGCATGGAGCCGTCGCCGAGCATGTCCAGGAACTGCTTGGGCTCCCTCCTCGTCGACACCGGCCAGAACCGCGTTCCCCGGCCCCCGGCGAGGATCACGCCCCAGGTTCGGCTGTCCATCTCTCCTCCACTGCCGTCGCAGCGTACGCCAGCCCGCTTACGCGGACCGTGCAACCGGCGGCGGAAGCCATGATGCAGCAGGGCGGAGCGAAGCTCCTCCCGCATGCCTCCGCCCTGCCCCCTGCCAAGAACAGCACTCCCCCTGCGGGGAGATCGAACACGGAGTCGGCGACCGCGCGGATGGAGTATCCTGCGAGCCGTTCCAGCCCCCCGGGCAGGCCGTCCCTGGCAACCATGGGCCGGCCTCCCTCGGGATCGATGCAGCGCAGGCCCTCATCTATGTCCAGGCGCCTCGGATGCCCGTCAGGCCCGATGCGGCCCCAGTCCGACAGCCGGTAGGTCACGTCACAGCCCGACTGGATCTCCAGCACCTCGAATCCCGGGCCGAGAGCATGCGCAGTTCCGGGCGGCAGGTGCATCGAGTCGCCGGGGTGGACCTCCCAGGAGTCCAGCGCTCCGTCGAGCTTCCCGGAACGCACCGCCTCCTCCAGCATGCTCCTCGTGACGCCCGGCGAGAGGCCGGCAAGCACGCGCGAGCCTCCGGAGACCTCCAGGAAGATCCAGGTCTCGGCCTTGCACAGCCCGCCGCCGAAGGCTCCGGGATGCACCTGGAGCGAGAGCGGCTCGGCCGTGTGCAGAGTCTTCACGGTGAGGGGGCAGACCAGTCCCGGGAGCCCACCCGATTCCAGGACCGAGCTGACCGTTCCCGCCGGCCTTCCCGTGGATGCGTCGAGCAGAGGGGTGGAATAGCCGCCTCCGTCGTAGAGCCACCATGTCTCGCCTATGGCCTCTCCGGATGGAGACCTCCGCGAGCCCCAGATCCTGGGGACGGCGAGGGGCTGGCAGAGGTAGGTCACCGCCCGGGCCTCCCCTCCAGGAGGAGCCGGAGGATGGGGAGGCCTGTCGAGTCCCTCTCCGGATGCCACTGGACGCCCGTGGAGAGGCCGTCGTCCCCTTCCATCGCCTCGATGACGCCGTCGGCCGCCCGGGCCGACACCGAGAACGAGTCCGGGGCGCTCTCCACCGCCTGATGGTGGAAGCTGGCCACGACGGCTCCGGGACCGAGAGCCGCGTACAGCCTGCTGCCGGAGGAGATCCTCACCTCGTGCTCGAGCGGATGCTCCACGGTCCCCTCGTGCTCGACCCCGGATCGCGGGATGTCCTGCACCAGGGCCCTGCCCCTCTCCATCGCCATCACCTGCATGCCCAGGCAAATGCCGAGTACCGGGATGCGCCTGGAGATCGCCTCCCTGTAGACCGCCATCTCCCAGAGCGGCCTCTCCCTCTCCGGTGACCTGGCCCCGTTCGCCCGCCGCCCGTAGAGCGCCGGGTCGGGATCGCCTCCCCCGGTGAGGATGACGAGGTCGAGGCGATCAAAGAAGGCTCCCAGCGCTCCGGGATCCGAGGGAAGGATCGCCACGGGCTGCGCCCCGGCCCTCTCGACGAGGTCCGAGTAGCTGGAATTGAGGAAGAACCTCCAGTTGCCGTAGAGAGCCCTTGACGGCTCATCGTTCGGCACCCAGTTGACGGTCAGGCCCACCACGGGCGTAGAGTCATCCAATGTCGGTCATCCTCTCGAGGGCGACGCGGGCCGCTCCGGCGAGTTCGGCGGGGACTTCGACGACAGGCTCCAGGCGCCGCAGACAGGACAGGAGCGCCGGCATGCCGATCCTTTTCATGTTCGGGCACCGTATCCTCCCGGCAGGCTCGAACGATCTGTCGGGGAATGTCTTCCGGAGCCGGTAGACGAAGCCCTCCTCGGTGCCGATCAGGAAGCGCCTCGCCGTGGAGCGGGAGACTCGCCTGAGCATCCCGCCCGTTCCCAGGACCGCGTCGGCAAGCGCCCAGGCCTCGGGAGGCGTCTCGGGGTGGACCAGAACCTCCGCGTCCGGCCAGTCCCTCTTCTTCTCCAGGATGTCCTGCAGATCGGCGCGTGCGTGAGGCGGACAGCAGCCCTGGAATATCCTCATCGTCTTCCCCGTCATCCCGGAGACGAAGACCCCGAGGTTCCTGTCGGGTCCGAAGAGGACCTCCCGGGCGGGAACGGCCTCGACCACGCTGACGGCGTTGGCGGAGGTGCAGCATGCGTAGCTGATCGCCTTCAGCTCCATGGACGAGTTGATGTACACGACGCTCAGTGCGTCCGGGAAGGCGGTCTTCATGGCCTTGAGGTCCTCCGCCGTCATGCAGTCGGCAAGCGGGCACCCCGCGTCGGGAACCGGATGGAGGACGAGCTTCCCGGGCGAGAGAACGGCGGCTGTCTCCGCCATGAAGCGGACGCCGCACAGGACTATCACCTCCTGCGACGCGGAGGCTGCAGCCCTGCTGAGCTCGAGGGAGTCCCCGACCAGGTCCGCTGCATCCTGGATCTCAGGCGGCTGGTAGCTGTGGGCCAGGATCAGGGCGTTCCTCTCCCTCTTCAGGAAGGCCGCCTCCCGGGCCTCGTCGCGGGTGTCACCGGCTTCAGGCACCATACTTGCCGAGCCGTCCGGCCGAGGAGAGGAGGAGAGGCATGAGCTCGACCGCCGGGAACGTCCCAAGGGAGCCCGCAAGGGCCTCTCTCTCGGTAAGCCTGCGGCTCCATCCCGACCTCTGCGGGCCCCCCGAGATCAGGAGCGGGACAGGGTGCCAGCTGTGGAGCTTCATCGCACAGGGCGTGCTGTGGTCGCCGGTCACGCAGACGACCCCGAATCCGTGCTCCAGCAGTCCCGGCAGCGCCCTGTCGAAGCTCTCGACGGCCTCCGCCTTCGCCTTCCAGTTCCCGTCCTCTCCGGAGCTGTCGGTAGGCTTGTGATGGACGAACACGAAGTCGAATCCATCGGATGCGGCCTTCCCCGCGGCCCTGACCTCCTCGTCGATGTCGTTGCAGGCGAGTACCTCCATCCCCACAAGGGAGGCAACACCCCTGTACATGGGATAGACGGCCGCAGCCGCGGCCTTCAGCCCGAAGCGCTGCTCGATGGAGGGGAAGTCCCTGTGACAGGCGAAGCCGCGAAGGAGGATCCCGTTGGCCGGGTGCCTGTCGGCAAGGATGGCGAAGGCCTGCCTCAGGAACTCGCCGACCACCCGCGCGGCGACCTCCCCCGAGGGGTCCAGGGCCTTGGGAGGCTCCGGCGGCAGGCCGTCGTGGCCGGGGTCGGTGTCCGAGACGGCCTCCGAGAGGCCTTCCCCCCTGAAGACCACGCAGGCCCGGTGCTCCTTCTCGGTCCTGACGAAGACCTCGACGCCGGGGATCCTGACCCCGGCCGAGAGCAGTTCCGTGAGCTCGGCGTTCCGCTCCGTGTCGATCCTTCCGGCGCGCCTGTCGGCTATCGTGCCGTCCGGCCCGATCGTGCAGAAGTTCGCCCTGGCGGCCAGGTCTCCGGCCCTCACCGGAAAGCCGATCCCCAGTGCCGAGAGTATGCCCCGGCCGACGAAGAAGTCCACGGGGTCGTAGCCGAAGAGGGCGAGGTGCGCAGGGCCGCTGCCGGGGGTCACCCCGGTGGCGATGGGAACGTGCTGTCCGACCGCGCCGCCGGACGCGAGCCGGTCGAGGTTCGGTGTGGATGCAGCCTCCAGGGGCGTCCTGCCGCCGAGCTCGGGGATCGGCAGGTCCCCGAGGCCGTCCAGGACACAGAGGAGGATCGAGCGGCCCCGCCTCTCCGCGAGACTCTCCACCAGACCCTTGTACATCAGGAGGCTCCCTTCACTCGTAGAGTATCCCGGCTCCGTCGAAGACCTCGCCAGCGTCGAAGGATACCTCACCGGCCGCGTCGAGCATCTCCCGAGCCCTCGGCAAGTCCCGGCGGTCGACCACGGCAAGCATTCCGATGCCCATGTTGAACGCTCGCCTCATCTCCTCGACGGGCACGCCGCCCCTGTCAGCTATCAGAGTGAACACCGGCGGGACCGGCCAGCCCTCCCGGATCACCGCTCCGCATCCCTCCGGGAGTATCCTGCAGAGATTGCCGGGTATCCCGCCGCCGGTCACATGGCACAGACCCTTCAGTATCCCGGCATCGATCACGGGAGCCAGGACGCGGAGGTAGCTCCTGTGGACCGCAAGCAGAGCCTGCCCGACGGACTCACCGCGGAGCTCGCCGGGACGGTCGGCGAGGCCCAGGCCGGCGATCTCGAAGAGGACCCTGCGAGCCAGCGAATAGCCATTCGTGTGCAATCCGCTCGAGCCGAGCCCCAGCAGAAGGTCGCCGGGGCGGATGCCGGACCCGTCGATTATCCTGTCCTCGTCCACGATCCCGACGATTGTGCCCGCCAGGTCGTAGTCCCCCGGCGAGTAGAATCCAGGCATCTCGGCGGTCTCGCCCCCGAGGAGGCTGCACGAGTTCTCCACGCAGGCGCTCGACAGGCCTTCCACCATCGCAGCCGCAACACCGGAGTCGAGCCTGCCGCAGGCCAGGTAGTCCATGAAGAAGAGCGGCCGGGCGCCCTGCACGAGTATGTCGTTGACGCAGTGATTGACCAGGTCCCTGCCGACGGTCGAGTAGTCGCAGGCCATCGAGGCGACCTTCAGCTTCGTCCCGACGCCGTCGGTGCTGGCGACGAGCACCGGCCTGGCCACGCCGGGGAAGGAGGCGCGGTAGAGCCCGCCGAAGCCGCCGAGATCGGAGAGGACGTTCGCGTCGAAGGTCCTTCGGACAGCCTCCCTCATCAACTCCACGGCGCGCTCACCTTCGTCGATGTCTACGCCTGAGTCGCGGTAGCCGGTAGCGCTCATGCCTGCTGCGGCCTGAGCTGGTTCGTCGACAGGAAGAACCTGACCCGCCTGTCCACGGCGTCCCTGTCGAGCTCGCGAAGAGCCGAGACGCCGAATGCGCTCACCGCGAAGCTCGCCGTAACGGAGCCGAAGGCGAGTCCGGACTTGACCCGCTCGAAGTCGAGCGGATCCTCCACCGATGCGAGGTAGCCCAGCATCCCGCCTGCGAAGGAGTCACCGGCTCCCGTCGGATCGACCACATCCTCCACGGGAACCGCCGGGAGGACGAAGGGCTGGGGGCCCCCGAGAACCATCACGCCGCCTGCGCCCCTCTTTATCACTGCGTAGGTCGGCCCCTGCCTGAGCACCCACGCCCCTGCACGGAAGATGTTGTCCTCCCCGGACAGCTGCCTCGCCTCCGACTCGTTTACGAACACGAGATCGTCCTTCGAGAAGACTTCGAGCAGCTTCTCCCGCCGC
>Ga0172366_10000562_pt1 | contig 27115 bp, 15 predicted proteins | sample LakKivSesite69cm_FD_114533 | JGI IMG/M metagenome (GOLD analysis project Ga0172366, IMG submission 114533) | Sediment microbial communities from Lake Kivu, Rwanda - Sediment site 69cm | ecosystem: Environmental > Aquatic > Freshwater > Lake > Sediment | place: Rwanda: Western Province, Lake...
CCGGTAGTAGCTGATGCCCCCGTGGAGCGTGCCCGGGGATCCGAGCCCGCGCCGGTAGCTATCAACCTCGGCGGGGGTGATGTTCGGTATCATTTTCTCGAGCATTTTCCCGGCGATGCAAGCATTGTTCCTTCCCAGCACGAGTTCCCCGAGCCACGGCACCTGGAACAAGTACACGTAGTATGAACTCCGTAGCTGGCGAGGATTGCGCACTTGCTCTTTGAACAAGACGTGAACGGGCGGGCAATTGATGATGACCAAGCGCGAGAGCAATTTCGGGTACCGTCGTGCGAACTCCCAGGCGACGGCACCGCCCCAGTCATGGCCGACGATCGTGACGTGACCTCGCCCCGTGCTTTTCACCACGTGGGCAAGGTCCGCCGCCAGTAAATCGATGTCGTAGTCGCTCGTCCTGGCCGGCTTGCTCGACCGGTTGTACCCGCGCTGGTCGTAGGCGATCACGTGATGGTTCTTCCCGAATGCGATGATCTGGTGCCGCCACCCGTACCAGAAGTCCGGGAACCCGTGGACGAGGACGATGCTATCTCCCATCTCGCTGCCGGCCTCGACCGCGTGGAGATGCTGGTCCGCTGCATGGATCCACGTGTGTTTGATGTTCTTGATCATATTCTCGGCGCTCATCTATCCACCATGGAACGTTTGTACGAGAAAAAGGAGTGAATTCACGCAAAGATCTTGGACATCTTCCGATCAAGGTAGCTGACGAATGGTGCTGCGTCGATCGGCTTTCCCGTGATCGCCTTCACGAGGTCGACCGAATCCATCAAGTTTCCCTTGTCATGGACGTTAACCTTTAACCAATCGTGAACTGGGGTAAAATCCCCGCTGGAAACAGAGATCTCCCAGTCCGGGACGTCTTTCGCGAGTTTCTCGAGGAACATGCCGTCGTACACGTTGCCGAGCGCGTAATCGGGGAAATAACCGAATAACCCGCTCGCCCAATGCGTGTCTTGCATGATACCCTCTGAATCGTGCTCGATCTTCAAGCCGAAGTACTTGTCCATCTTTTCATTCCAGATCTGGGGCAATTCAGAGACATTCGCCTTGTCTTCCATGACGAGCTGTTCCATCTCGAACCGCAGCACGATGTGGAGCGAGTATGTGACCTCGTCGGCCTCGATGCGAATCTTGGACGGTTTCACGTCGTTCGTGGCTCGTTCTATCGAGCATAGGTCGACATCTTTAAAGGTATTACCCGTGAGTTTCTTCAATTCTGGCAAGAACCATTGCCAGAAAGCCATGCTCCGGCCGACGATGTTTTCCACGAGACGTGATTGGGACTCGTGGATGCCCATCGAGCACGCCGTGCCAACCGGTTGCCATCGCCATTTCGCGGGCACGTTTTGTTCGTATAAACCATGGCCGGCCTCGTGCAAGACCGCATAGAGTGATGAAAGGAAGTTATTCTCGTAATAATGCGTGCAAATACGCACGTCGTCATACATGCCCATCGTGAACGGGTGTTCGGTCTCGTCCAGGCGCCCGCGAGTCGTGTCATACCTCACGAATGCCATGAGCTTGTCCGAGATCCTCCGCTGCACGTCGATGGGGACGGATCGATTGCTGAATGATAAATCGGGCTTGTTCTTGGAGTCCATGCACTTCTTGATGATGGGGATCAATCCTTTCTTGAGCGGCTCGAAAACGGAGCCGATCTGTTTCACCGTGATGCCCGGCTCGAACAAATCCACGAGGACCTCGTAGGCTGGCTTGCTCGGGTCCAGGTAATGCGCTTTCTGCTTGACGAGATCGATGGTCTTCTCCAGCTCGGGCTTGAATATGGAAAAATCCTTGGCAGCCTTGGCCCGTTTCCACGCCTCGACGGAGATCGCGTATTCTTTTGCGATTTTTTCCACGAGTTCAGCGGGCAACTTGGTTTGTTCGTCGTAGAGCTTCTGGATCAAGTGGATGTTGCGGCGCTCGACCTCGCCAGCATCCTTGAATTCGGGAGAAGATTTCACCGAAGCTAGCAGTCTGCCGATCTCCGGATCAACTGTTTTTTCGTGAATGAGCTGTTCCAGCGCGGCCATTTGCATGGAACGTTGTTCCGTGCTGCCTTTCGGCATGTACGTCTCGAAATCCCAGCCGATGATATTGCTCGTGGCCGTCCAGACCAGTAATTCCTTAGCTTTCTCGAGCAATTTGTTGTAATCGTCCATCATGCAATGATTCACCCCACGACGTCGGGTATCAGCGGGATCTCTATCGTCTTGATCGTGTACCAGAACGCGTTGCGAAAGACATCGTCATCCGTGTGGGCGAGCTTGAGCCACGTGTTCGGGCTGCAGTAGAAAGATTCCGAGAAGACGTAAGGCGCACCGAGCCGTACCTTGTAGAGCTCGAACGGTTTTATGCCTTTCAAGTCATCCTTCTTGGCATAATCGAGCAGCGTGATGTCCATCTTGGCATTGTCGAGCGTGGAGCCCGTCAGATCGGCCAACAACTCGAGCGACCACATGCGCTTGGCCTCGGCGAGCAGCTCGGGATTCTTGATGCTGAACCGGTTCATGAGCCCTTGCTGGAAATCGGTGATCGCTTTCTGGAAGTCGCTGCCATTGCCGAACATGATATCAAGGCAGATTTTTTCCACCGCCGCCGCATCGAAACCAGCGACCGCGAATCCACTATATTTCGAGTTCCCGTAGATGAGCGGCCCATCTCGTTCCTGGCCAACGATGCCCGTGACGATCCCCGCAACCTTGGTACCGTTTGCCTCGAGCGCGTCGACCATGCTCGCGTAGATCCCGATGTACCGCGTCATGAGATAACCCATGCCAAGCACGGCGGGGAGCAAGTTGATGCCTGCCCAGTGGTGCGGGTCAACGTTGAGCACGCGCTTCCCGTACGACTTGTACCATTTCATCAACCCGCTAGAATGGAAGGTCGCCGGGATGACCTTGCCGATCGCGGTCGTGAGCCTGCCTGATAGGAATACCCTGGCCTTGTCGGGCTTCACGGTCTTGGTCTTGAGGTTGGCGTCCCACTCGTGATTGTAACTCTCGCGCAGCATGTATTGATACTTCCGGTGGAACACCGGGCCGAAAAGATTCTCCAAGTATTCTTTACGAAAAACGTCGATGGGAAGGCCATGGATGTGCCAGCGCGGCTCGATCTTCCCTGTTTTCTTGCGCGGGTTCATCGAGACGCTGAAGTTCTTGCACATGAGCGAGTAGAGCGTGCAATTATGGGACTTCGCAATGGCTACGTTGAAGATCAAGTCGTATTTCTCCTCGAAAAACGCGCGAGGCGGGTAAAAACAAGTATAACCATCGCCGACATCGTATTTTCCCTTTTTAATGGTGAGCTTGCGGTATTCGCTTGCCGGAGGGTCGTCCTCGCAATAGTCGATGAAGAAGACCTTGCCCTTGTACACTTCCTTCGTGAAGATTTCCGCATAGCCGGTCTCGTAGAAAGCGCGTGGCGTGCCGCCATCCCAGAGCATGTTCTCTCCAACGTGGATCTTGGCCACCCCGATGTCGAGTAACGCGTCCACGACTCCTTGAAGGGTCGATGGCTGCGTGGCGATGGGCTGGTGATCGGCATCATCGGTGATGCCATTTTTTTCGAGGATCGGTTTCAGTTTCGGGTTATGCTTGAAGATGCCGACGAAGCCCGTGTTGTTGGGCTTGACGAAGACCTTGCCGCCCTTCAGCTTGTTGAAATCCTTGAGTAAATTGTACGTGAGATCGTACGCGGTCGAATAGTTGTACGTGGTCATTTCCGCTTTGGACCCGTCCGGCACGCGCGCGACGAGAACCTTGGGGCCATTCGGCTTGGCGTTGACGACTTTTTCCTTGTAAATAACCCTCTTATAGAGTTCCGGGTGGATTTCCGGAGTGTATTCGAAGTTGTCGACGTTCCAAGACGCGGGGTCATGCTCCCGGAACTTGCCTGGGACGGCGGGGGCGGTCTCGGGGATGGTGCCTCGTTCCTTCTTCCGCCATGCAAGGTCGATGACCGGCTTCATCTCGTCCTTCGTTGCTTGTCGTACTTCTAATGCACCTCGCGATGCAGCGCGTTCGAGTGCTTGCTGTCCCATGTCCGTGCGGACGAGGACCATGTTGTGCTTAACGTCGGTACCCGCGCTTCCGATCGATATATCTGCTCGTTCCGCCGCGAAGTCGCTGCACGACTCGCAACTCCCGCTGGTACATGCATAATCATGGGTGACCGATGATAATGGAAATGATTCCTTGTTCCCGTCCTTCTCGTGGACCCAGAGCATGCCGTGCGAGATGTTCATCTTGGTGATCTTGCTCACATCCGCCTTGGAAGAGACCTGGTCGAGCAATCGCTCCGCATCGAATGACTCGGAACAGAAGAGGCCGATGATGAAGATCGACAAGCCATCGATGCCCTTGAGCAGGCCGGTCTTGTCATCGAGGAGTTCCTTGATGGCCGTGATCTTGCACGGCGTGGCGACGACCGCGATCTTGCGCTTCCCTTGATTGATGGCATCGATTAGCACGGGTACCACGGGCGAATGGGCATAGATCGTGCCACGAGATGCGAATATCCCTTCCTTCGTCGTGGCGATGTATGGCTTGGGGTACCAGGGCTTGGTCGGGTCTTGCCCGGTCACGATAGCAGCATCGATGGCGCCGTGATCGAGCATGTCTGCGAGCAAGGTCGTGACGGTCGCTCCGTTCTGGCCCTCCGCATCTGCTCGCTTCGCTTTAGTGACATAAGCGAGCTTGAAGTCACCAAGAGGGGATCCAGGCGTTTCCGGGCATTGATAATAACACAAGCCGCATGCAATGCATTTTCCGACGAGGGCCGGCCTGCCATCCTTGCCCCAACCGATCGCATCACAGAGCGCGACACACTTGCCACACTTGATGCAAGCGTTGGTATCTATCACTTTCTTTCGCAAGAGCGTGAAAGTGGTCTTGAACTTGCCTTCCAGTTTTTTCTTCTGCATATCGATGTTGCTTGCGATGATATTATCCACGTCGACCAGCTCTTACCACGTCAATTCGCAGTAACTCGCGTTCAAATAACCGCCGCTTTTATTTTAAGTCGATCAAAGTACGAGCTGGTGAATGCTTTGGACGTTGTCATGATCGGACCAAAAACGCTTGGAAACGTGGGTTTCGTGGCAAGGTGCATGAAAAACTTCGGTGCGGAGCAACTCATCATACTGGCACCACGGTACGAATTCGATGATGAAATTCACGGGTTTGCCATGCACGGAAGATCTATTCTTGATGAGGCGACCGTCATCGAATGTGAAGAGTGTGAAATCATCTATAAATTCGAGGAGATCTCCAGGAAATACGAGATCGTGGCTGGTAGCACAGCCAAGCCTGCCAACTCCTCCAGGCTTTATCGCGTCCCGGTCGATCCGCGAAAGGCCGCCTCCCGGCTAGCTACGACAAAAGCGTTGCTCGTGCTCGGTCGCGAGGATAACGGGCTAGCCGATGCTGAGCTGAAACGTTGCGACATCGTGATTTCAATTCCAGCCAACCCTGAATACCCGACCATGAACGTTTCGCACGCGGCGGCGATCATCCTCTACGAGTTCTGGCTCCTCCGGCCAACGTTGCCTGCCGGCTGCGGTCGACACTACGCGACGTCGGCGTCCGAGGAGTATCTCCCCGCAGCGCGCGAGGCCCGGCAGCAGTTCCACGAGTGGTTCTCGCGTTCGGTAAAGAAATACTTGGCCGGCGTCACGGTTGACTGGCGCTTGGAAAATTTCATAGCATCCGTTAAAAACGTCCTGGAGCGAGCACCCGTCACCGCCCGTGAGCTGGCCATCATTGACGGCTTCTTGCGGAAAATGGGAGTCCATTTCTCCCGAAAGTAACGTCGGGTCGTACGCATCCCGGCTGGCTTGTCCTCAATCGATGTTGCTTCGCTTTCTAAGACGATGCTCCACCAGATTCGAGTAGGTGTCATCGCAAACGTCGGCGATGAAATCGTCGAATCTATTGAAAGCGTTCCTGGAGATCTCGCGTCTGACCGGGAGCGGCCGTCCTCGAGATTGCAAGGATTCGTCATAGAGGTTCTTTCTTGGATCCATCGAGAGTTCGTTCCGCCTCATGGCGTCTTCATCATTATCCGGTTCTCGAGACATGATAACGCCCCTCCACCCGCCCGATTTCCGATACGAGCTTGCTCTGGCCTTTTACTAGCAAGGTCCTTGGCTTTAAGACATCAAGGTATGACAAAAACAAGTATTTAAGGTTGCTGCGCTCGTGCGATAAGGGAATTCTCGAGATGTGGCATGGCCACGGCATCACATCCCCGCGTTGCCGCGAAAAAGCGGAACCGTGGCAGTGACCGGAATGAATGGTATACGAGGCTGCCGTTCATTCGAGCGCGGAGGATTCCCTACAGATGACGGGGTCTCGGGTTGCTATGCATTGGCTATTGAGGACCTTCTTCACACGCTTCTTGAGATCTTGCGTCGCGTATCTGGCAATCTTGCCAAGTGAGATTGCCGCGGCATGCAGCGTTTCTATATCCGTTTCCTTGTCGACAACCATCTTGAGCAGCGTGCTGAGCAAAATCTCGGAGTTCGTCTTGACGTGAACGACATGTATCGTGTTGACCACTTGTTCCTGGACCGACGTGCTACTCGAAGCCATCAGTGGCTTGATCGCATTGATGAATGCATCGATAGGTTCCGGCAAGATCGCTTGCAAGAGCTGGAGATAAGCCAGGGCCACGTTCTCGTCACTCGTATCGACCTTGCCAGCAACGTCCTTGATGGACAAGGCCCCTGGGTTCGATTTCACCAGGTGGCTCAATGCACGAGCGGCTTGCCATCTTGCCCATTTATCCTTGTCGGCAAGCATTATGTGCTTGAGGGCATCCACGGGTATCCGGTCCGGCGCTGATTCAGCTAATTTTCCCATGGCATCGGCCGCAGCATTCTTGACGGGCCACTTCTCGTCTTCTAACCCCCGGACGAGCAGGGGCATGACATTTTCCGTGCTGCACATGCCGATCTGGCCAGCAACGGCCACCAGGGCTTCGCGAACGGCATCATCAGGGTCTCCCAGGCGTGAGGCGATCAGGTCGACGGGAAAGGACGACGCCCTCGCCGTGGCAATGGCAAGCAATCCCTTGGCCACTGCACCCCGCACGTTAGGGTTAGAATCATTGAACAAGGTTAGATAATCCGTAACGGGCACGTCGCTCGCACGCGCTACCATCTTCCCGAGGCTCGTGGCGAGATCGCGGCGGACGCGCCAGCTCTCATCTGTCTTGGCAGATTCGAGCAAGGCCTTTAAATTGGCCTTCCCTGGAAATGATTCGGCGAGGTCGCCCAGCACGGCTGCTGCATTGGCACGGAATGTCTCGCTGCTCGTGTGCTCGACTTTTGATGCGACCCGAGTATCGAGAAATGGAATCAAGCTACCGAAGTTCTTTCTGGCCTTCTCCGGGACGAGGATCGCTTGCAGCACCGGGATCATTTTATCGGGAATAACCTTTCCTATCTCGAACAAGATCTCACGCGTGAAGTTGCGGACGGCGAACCGTGCATCCTCCTTGATGTTGAGCACGAGATCGAGCACTTCATCAAAGTTGGTTTTCCCGAACATGATCAAGTGTTTTTTCGCGATTTCCTTGAGCGGTAGTTCGGGACGCTCCATGATTTTCCCGAGTATAGGCAAGAAAGAACTTGGATTCTTCTCGATCGTCTCTCCGAGGTCTTGGAGTATGGCATTCACCACGTCGGCATCACCCGATTCGAGGCGGGTTAAGATGGGACGTAGATCGATCTTCCTTAATCCTTGATTGGCAAGCATAGCGAGGATCTTCATGGCAGCAAGTGCAACGGCTTTATCACTGCTCCCGACAAGCCTGGCGATCTTTTCCGGGGCGACGTCCACTTGCATTCGACGTGAAATAGCGCATAGCGCCATGAGCGCGGCACGCTGGACGCCCGGGTTCTTGTCATCGAGTAATTTCACGATCAAGTTGACCTGGGCAACGTCGAGGGAGCCCTCCATGAATCGATCGAGAAGCGCGATCGCGCTCTCCTTGATTGACGTGTTGGGATGGTTGATCTTTCCGATTAACATGGCGAGTGGAATGTTCTTGGCAATGATAGCAGTGTTTTCGAGCGATGCGATGAGCCCGAGGCAAGCTGATTGCACCGCGGGCGACGGATCGGCCAACGACGTGGTCAATAGGCTAGCCAGCCGTGTTTGAAGCCTGGGATCGCCCTTGATGGCTGCAGGACATCGCCCCAGCAACTTGAACGCGCTTGCACGAACCAACGCGCTTGCGCCCGAGCAGCGGTCGAGCACGAGGCTGGCATCGACTCGGGAGACCAATGCTGGATCCAGGCGTCCCATCGCATCGAGCAAGCAAGAAACCTTCACGTCGTCCGGATCGACCAAGTGTTTTGCAAGCATAGCGACGGCTTGGTCTGGATCATCGTTGAACAAGTAACCGATGACCTTGGCGGCGGCCATCCTCACTTGCACGTGTTCTGAGCCAAATGCATCGAAAATGTAACTGAACGGTGCTTGCTTGCGCTTCGGGGGGGTCACGAGGGAAGCCAATCCCTCCACGAGCTTCTTTACCAGTCCTGCCTTCTTCTCAGTTCCAGGCGGCGGGACGTATTTCAAGCTGCACATCCGGTACATCTCGTCGAGCAAGCGGGATGATTCCGTCCGCACGCGCGTCTCGGGATGGCGCGAGAAGTTGAGCAAGATGCGGGGGACGAGCCTGTTCCTCGAAAGCACCATAAGCGAGTCCAGCACATTCCGCTTGAATTGGCCGCCCTTGACGAAGTAATACGTGACCATCCCCGCGAAAACCACACGCTGGATTAAGGCAGCCGGGATGAGCATCCAGTAGTTGTCGAGGGTGAGTTCCGTGTCGAACAGCACGCCGAGGCTTGCTACCAAGACCTTTGGCTCCTTGACGAGGAACGTGAGGAGGATGTTAACCGACAAGGTCGCGAAGAGATAACCCGCGAGGAGCGTGTCCTGGACCTTGTATTTCACCTCGCGACGCCAGTACTTGTTGTAATAACCGATGAGGGCCGTGAGGATGTTCGTGAACGTGGAGACAAGGAAGGTGAAATTGAATGTCGTGCTCGCGCCGAAGGGATTGTAGAGCATCTGCGCGATGGAGATGAACCCGTTGATATACACGTAGACCATGATCGGGACCGCGAGTATCGGGATGGTCGTGTCCTTGAACTGGGCCTCGGCCTTGGCTCGGTTGTCAAAGATGGCATACATGAACCGGTCCCGCTCGAAAATGTTGTAGAAGTTGAGGTTGAGGCCATAAAAGTGCCCCTCGGCCCCGAGCCGGGAAAGCAGCCAGATGGGAAAGAGCTGGAATATCGTGATGAGCCCCATGAACAGCGGAAAACCGATTCCGTTCAGCGCGATCGGGATGCCGAGAAAGATGAGGCCGTAGAAGACGGAGGATAAAACGACGCGGATGACCTTGTTCGGCGATTTTGAGATGACTTTCTTGAACAAGAAGTCCTGGAAAAACATGGGCGATGTTTGTTTTGTTCCGAAGGACAAGAACAAGAACTCGATGAATGGATATGCGATCGTGATCCCCATGAGGAAAATGAACATGAACGTGGTGAACCTGGGCATGGAAATGGGGATCGACGGCGGCATGTAATTTAATTTCACCCTGGAACCATATGCAATCATCACGAGGGTTCCTAGCATGAGGGATGCAGCGAACGTGATGCCGAAGAACACGGCGAAAAAATAATCTGACCTCGTGACCTGCGATTGTTTGATGGCCTTCATATCCCGGAAGATGAACTTGAAGCCCAAGTACACGAGAACAGCGAACACGCCGATAAAGATGACGCCGAGCGGCGTCCAGTGGATATCAAATAAGTTGGGGATGTTCACGGCTAAATCGCACATCCAGCTTTGTTGATCACAGTAAGTGGTTTCTGGTTAGAAAATCCATTGCATTCACAAAACATGCTGCGGCACGGATGCCCTTCGATTAACACGGGAAGAGTTTTTCAACTTCGGATAAAAAAAATTGATGAAATCTCTTCGAATATCGTGCTATTGCATGTTAAATTCCTTAAGATAACGGGAACTGTCGAAAAAATCCTTGGTGGCACATCTAGACGGACTTTAGGACTTTACACTTGAAATCGTCTCGCGCCAGATTAACCGATTTTTTATTGCCAAGTAGAATCGATCAAGGATCTGATTTTTCACTGGCTGGGCAAATGAATGCGAATGTTCGATGCTCGCATGTAAACGAACAAGTTTGTTTTTATCTCCACGATGTATAGTGAAACTCAAGATAGACTGGCATTCGAATGGCTCGCATATTCAATTTTTGCGAATATTCGATTTTCCTCATAGTGGTTTATTCTTGCACCAAGGAGGAAATAGAAGCAGAAATAGCATCAAAGCCACGTTCCCGCAACAAATCGAATTGCCAATTAACATCGCTTCCCCGGCGTGATAAAACCATGGCTGAAACCGATGTTTCCGACATCTCCTATCTGAAGGCCGCGAAAGCGGCTATAGACAAGGACATCATCCTCGAGTGCATAAATGTTCATAAAACATACCTGCTCGGTAGCAACGCGGTCGCGGCTCTTCGCGGCATAGATCTAGTGATAAAAAAGCAAGAATTCCTCACGATCATGGGCCCTTCCGGGTGCGGCAAGACCACCTTGCTCAACCTGCTTGGCGGGCTCGATTACCCGACCCGCGGCAAGATCTTGCTCGAAGGCAAGGACATGAGCAAGTTCTCCGACAACATGCTCGCCGACTTGCGCCGCGATCGCATCGGCTATGTCTTCCAGTTTTACAACCTATTGCCGCTCATGAGCGCCCTGGAAAACATCATGATCCCATTGCACTTCCAGGGCGTTCTCTCCAGCAAGCAGAAGGTGGATCGTGCCATGTCCCTGCTTGCCATGGTCGGCCTCGCGGACCGTGCCAAGCACACGCCCTCTGAGCTATCCGGTGGTGAGCAGCAGCGAGTCGCGATCGCGCGTGCCCTGGCGAATAATCCCGCCATCGTGCTGCTCGACGAGCCGACCGGCGATCTCGACTCGAAGACGAGCCGGGAGATTCTCGAGCTCATCCGCGAGTTGAATCTCAAGGGTGGCACGTTCGTGGCTTCGACCCACGACAAGCGCGTTCCCCTCTTCGCAAAGCGGAATCTCGACATCCTCGACGGGCGACTCGTCCACGAGAAGATCATCGAGGCCGGCGAGGTGATCTCCGAGCGTGATATCAAGCAGAACGTGGATCAGGATCTTGACCTCGACGAGCAGATCAAGCTAATTAAAGCTCACGTGAAAGCGCGCGGCGGTACGGCTGCCCTCAAGAAAATCAAGTCCATCGACGAGATCCGCGTGGAGGGCGACACCATCATCAAGAAAAAAGGCGGTGAGATTCCGCTGGTGCAGCCCGAGAAAGGTGCTCCTGATAAAAAAGCCCCCGTGCCCCCGGCTGTGAAGGAGGCCGGCGACAGCCAGAAGGATCTAGATGCCGCCTATACAGAGATCGAGAACATCACCCGCGTATACCGCAAGATAACCATCGACAAGCTCCAGAAAAAACTCGGGATGAGCCTGAAAACCCCCATCGCCGACTTGATCGTGCAAGCCATCAAGAAGAAGGTGCTGAACGGCTATTTCGACGGCGACGTGTTCGTTCGCGAGATGGGTGCCGAGACATAATACCCATACAAACCATGCTGGTATCACGGTTGGTATCTGAACGAAAACCAGCCTTGCTAGGAATAACGTCTTGATGGACAACTCTTCAAAAAACGAGTGACCTATCGTGAACTTGGCGTATGCACTCCGGGATCTCAATAAGCAGAAAACCCGCACAGTGTTCGGCATTTCTGGCATAGCAATCGCCATATTCCTCTTGGCGGTGATTGGCATGTTGGGAGACTCTATTTCGTACAGTTACGTTGAATATGCCAGCCAATCCGAAGGGAATATTGATTTTGAAATCAATGGCGGGGACATCCCAACGAACCTGGTCCAGAACCGGATCATGGGTGACCCCGTCCTCGCATCTGTTCTTCACGATTTCTTGCCCCGCAATGAATACTGGGGAAGTCCCTATGAAATCATCAGCACGAGAAACGTTTCCAAGGCGCGACTTAAAACGGACGGGGTAGTCCATGTCGGTGTTGACATCGCGCGGGAAAATGCCGCATTGCATTCAAAATTCTTGCTTCCTGATGGAACACCTTTCACGGGGTCACTCGGGTCTGATGAATGCTTGATTAACAAAGAAATGGCCAAGGATCTAGGCGTGAATGCTGGTGATCAGATCATCTATAATCGAACCGTTTACTGGGACGTGGAAAAAACGCAGTTCCGTTTCGAGGACTTGCGATACTACACGGTCAAGGCCGTCGTGGATTTCAACTTCAAGTTCCCATCGTGGATAGAGAACGCGGTGGTCATGAACCTCTCGCAGTGGATCACCGAGGAATGGTGGGGTTATGTCGGATACAGTTATTCGCTGATCGTCAATTTCGCAAATCCACAATTGTATTACGATGCGAAGGACATAGGAGGAACCATCAACCGAGTTCGCGAGGTAGGCGAGCGGATACAGAACAGGATAGGTTTCTATAACAATTTCACGACGCCTGGTGGGCCACAAGTTAATGTTCTCTTCAACATCCACATGCCCCGGGTCGGGATTTTAGAGATCGAGCAGTATGTCAACGTCGGAATTTCGATCATCTTGCTCTTCGTGACGATCCTCGCCGTGGTCATCTCGGCCGTGCTCATCAACGGCATCCTCACGACATCGGTCGAGGAAAAGATCCGCGAGTTCGGCGTGTTCCGGGTGCTCGGCGCGCACCGGGAGCTCCCGATCAAGCTTACTGTTCTCCAGGCTTTCATCGTCTCCTCTATTGGTACGAGTATCGGGATCGGCGGGGGGTATGCAGCCGTACGTTTTGGCCTTCTCCCGCTGTTAAAGGAAGCGCTCGGCTTCGCGGGGAATGTCGTTGCATACATGAGCGTTCAAACGATATCTATCACCCTGGGCGTTGGCATAGGCGTTTCCATGCTTGTCGGGATCGCTCCTGCCTTGCGCGTGAGCAAAATGAGCATCCTGGGCGCGATCAACCCGTACCGGCAGGAGAGCGTCGGTACCCGGATGGTCAAGGAGGGAAACATCAACGGGCGACTGATTCTCGTCGGCGCCATCGCATCGGGCATCGCCGCGTTCGTCCTCTTCATCGTTCCGCAGATCCTCCTGACGCTGGATATCGGTCTCATCGTCGGGGTCATCATTGCCTTGCTCGCGGTCTTTTTACTCGGTGCAACCCTCGTCGGCCTCGGTTTGCTTCCCGTTATCCAGGGAATTATCATGCGTATCTTCACTTTCTTTGCCAGGAAGACCAAAGATATCATCCGTATCTCGCTGATGCGGTACTCGCGGCGCAACGTCACGACCGTCATCATGTTCTCTATCGCGTTCTCGTTTATCACGCTCGTATCGACCGTGATCGGCACGTTATCCGCTCAAAATATCGGACAAGTGCGGAACCGTAATGGTGCTGACATGGTCATTGATTCCCGAAGGCAATTCATCGGGCACTTTAATCCAGAAGGCACCCCGAGCATCCCGGATATCAGTTTTTCAAACGAATTGCTCAGCTACGACGCCGTCGTCAAAACATCGACGATCCTCCCGACTGACATGGAACTCGGCATCATCAGGGGCAGCGCGCATTCGATAAAGATGGCAGATCTGGTGAACTACAAATCAAGCGACGTCAACGGCGTGGCCATCGATGAAAATTACCTTGAAGTCGTGTACACGGAATACATCGTTTTCTCGCAAGGTTCACAAGCGGATGCATTCAACAAGGTGTTGCACGGTACCCGAAACGTGATCGTGTCAACGGCGCTCTCCGGAAACCTCATGCTCAATTTAAACGACAAGTGCTCGCTGAGATTCGAATGGGGGAACGGTGAAATTCACGAGGAGCAGTTCACGATTGTCGGGGTCGTCGACAACCTGCCCGGCATCCCGACAGTACAGAAACGCCCCGATTCAGCTAGTGGCGCGGCGATCGTGCTCAGCCAGGCCGATTACCGGCGCTGCTTTCAAATTCCCGCCGGGAATTATTATACATCGAGGATATTCGTCAAGATCCGTGCTGACATGCAGAATTACGAGAATTCGGTAAAATTTGAAACGTTTATCGAAGAAAGATATGACAGCCTCTATCGATTCGAGAGTTCCAGCGGACAAGGTGGTGGCGGGTATCCGCGGGTCATTAATTCTTACCGCCAAGGCCGGATGCAACAGACCATCTTCATGGTGATAGAAGCGCTTTTCACCCTCATCCTTACGTTCGCCGTCATCATTAGCCTTTTCGGGCTCACCTCGAGCGCGTACTCGACTATCCTCGAGCGGACGCGCGAGGTGGGCATCATCGAGACACTCGGGCTGCACAAGCGGAGCGTCGGGAACATGTTCACGCTGGAAAGCGAAATCATAATGTCATCCGCAGCGATCAACGGTTCTGTGATCGGCATCATTCTCGTCGCTTTGTTCTTCTGGCAGATTGCCGCGTTCCAGTCGTTCCCCGTAATGAGCGTGTTTGACATCCCGTACGATATCATCGGGATCGAGCTCGGCGTCGCGGCGCTGGTGTGCCTCATCTCGATGAAAGGACTGGTAAAGAAGGTCCAGCGCCAGGAGATCATGGAAATATTTAGAAAGACAATGTGAGGCAGTCACGACCATGAAAAAACGATTCGCGGCATCCATCATCGTCGTGATGTGCGTGCTGTCTGCCATGCCCATCTCGGCACCCCGTGCAGAAGGTCTTAAAGGTGGCGCTCTCCTCGATGGCCGGATGGGCAGGTCTGCTGTCTCGGGCACCGAGCTCTATGCCGAGCAGGTCCAGTTCTACCTTGCCGGGCAGAACTGCCTGATCCGCCAATCCGCGATAACAGAAGATCCTTACATCATCGACAGCGTGCCGCTCGACGACATCGCCTTCAAGAACGCCTCCGTTATCGTTCTCACTTCCAACGGCATATACCCGACGCGGTATATCGACGTTCACGTGCCGCTCAACGAGCTCGTCACGTTCCAGCTAGCAGTGAACGGCATCGTCGTTTACTTGTCCTACAACACCACGGTTCCCCAATCCACGGTGAACTCGCGATCAAAGAAGGCGATCAGCATCTTGCAAGAAGCGTTCGGGGTCGAGCTGTTCGAGCAGACGGACGCGAGCTCGCGCACCTTCACGTTGTACGGCGTCGCTCCTGACTGGGGCAAGGCGCTATCCGTGCTCACATCTCAATTACCCAAGGATGGATATTTCAAGTATTTCAACTCGGCGCGGCTCGGGAGCGTCTCGTACACCGCGAGCAAGCACCTGTCTGGTGGATTTGCTTCTATCAACCGCTATGGCGGAACCCTTGGAGGATTTTCGGTCGGCGGGATCTCCGACATCCTCGGCCTTCTCGATTTCAACGCGACCGAGATCACCAATTTTCTCGGCCTCAATTTCACTGGTGATGTTCCCCAAGTGCTTGGGTCGCGCACGAACCTCGTGTTCGTGCAATATGAAGGGGTGGCCGGTGGCATCACGAAGGCCAGCTCGACCTACACGTTCGACGCGAAAAAGGCATTGGGGATGCCCGCGGCCGCGCAGTTCAAGCCCAGCGCCATGATATGGAACTCGATGTTCAACCTCAACCCGGTCGGCATCCTCGGGACCATGATCGACGTGAACGTGATCACGGGGGACGTGACAAGTTGGAACCTTGGCACCAGCCGTCTCACCATCGACGACACGATCCTCGACACGATATACATGGCTTCGGGGCTGGGTGGTTCCATGGGCATCGATATCGTGTCCATCCTCGAGGCGCTGGAATTCGTGATCCGGAACGTGTTTTTCATCACGTCCTGGGAGAAAACTGGCGCGTTATCCAAGCTCTATACGAACGTGAATCTCACACGTGCAGGTTACGACGAGTTACTCGCCCAAATTGGCTTGAGTCCCGACCTTCTCGATTTCCTCCTCGACGAGATCATGCTCGACACCTCCCCGCTCGCCTTGATAGGCTTCCGGGGACTTCCATACGTGCCGACCGGCATGCTGAAAGATGTCCCGAACGTCTTGGTAACATACAAGAATACCGGGGCACAACCCGTGGTCATCGCGCAGCTCGATACCGACCTTTCGATCAAGCCCTTCGAAGACATCATCAACATGCGTCTTAATGTCACGAACATCGGTTCAGAGCGGGCTTGGGGAACGCGGATCGGCCACGGTAATGCAAACTTGACCGACCTGGTCGGTGGTAGCATTTTCAATTTCGGAACGATCGATTTCGAGGTTCGAGGTTTTTTCATCCCTGCCCTCGCGACGAGTAATCCTTTAGGGGTTTATTATGGCATAGAGAATCTCTTGCTTGATATTGACTCTTATAGCAATAAATGGGTTGTCCCAAACACGATTCCCACGGTAATCTATGCAGCGCTCCTCGCTGCTGATCTAACAGGCCCTACAAATCGTCCCGGTTATAATGACGGATTGATGGATTTACACGAGGCGGGTTTGCTTGCATCAACCGATCCTTACAATTATATCGAGCCTGGGGATTCTATGATCATTGACCTGTCGGATGCTGCCTTGACCGGCCTATATACGATGTTCGATGGTGAGGATTCGAACTTCACGACATCATCAATAATACAAGGCACCGAGATACCACCGATCACGTTAAACAACGCCACAAATGCACTCGAAATCGATGGCGTCTATTGGCAAATCTCATCTGTCGGTGCTGGTATCAATCGTGCAATCAAGATCAACTTTACCTTCGCAAATGAAACGAGCAACGTCACCAGGAATGAGATTGCTGGACTCGAGTTCAACTATCTTGGATATAATAACGTTACCATCTGGTCGGGTGGGAACGCTTCTTTCTTGATATGGAACTATAATTTGAGCACGTGGGTACCTGTCAATAACCTCACACGCAGCCCCGTTTCCATCAACCAAACGAGTATATTAAACAGCATTGATACCTTTAGGATCTATGATGGCGACAACGATACTGCCAATAACACCATCAAACTTACCGACTACATGTCTGGTCCGAATAATACTGTAAAGATCCAGCTCCACATAGGGAACAACGCCTCTACAATGCTATCCATCGATAATTTCGACATGAACTACTTGCAACGCAACTTGACACTACAGATCGTGCCCGGACAACCGATCGCGTATACAGATTCGAATAGCTTCACCACGCGCCAGGCCACGTCAAATTCTCTATATGTCGGATCCCAGAATTCTAGCGCCCTCGTCGTGAAGCAATGGGTGGCCGGCAACACGTATCCAGGGCTGCCTGGATCTCCGGTTTCCACGATCATTTCCATCGCGAACAAGGGCAACCGGACGGCTACGAGCATCGACGTCTCCATGCCCGTCCCGGGTATCGTGACCAATGTCGGGACGTTTGCGATCAACGGCAATTACTTGAACGACTCCGTGGCGAGCATCGCAGCGGGCGCCAGCGTCACGCTGACCTATGATTTCATCGTTCCCAACTCGGAGCGGATCCCTGGCGTGCGGGTTTCGTACATGAACCAGACGCGTGCTTTTATAATTCGCGGTAATGATTGGTACATCGATTCTTACGTCGATTACTCTAACTATGTATTGCGACCGTACTTGATCGATATCAACGCGACCATGAGCCACGTGAATCCCTCGTCGATTCCCGACATCACCCAGACCTTCGGCATCAACTATTCCGTGGCGACGTCAAGCGCGTCGCATCTAGGCGGGTCACTCACCACCACCCTTCCCGTGACCTCCTACTTCACCATCTCTGGTTCGAACCCCGTCAACATCGCATTAAACGGCCAAGGGCGCGGCTCGGTGGTCAAGACGTACACGAAGAACTCGTACAAGGGATACCTCGTTCCGTCCATCAACTTCGATGCCGAGCCGGCGGCGATGCTGCTGCGTTACGTGCCACCCGCTCCCGTGTCTATCGGGGTGATGGAAATCACCATCACCAAGCAGGTGCTGCGTAGCTCCGTGCCCCAACCCGCCGACTTCCGCATCATCCGCGGTTCGAAACTAACTGTTATTATCACTGTTAACAACACCGGGACCCTGAATGTCGGCGCGTACGAGAAAGTGGTGCTTGCATTAAGGCAAGGGTTCACCGTCGACGATAATTTCGGGTATGACCAAGCAGCTTTCGTTGTTCTCGACGGAAGTGTATCTGTATCGAACGTTTCGCTCGCACCCGGCCAGTCCATCTCGTTCAATTACACGATGCAAGCGATCAAGGTCGGCAGCTTCACGATCGGAAGTGCACTAAAAACCTATTATTTCCTGAGGGAAAAACGAGCTGCTAGTAACGCTTTCACGGTCACGATCGATGAAAAGCCGGAGCTCGTCGCCATGTATCTCGGCGCGAGCATCGCCGTGACGATCTTGATCGTTCTCGGTTCTATCTACACGAAAAAGAAGCAGGACAAGGCGCTCGAGGATTTCAAGCGCCGGGACCGGATTCTCTATGATGAACTCACGAGGGCAAAGAGAACTTACGATGAATACCTCGACTGAACGCATGAAAAGTTGAATGCCAAATGATAAGCCAATCTCACACTGCAACGGGAAAGAAAAACATCCGCGAGTGGTTCCGGAACAACTGGAACGATTTCGTGTATGCCTTCAAGGACTTGAAAACGCAAAAGGTAAAAACCTTCTTCGCGGTAGGCGGGATATTTCTTTCCATTTTCATCATGCAAGTCGTCGGGGTCATCACGGACTCGCTCTCGTATAGCTATCTCGACGCTTCAGCGACGACTGCAGGAGCAGCGGACTTCATGATCACCCGGAATCTCGAAGGCATCAGCGGAGGCAGCATCTTTGGATCAGGCATGTTCATGAATCAGACGGACGTGCAAGCCAAGCTCGACGGCATCGACGAGATCGAGAGCGTGTACCCGCGACTCATGCTCCTGCCGGTCGCGGACGTCGTGAACCCTCGCCCTGGAGACAAGAAAAATCGCACGGTCTTGCTATACGGCCTCGACATTCCCGGCGAGGACGCGGATGGGCTCGGACGGTTCAAGTATACGGCCAACAGCTCGTATTTCACGTTTCACATCCCGGATGGCTATTGCATCATCTCTCAATTCATCAGCGAGACCTTGCACGTGGGTTACATGGATAAAATCACCGTCCGCTATGCGACATTTCCCGCGGTAAACCTGACCGTCCTCGCCGTCGTCGTGCAGCAGCAGAAATTCTCGGCGATCGAGATAGACACGGTCGTCACAAACCTGGAATGGCTCCAGCGGTATTACCGCCTGGAGAACAAGGTGAACTACTTCGAGTGCCTCATCAAGAACCGGGAATACGTTTATGACACGAGGAACGTCGACGGGACCATCCAGCGCATGATCGACATCGCCGAGAAGATCCAGGCAACGCTCGGGGCGGATTATTCCGTCCAGATGCTCAAGCTCTCGGAACTCGAGAACGGAGAAATGATGAACGTGGCCATGAGCGTCGCATTCGTTTTCATTTCGGTCATATCCGCCCTGATCGCGGCTATCTTGATTTACTCGATCTTGTCGACCGCGGTCGAGGATCGAATCCGCGAGTTCGGCATATTCCGGGTCGTCGGCGGCCGGCGCATCTTCCCGTTCAAGTTGGTCATTTTCCAAGGGTTTTTCCTGGCCACCATCGGCTCTATCGCTGGCGTCGTTCTCGGAACTTGGGCAGCTCAAGGCGTCCTGCCGATCCTATATAACTGGCTGGGCATGTGGACCAACCCGATCGATCTCGTCGTGCAGCCCTTGACCATCGCGACGTCGTTCGGGCTCGGGGTCGGCATCACCTTGCTCTTCACTGCCATCCCCGCGTACAAGGCAGCATCGACCAAGATCGTCCACGCGATCAACCCGTACAGGCACCAGGAAACGGGTTGGGTGGTCAAGAAAGAAGGAAAGGTCAACACGCAGTTGATATCCGGCGGGATCGCGGCCGTGGCCGCGGGATCCCTGGTCTTCTACCTGATACCGCAGCTCGCGCTAACCGGCGACATCATGGTGATCATGGTCGCCTTCATCGGCGTCCAGCTCACGTTCTTGCTCGGTCTCACGCTCGTGTCACTCGGTCTCGTGCCGGCCCTCGAAAGAGCCATCCTCGCGCTCTTCCGAATCGTCAACAGGAAGACGACCCCCATCGTGCGCACGTCGCTGTACCGGTATCGCCGGCGGAACACGAGCACGGTGCTCATGTTCTCCATGACCTTCGCGTTCATCCTGTTCATCGGCACGACGCTGGAACTCCAGAAGGTTTCCCAGAGCTACTTGATCAAGGTCAATTACGGCGCGCCGCTCGTCGTGTACTCGACCAGCACGGGCAACCAGATCGACGAGAACCTCATGGGAAACATCAGTCACATGGATAACGTGAAGATGGTCTCTGCCGCCTACACAGATGCAATCGACATCGCTGCACTGCGCCTCCAGTTGGAATCGACCGGTGCCGGTTCGATCGGCGGAGGCGACTTTGACTTCGGAAGCCTGTTCGATAGAAACCGTTATTACGTGGAAATCGGGGACCTCATAAACTACTACGACTTCACCGCCGCGTTCATCGGGATCGACGAGAACTACACGAAGATCATACCCTCGAACCTGATGGAGGTGAACGGCGGCGCTGCGACGGTGAACCGATTGTTCGAGACCACGGGCAACAACATCATCATCTCCCGCGCCGTTGCCGATTACGCGTCGCTCGAGGTGGGTGACAACGTCAGGCTGACGTTCTATGATCCCAAAAATGATTATCGCCGCGTTGATCCGATAGTAAATGCCACCATCATAGGCATCTCCGACGGCATGCCCGGGTTCTGGCAGTTCCGGCAGATGAGGCTTGCCAGCTTCTACGGCGGCGTCATGTGCTCGAAACAGAACTACATCGAATGGATGGACATGCAAGCCAACGCGACGAACATGCCCGTGAGCAAGATCTTCGTCGACACGTACAGCACGTCGACGCACGACCTCGATGTCTTGCGGAACAACATCGACCGAACGTTTTCCGACACGCTGAAATCGGACGGGCAACCCTTGCAGTTCGCCGTGGAGCACGCGCAATCGCGCATAGACAGGATACTCGAGAGCCTGGACACGGTCTCGCTGCTCTTCACGACCATCCTGTTCTTCGCCATTTTGAGCGCGCTGTTCGGCCTCATGTCGTCCGTGTACAGCACGGTCATCGAGCGCAAGCGGGAGATCGGCGTGCTGAAGGCCGTCGGCTTGCACAACAGCCAGACGCGCAACATGTTCATGATGGAAAGCGTGATCATCCTGCTGGCATCGTCGATCAGCGGCGCGGTCATCGGCATCCTTTCCTCGTACATCAACAGCTACCAGCAGACCGCGATAACCGAGGTGCCGCTCGCGGCCATCCTGGATCCCGCTAACTTGCCGTGGGAGACCATGCTTCTTTCGTTTAGCGTGTCGCTGGCCATCTGCTTGGTCGGAATGGTCCTGCTGCTGCGGAGGGTATCGAAAATGGAGATCATGGAGATATTCCGCGCGACCATGTGATCCGCCCTCCATGTTTTCTCGCCATCACTTCCCTTTTTCTCTCAATTCCTCGTGACTGGCCATGCTTCACGTGCGGATGGCTTATGCCCCGCCTCGTTAATTTTTAAATAATCCTGTCGGGTCTATTACATGTCACCCTCGGCGGTCGATGCATGCACATGAGCAGCGAAATCGTGGAGGACACCATCCTCTTGCTTGACGTGTCCCGGTCGATGGCGCGGAAGGATGTATCGCCCAACCGCTTGCTCGCGTGCAAAGAAGCGTTGCTCGCCTTTTCCCGCAAGAAACTGGCCACTAGCTCGCAGCACAAGATCGGCATGGTCACGTTTGGCGAGAAGAGTGCCAAGTTGCTTTTCTTGACTAATGAATTGGCAAGGATAGAAGCAAGCATCGAGGATGCCGCGATTGCTGGGAACGTGTCATATGCCGGCTCTGCCATCGCAATGGGCATCCAGATGCACGTGGACATGCTGCGCCAGATCTCTGGGAAAGTGTCACGCATGCTCTTGCTGTCGGACGGGCGTTTTTCGAGGCAAACGGCGATGGATCCATTGCAAATGGCAAGGCTCGCGCAAGGGCTCGGGATCCAGATCGACGTGGTGCGCGTTGGCAAGGAGTGTTCCGGCGAGATATTGAACCAGATCGCGGATATCACGGGCGGAGCGTTCAAGTGCGCAGCCGACGCGGCTGAACTGCATGCAATCATCGATGGGCTCGTGAAAATCCTGCCTGAATCGACAAGAGAGCTTTTAAAGAGCAAAAAGCCCATGCTTGCCGATCTCGCCGGGGAGCTCGTTTCCGAAGAGGAGTTTACCCCCGCGCAGAAGGAGCTCTTCGGGAAAATGACCGAGGCGGAGCGGCACAAGTGTCTCATTTGTTTCAAGAGCGATTGCATGATCTGCAAGCAGCCATTCGCTGTTTGCGGCCGCCATTGCCCGAATTGCATGTACCCGCTGCACGGGGACTGCGCCGCGCAGTGGGCGATGTCAGACAAGAAGACCGGGGGTTCAAACGTTTTCCGGTGCCCCCACTGTTTCTACCTGCTCAAGGTGCCCGCGTCGCAGGCGCAAGCCGTGGTAGACGGAGACGTCGGGAGAAAGGTGGCCCCGTTGGCTCCAAGGGCCACCACCCAGCCGGTGGCGGAGCCGGCAAGCGGGGCCGGGGCCAGGGCCGTGGCGCCCGCCGAACCCGCGGGCCGCGGCCTCGACATCGCTGCCAAGGTCACGCCACAAGAGATCGGGCCCGATATATTAGCCAGCGCGGAATGTCCCGCCTGCGGCGAGCCGTTCGAGGACGACGCGTTCCTTTACGAGTGCCCCAACCTCGATTGCAGCGCCCTCTACCACGTGAAATGCTTCGAGAAGCTGGCGACGGGGAATGGGGGCTTCGCGTGCAAGCGATGTGGCCAGGTGCTGCGGAAGATCGATTAAGGGCGAGCCGGCGAGCCACGGCGCGACGGGCTCACTCGACGGTTTTCTTGAAGTAGAAGGCGACGATCGTGAGCAGGAGAAAGATCCCAGACATGATGCACAACGAGGTGATGGGCCATGGCTGGAGGGAGAAATCGAACCCCTTGTAAGCGTAGGTCGTGAACCCGTCGACGCCCTGGTACATGGGCATCCAGCGATTGACGTCGTCGTTCGTGATGAAGATGAGCGCGAGCAAGAAGACGATGAACACGAGCAAGAAGAACTGGTTGGCTTGCAGCCGCGTCTTGGAGATGACCGAGATGAACATGCCTATCATGACCCCGGTGAACGCGTCCATGAACAGTATCAGGAACGAAACGTGGAAGTTCCCGAGCACCGGCAGGTCGAACCCGAATATGGCAACGAGCAAGAGGAGCTGGACCTGGACCGCGTGGATGGCGGAGAGGGCGCCGGTCTTGGCGAGGATGACCTCGAGCTTGCCCGCCGGCGTGAGCAACGTGCGGCGCAGCGGCTCGTCCCCGACGATGCATTGCGAGGCCAGCAAGATGCCGGAGCCGAAGATGAGGAGCGAGAAGATGATCGGACCGCCGTCGAACAGCGGCGAGTTGCTCGTCCTGCCGACATCGTGGGGGATCGGGAATATCTCGTCCCGCAGCAGGTTGTGAATGAGCTTGAAGGCCGCGATCGTGAGCTCGAGATTGGCGACGAGCATCGCGGCGGTGCCCGTCTTGGTCGCGTCGTCGACGAGCGTAACCTTCGCGGGGACGCGGTTCGTGAGGTTGCGCTCGAAGCCATACGGGATGATCAGGAAGCAAATGATCTGCCCCCTCGCGAGCATATCGAGTCCCTGGTTCCGGTCCACCAGCTGGACAAGCTCGACATCGGTGCTTGTCCGGTTGAAAAACGTCCCGTTCGGGTAGTCTTTAAACCACCCATGGATCTCCTGGAGAAGCATCGTCGAGTTATCGACCGCGCTGAGCGCGCCCGAGCCGTAGGACATGATGAAATGGAACGTGCGCGAGAAATTGACCGACAAGTCCTCCTCGACCGCGCCCGGGATGGGGGGCATGCCCGGCCAGTCGTCCGTCGTGTCGAAGTCGAGCACGCCGAACCTCGTCACGCCGCCGGTTTGGAACACGTTGATGCTGCCCATGTCTGACCCGCCCAGGTTCACGAACTTGAAGGGGATCATGATGGCTATCGGCAAGAGAAAGATGATCAAGAGGCTCTGCTTGTCCTTCAGCAGCGACTCGATTTCGTTGCGGAGCAGTGCCCAGATGCGCGACAGCGAGTTCCTCAGCGCCAGTGCGAGGGATTTCGTGCTGGGATGCTTCATGGCCATTTGCTCCGCATAGCGACCCACCGGATAGTGTAGCGATCCAGCATCGGTCGATTGACATCAACGACGTGCCGGGTAAAAAATCTTCCGGCGGGAGACTTGCGGCTCGGTTCGTGGCCGGAGATGCACGCCGGCGGGGGAAAGAAGACATGGAAGCAAGGCATTGTCCGCAAGAGGTTGACGCGCGTGGGACGATCGCTGAAACGTGTCACGATCCGCCACGTCGCGTTTAATCGAGGGGTCATACGCGTCAGATTCATATAGGTGGAGGCAATACTATTCTTCAAGATACGGCAGCCGCATGTCCCGTTGGTCATGGGAAGTGGTAGCTGTCATATCTGGGAAAAATTTCTCCGGATTCGGGTGTTCATCATGTCGACCGACAAGAAAGAAAAAAAGGAAGTTAAGGATAGTAACGAGCTGTTGAACATCTTCCTCATCGTCATCGGGGCGCTGTTCATCTTCCAGGGCGTCTTGTATTATATCGCGATGTACGCGATCGCGGATCCAGCGGCGGTCATTCCCGAGTGGATCCTCGTGAACCTCGGCGGCGTGTCGACTGGGCCAGGACAGACCGCTTTTGCCGGTTTGCTCGGTGATTCCGCGCTCATGCGGCTCACGCTCGGCGTGTTCGCGTTCGTTTCGGGCGTAGGAATGTTTCAGGAGCAGGAATGGGCTTGGGGAATGGCTATCGTGATTCTCGCGGTCATCATCGTCACCACGGGCGGTGCGGTCCTCACTGCATTCATCGACTTCGGCACCATCAACTGGGCATCGTGGGCGTGGTACATCCAGCTCATCTCGGTCGTGTTCGCGGCGCTCGGCATCTTGTGGCTGCTGGGCACGAAGGAGCGGTACCATTAAACGAGTTTCTTGTATTCCTCTATTTTTTTTCGCATCTTGACTTGAATAGAGACCGCACGGGTTCCCAAGTAATTATTATTGATAACGACGAACATCATACTGCCACAGACATTCGACTCGGCATGCCTGCGGGTGGTACATATCCAAGCAAAAATCGAAAGGATCCTCGCGGCGTTCCTGATCGCGGCCGGGGCCTGCACGGCGCTCGTTGCCACGGGCATCATCCCGGCGGCCGGCTTGAAGCCAGGCCCGCTGCGGGATCCAGGCCGGTGGAACGTCGTTTTCGAGGACGACTTCGGCGGGACGACCCTGAACCTGTCCCGGTGGAGCTACAACTACCCCGTTGACTGGCCACACGGCGGCCACACGCACAACCACGAGGCCTACATGGCCGAGGAGAACGTGCTCGTCGAGGGCGGCCTGCTCCGCATCAAGGGCGAGAACCGCCGCCATCCGTCCGCGCCGCCGCCCGAAGAGAGCCCGTGGGGATGGCTTTCTTACAACTTCACGGCGGGCGCGATCAACATCCTGGGCAAGTTCTCGGCCAAGTACGGCTATTTCGAGGCCCGCATGAAGTTTCCCGAGGGGCCGACCGGCTTCTGGCCTGCGAGATCCGCCCAAACTCTACCGTCCGAAGGATTCGTGGCGATGACTCCCTTTTACCAAGCGATTCCCCCATCACTCGTCGCCGTGTCATCGATCAAAGCGGATCCATGGCAGATGTGCAGCCAATTAAGATCTAACCCGGTCTACGCGGGTTTAAACGGCAAGAAGCCCGATCTGATCTTTTTTCCCTGGCCCTTAAATAAACGATCTGAGAATCGCTCGATCATCCATCGGGATGGGGCGGTCCCGGGGGCAATTTTTTAAATATGTTGAAGCTAATTATTAATACGTGTCACCCACCCAAATCGGCAGCGGGGCGTGATTTGCCGACGAACGTGCGCCGTTTTGCTGGGAACAAGCCGAAAGCGAAATTGGTTGAAAGAGGTTGAAAACGCATCATGGCGAAGAAAGAACTCTTCTTGAAACGAACCTATGAAATCGTGAATGAATTGAAAATTCCGTTGATTGACGAAAGGGTTTATAAGAGCATTGAAGTCAATGAATCCAGGTGTAGCGTTGTTTTGACGTTTGAATTTGATGAGGATGAATCTGTGATACGTGGATTCCTTGGGCTGGCAGAGTACTTCCACACGGTCGTGATCAAGAAAAAGGAGTCCTTCCTGATCCCGAACGGGACGATCATTTTCGAGCTGCGTTCGAAATAAGCAGGCCACGGCGTGCCTTCCTTGCATATTCTCTTTTCTTTTCCCCGAAACTTGTTTGCTAGCGTATGCTAATCTCTCACGAAACAAGGGAGGGAATAATCAACCTCGTGGCAAATCGCGAAGAGCTGGAGCGGCCGCCCCGACTTTGCTTCGATGTAGGCGCGCCATGGCCCGTCCGCGAGGGCGCCGATCGTCCGGGCCGCCTGCAGCGACCCCAGGCTCCACCCGCCCGGCCGCTTCTCCCGCGTGGCCTCCGGCTCCTCTGGCCAGCCCCCCTCCCTCGCCAGCCGGTCGGCGATGGCGACGATATCGGCGTCGACCGTGTTCCCAGGCGTCAAGAACACGAAATGGTCCCCGTAATCGCGAATACGGCGCGCTTCTCGTCCCCCTGTTATCGTACAAGCGACGAGCGCCACGACCTTGAGACCAACGAGATTCGCGTTACAGCAGGGTTCGATGACCCTCGCGCCATGCAACCAACTCGGGTGCTGGCCATCACCAGTAATATCGCCTCGCTTTTTTAGATTGCCGTCGTGTTTTTTTTTCTTTGACTGGACTTTCAAAGATATCCCTTATATGCTTTCCCAACAAAGGCTTTTACCGAATCAA
>Ga0172366_10000565_pt1 | contig 27077 bp, 24 predicted proteins | sample LakKivSesite69cm_FD_114533 | JGI IMG/M metagenome (GOLD analysis project Ga0172366, IMG submission 114533) | Sediment microbial communities from Lake Kivu, Rwanda - Sediment site 69cm | ecosystem: Environmental > Aquatic > Freshwater > Lake > Sediment | place: Rwanda: Western Province, Lake...
GAGCTTCTCCTTCCCTGTCGCGGCGAGGAACTCCGCGACTTCGGCGGCGGAGCGCTGGTCGGCCCAGATGATCGCCGGTCTGACGGGGACGCCTTTCCGGTTCACCACCACCGTGCTGTGCATCTGCCCGGAGAAGCTCAGCGACTTGATCTGCGCGTCGGGCGCAGCCTTCCGGCAGTCGGCGAGCGCGGTGCAGGTGGCTTTCCACCAGTCCTGCGGGTCCTGTTGCGCCCAGCCGGGACGAGGCGAAAGGATGGGATAGGTGCGGGAAGCCTCTGCGAGGAGGCGGCCTTCCCGGTTGATGAGCAACGCCTTCACGCTCGACGTGCCGAGGTCAATCCCCAGTGCGGCTGCCTGAGCCATCGTCCCCCCTTGTGGCTGCGCCGCGACGTGCGCGGTCGGTGCGAGAAGTTTTCGCGGAGAAGAGAAGGCGGACAGAGGTGAACTCCGCCCGCCTTCCAATATACGGTATCGAGGAATATCCTAACGACCGGCTGCTGCCTTCAGCTCCTCCACCCGATTGAGCTGTTCCCAGGGAAACTCAAGACGCCCAAAGTGCCCGCCTGACGACGTTTTGGCGTATATGGGGCGCAGAAGATCGAGCGTGGTGATGATCCACTTCGGCGTGAGCGGGAAGACTTCCTTCACCGCCTTCTCGATGCGCGCTTCGTCAATCTGCGCCGTGCCGAAGGTTTCCACGAAGATCGAGACGGGCCGGGCGATGCCAATGGCGTACGCGACCTGAATCTCGCATCGCCTCGCCAGCCCGGCGGCAACGACGTTCTTGGCGGCCCAGCGAACGGCATACGACGCGCTGCGGTCCACCTTGCTGGGGTCTTTGCCGCTGAACGAGCCGCCGCCATGACGGCTGAACCCGCCGTACGTGTCAACGATGATCTTGCGCCCAGTCAGCCCGCTATCGCCGTGTGGCCCGCCGACGACAAAGCGCCCGGTGGGGTTGACGTAGTAGACGGTCTTCGGGTCGAGGTATTCCTCGCCGATGGCGGGCTTGACCACGTGTTCGATCACGTCGGCGCGAATCTGGCTCTGCGTCACGTGCTCGTTGTGCTGCGTGGAAACGATGACGGTCTCGACGCGCTTCGGCTGATCCCCCTCGTAGCGCACGGAAACCTGCGCTTTGCCGTCGGGCCGAAGATAGGGCAGAAGCTTGCTGCGGCGCACTTCCGCAAGACGCCGCACAAGGCGGTGCGCGAGCAGGATCGGCAACGGCATCATCTCCGGGGTCTCGTCGGTGGCGTAGCCGAACATCATCCCCTGATCCCCGGCTCCCTGCTCGTGGTCGCCGCTCTCGTCCACGCCCATCGCAATGTCGGGAGACTGCCTGTGGATGGTCACGAGCACAGCGCACCCATCGGCATCGAACCCGTACCCGACATCGGTGTAGCCGATCTCCCGGATGACCCTGCGCACCAGGTCGGGGATTTCGACGTACGACTTCGTGGTCACTTCACCGGCCACGAGCGCCATGCCGGTGGTCACCAGTGTCTCGCACGCCACGCGGCTCTGGGGGTCCTGCTCCAGCATGGCGTCGAGTATCGTGTCGGAAATGCGATCGGCGACCTTGTCGGGGTGTCCCTCGGCGACCGATTCGGAGGAAAACAGCATGGTCTTTGGCATCGTGTCTCCTTAACGAAGGTTCAGCACTTCAAGCTCGGAAAGCGGCCCAATTCCCAAATCGGCCAACGCCTGACGCAGCACGGCGCGAACGTCGGCCCCGGTGACCTTGGCCATCGCCTGACGCGCCACCTCTTTCGCGTCGGTGAGCGTGAACTGCCGGATGAGGTGGCGTATTTCCGGTATTCCGCCGGGGGCCATACTCAGGCTATCAACGCCCAACCCGACGAGAAGCATTGTCGCCAGTGGTTCGTGAGCCATCTCGCCGCACACGCTCACGTCAATGCGGGCATTATGGGCGGCTCTCGCCGTTGCGTGAATGAGGCGGACGATTGCGGGGTGATAGATGTCGAACAGTTCCGCGACGTGCTCGTTGTCGCGGTCCACCGCAATCGTGTACTGCACGAGGTCGTTGGTCCCGATGCTGAAGAAATCCGCCTCCTCGGCGAGCGCCTCCGCGACCATCACCGCCGCCGGGGTCTCGATCATGACGCCCACCGGCATCTCAGGGTCGTACGATTCGCCCCGCACCTCTAGCTCATGCTCTGCCTCGCGCAGGACTTCGAGCGACCGGCGGAATTCGTCCAGGCTGGTAATCATGGGGAACATGAGGCGGACGTTTCTCTGCGCCGAAGCGCGTAGAATGGCGCGCATCTGCACGCGGAAGAGGTCGGGCTGAGCGAGGGATATGCGGATCGCCCGCCACCCCAGGAACGGGTTCATCTCTGGCTCGACACGCAGCCGCTTCGAGAGCTTATCTCCGCCGATGTCCATCGTGCGGATCGTCACCGGACGCCCGGAGAACGATCCGGCAAGCTGCGCGTAGACGGCGTATTGCTCATCCTCGCTTGGCCAGTCGTGCCGGGAAAGGAAGAGGAATTCCGTGCGGAAAAGCCCCACACCGTCGCTGGGGCAGATGCTGGCGTGGGCGATCTCTTCGGGAAGCTCGATGTTCAGTTCAAGCCTGACGCGGTGGCCGTCGCGTGTCTGCGAGGGCAAGCGGGAAAGCTCGTCCAGCCGTGCGCCACGCCGGGCCTGCTCTTCTCGCCAGAGCGCGACCTGTTCCCGGAGGACCTCGTCCGGCTCCACGTAGACCTGCCCGGAGAAGCCGTTGAGGATCACCGTCTCGCCGGGGTACACCGAAGCAGTGGCGCGTGTACAGCCTACCACCGCCGGAATGCCCATCGAACGGGCAAGGATGGAGGCGTGGCTCGTGGGTCCGCCGGTTTCCGTCACAAACCCAATGACCTTCGACGGCTGCATCCGCGCCGTATCCGACGGCGTGAGCACGTGCGTGACCACCATGGACTTCTCGTGCAGTTCTTCAAGGCCGTTCGCCGTCTGCCCCGAAAGCTTCCCCAGCACGGCGGCGCGGATGTCTTCTATGTCAACGACCCGGTCCCGGAGGTATTCGTGCGTCTCGAGGCGCGTAATGGTGTCAATGACCTTTTGCAGCGTCACGTAGTAGCAGTATTCGGCGTTTTTCCGTTCGGTGCGGATGCGATTGATCGTCTCTGCTGTCGCGTCGGAATCCTCAAGGAGCATGATGTGCGATTCGAATATCTGCCCCTCGTTGATGCCAAGCTCCCGTTCGGCGCGGCGCTGAAGCTCGCGCTTCTCCGCGACGACCGCGCTCACCGCCTCTTTGAACCTGGCGATCTCTCTCTCGACGCGGTCCTCTTCGATGCTGCGGGCATCCACCCAGAGGTCTTTGCGGGTATGCAGGAACACCGGCCCAAGGGCCACGCCCGGCGAGCCGGGTATGCCGGTGAGCACCATCCGGCAGTGCTCGTGCGGGTTCACCGCGAGCGGCTCGGAACCTTCTCGCCAGGTGGCAGACAATGGTATCTCGGTATCGCGCATAGGAGACTGTGGGGAGCCGTGAGGCGACCTCACCCGTTGACCTCATTCCGTGCCAGATTCGAACATCGCAACCAGAATCTTGACCAAATCCTGCGCCTCTTCGCCCCGCGCACGCAGGCGGAGGTGCGCACCGCGTTCGGCGACCAGCGTGAGCACCCCCATGATGCTTTTGCCGTTGACCTCGTGTCCGTCTTTGCTGATGATGAGTTCCGCTTTGGGAAACTTGGACGCGGCACGCACGAGCGCCGCAGCGTTCCTCAGGTGGATTCCCTCCGGGTCCTTCACGACGACGTCAGCTTCGTATATGTGCGGGTGATTCGACACACCGGCTCCCTACGTGCGCTCGCAGGGTACTCATCGAGCGAAAAGATGTTCCCCGACGGATGCGAGGAGTCCCCATCCCAATCCGCCGATCAGCGCCCAGGTCGGGGGGCGTTGTGCGTGAACCCATATTCCCGCGCTCACCGCAGCGACGAGGAACGCCGCGCCGGACCACCACGAGTGGCCGCCCGCGATCTGCCCCTGGTGTCGCAGGAAGAGCAGCACACCCAACGACCCGGCACATGCCGCCGCCACCAGCCCTGCTCTCTGTGCAGGCAGGCGCAGACGACGGTCGCGCAGCACCGAGGCGACCTGGGAGCCAGAGACCCACCCCCAGGTGAAGGTCTTCCAGCGATAGAGGGCCTGCCAGGCCGTGAACCCCACGACAAGCGTGATCGGCCCCCACATTCCCGCCGTCAACGCGACAAGACAGCCGAGCAGGACCATCTGCGGACGCACCGCAGCCCAGAACAGTTCGTCGCCCACCGCGCCGAGCGGAGTTGAAAGGCGCTCGCTGAAGCGTTCGATCATGCTTCCCGCAAGCGGCTGCGCCCCGCGTTTGTGATCCGCTTCAAGCCGTGCGAGCGCACCCAGGCCGAGCGGGCTGATGAACGGATTGCTGTTGAAAAGGCCCAGATGCCGCCGCACAAACCCCGGCCATTCGGACTTTTCTAGCTTCAGCCACCGCGCCACCGGCACGAGGCAGAACAACCTTCCGAGGTTCTGCATCCCCTGATAGTTCAGGCTCGACTGTATCCACGCCGACCGCACGACGACTTGCGCCTGCACGGAGCGAGGAATGGGGGGCGCGTCGGCAGGTGTTCTCTTAGGAATACCTCTCTGCGCGGGAGTATGTTCCTGATCCGCCATGTTCGCTCCCCACCGCGTTTACTAGCCGAACCGCATTCCAAGCAGCCACGCCGCAATGGCCACCAACGCACCGAGCATGGCGGCCTTCCCGTGGCTGTAACGCCACGTCACGCCGAGCGCGACTCCCGCGCCCGCGCCAAGGATCCCCGCCCAGAGCAGGACCGGATTCACCGCCGGACCTACCCAGAGCGCCAGCGACGGCACGACCATCCCGCCGAGCAGGACGCCGACGGCAATGGTGAGCATTCCTCGCGCCCCGGCAAGCGCCCAGCCTGAGAGGTGGCGCAGCGCGATCAGCCTGCCTCTGTCGCTCTCCGGGCGGACCGAGGAGACGATCCTATCGCCGAGGCGACGGTTCAACGCCGTCAGGCCGCAGCCAAGAAGCCCCACCGGGATCATCCATGCCAGCGACACCGCCATCGCAAGGAGCGTCTTCCCCGCCGTGATCGCCACCGCGACGGCGCACATCGTCCCGATATTGACATCGAGAAAGAGCGCCGACCCTGCCGGAACCGCCCCGCTCCAGAGCAGTTGCACTGCGATTCCGATGAAGAGTCCGAGGTTGAGGTCTCCGAGAAACCATCCCACAAGTGGGCCGGAAACGAGCGGCTCCGATACGAGTATCTGCGGCCCTGCGGTGGTATCCTGCGCGACAAACGCGGCGAAGAGCAACAGGATGACCCACTGATGAAATTCGAGCATCTCGCAGCCCGCACACAAGGCCGATCCATCTGCACCGGAGCGGGTGAGATGATCACCGACGGCGTTCGACAGAACCCGCAACCAGAGGAGTACCCACAGAAACAATGATAAAGTACTATGGCGTCAGGAAAGGGTCAACCAAAGGAGAGGCACGCGCCGCTCGTCTTCGAGGGAGCCGACGGGGAGGAGGATTCCTTGCGTGTGAACTCCTCGAGTTCCTCGCCTGGAGTGCATGACGTAGCACGGGTTCCAAATAATCGCACTTCATCACGGACTACAGGGGCGACTCGCGAGTCGCCTCCTACAAAGTGTGTCAAAACAATATCTTGTAGGGGCGAGGCATGCCTCGCCCCTACGTCCCGACATGCACAATTCCTCGCCGAAAAGCGTATAAGATCGTCGGGGCATCCGGGAAGAATGGGCGCGCTCATGGCGTCGTTCGGACAAAACCGGTACATTCCACTACCTCGGAAAGGGAGCGAGATGAGAGACCGAACGAACGTCGGCAGCCGCCGTACCGCGCCTGTAATGAGCGTAGCAAGCGCGTGTGTCCTCCTCTGGGCTGGCGGATGCGGAGATGCGCGCACCCCGCTTGTGATCTACTCGCCGCACGGCAGAGAGCTATTGAGCGAATACGAGCGCCTCTACGAAGGGGCGCACCCGGAGGTGGATGTCCGATGGTTCCCCATGGGGGCGGAGGTCGGGATCGAGCGCGTCAGGTCGGAAAAGGCCAACCCGCAGGCCGACCTCTGGTGGGGCGGACCCTCCACGCTCTTCGAGGAGGCCGAACGGGAGAGCCTGCTCGCCCAGTACGTGCCCTCCTGGCACGAATACGCCCCTGCCGGATCGTACAGCCCCGCAGGATACTGGTACGGCACGTTCGAGACGGTGAAGGTGATCGGCTACAACTCCGACCGGCTCACGGGAAAGACCGCGCCGCAGGATTGGGACGACCTGCTCGACGCGAAGTGGGCGAATCAGGTGATCATCCGCTCGCCCATGGAATCGGGCACGATGAAGAGCGTGTTCGCGGCGATGGTCTGCCGGTTCTACGAGGCGGACGGCACGCCGGATCGCGGGTACGAATGGCTGCGCCGCCTCGACGCGAATACGAAGGCCTACGCTGCCTCACCGGCGACGCTCATGCTCATGATCGCACGACAGGAGGGCCTCGTGACCTTCTGGGACCTGACGGACATCCTCCTACAGCGCAGGGAGCAGGGAGTGCCGATGTGGTTTGTCGTCCCGCGGAGCGGCGCGCTCGTGCTCACCGAAGGCATCGCCGTCGTGCGGGGCGCACCCCACCCGAAGCTCGCGGAGGACTTCTACGAATTCGTGACGACGAAAGAGGCACTTCTCCGGCAGGCAGACCGCTTCTTCCGCGTGCCGACGCGGCTCGACATCACCCCTGAGGAGAAGCCCGAATGGCTCCGCTCCGTGACGACCAGGTCGCTGCCGATAGCCTGGAACGTGCTCGGCGAGCATCGGGAGGAGTGGATGCAGTACTGGGACCAGCACATCAAAGGCCAGGGACGCGGCAGCCGGTGAAGACGACTGTCCGAGGCATCACCCCGTCGCAGGCGCGTTTTCCTGCGGCCAGGGGATCGTCTCGAAGGGCGTCTCGCAGGGATGGCCCGGTGCGACGCGCATGAGCTTCTTCGCCGGTTCCGCGAGGAGCGACCAGATCGTGCCGGAAGCGGACAGGCCGCTCACGCTGCCGTGCGCACCCGCGCATATCCCCCCTTCGTGATCGGAGAGTGCTCGCCGGATGTCGTGCAGGGTGAGATGTCCGGCGCGTGGCTGAAGAAGCTCGAGTGCCCTCGCACGCCTTACCGCCGAGGCGTGGCCATGCTCGCCGGGGGCAGGATGGCTTCCGAGGCGGTGGTTGGTCCCCACGAGGATGCCGTCCTCCGGCTCGTGGACGACCACCCCTTCGGCGGAGGCTTCGACAAGCCGTGCGGTGCGCCCGTCCGCGACGAGATAGCCGAGCGAGCGGAGGTGTGGTATGCGGCGGAGCAAGTCGGCGGCTTCGAGTGCGGTGCGGCACGTTGCCGCGATCAGGTCCGCCACGATGTGCCATTGCAGCCCCGGTCGCACCGTCGCCGTGATCGGCAGGGAAGCGATGCAGAGCGTCAGACCGTGTTCGTTCATCACGTCGCAGAGGCCGCCCCAGTGGTGCGTATACCCGATGCGCCGCACCTCGCCCTTCGGAGCGATGAGACGCGCCTCGCACCAGCGTCGGTCGGCGTACGCCCAGTCGTAGTTGCGGCCAACGAGCGTCGCGCATTCCTCCGCGCCATCCGCGACGACGGCGATGTTCGTGCATCCCCCAGCGAACGGGGCCGTACGACCGAAGTAGTAGCTGGTGAATCGGTCGGCAGGCAGTCCGCTCGCTTCGAGCATGCCGTCGAATTCCTCGCACATGGCGACGTGCCACCGGCTCGCAAGCGAACGGCATTCCTGCCCGAAGGCGCGGTCGCCCGCCGAGAGAGGCGGAAGGCGGAGCGCGCGGATGCGCCTGCCCTGCGTCAGACCGATTTCCCGCCGAGTGCCGGTGAGGAGGATGTGCGAGAGCGCCATGGTAGAACCGTACATAAGCGAGGGGATGCAGGTCAATGCCGAACCTGCATCCCCTCGAACTCAGGAGAGAATCTCAGGGAACCGCGCGCTTAACCGGCGCTGCCGAAGCCGGAATCGTGATATACGGTCGTCGCCGAACCTGAACTAGTGGTGGAGTTTCCCTGTAGATCGGTCGTCGTCGTGTCGGTGGTGGTCGTCGTGTCGGTGGGCGTGGCTGTCGCCGCATCACTGAACCTCGAAGCAAGCCGAGCGAACGGCTCACGCCCGAGGGGAGATACCTCGACCCCGCGTGCGGGCTTCCTGCCGAGCCTGATGCTGATCGTGTACTGGTCCACCCGCCGCGTGATGACCAGAACCTGCGTGGCGTTGGGATCGCGGGTGATCTTGGTCGTCACCGTCTCGTCGAACTTAAGCCCAAGCATCTGCTCGAGCGTGCCGCGGATGAAGTACTTGGTCTTCTCCGTGTAGTTCGTGTTCTCCGGATAGCTCAGGCGCGGTATCCACGTGAATTCGACGACTGGCCCGTCGTGGGGTCCAAGCGTTCGCTGCTCCACCGTTATATCAGACTGGATGGTGGTCCTACGGGGAGTGAAACTGGCGAGGGCCGAGATCGTGCCGAGATCGGCTATCTCCGCGACCACCTGTCCGTTCTGCACGGACCCGACGGCCACTTCTGTCCACCCGTTGGTGAGTTCGCTGAACGCGAAGATCGGAATGGCTGTCCCGTTAGGCACGTCAAAGGGCAGGCCGAGGCTGACCGTAGCCTTTCCGCTCAGTGCTGCACTGACGTTAACAAGAACTGCACTCAGGGCTACCTGGCCGGACGGGACGATGGGAATCTGCTGGCCAACGAGCGAGCCTATGCTCACCTGGGTGGCTCCTCCCAGCGCACCGGCAGGAAACATCACCGAAGACTGGGCGAGGTTGTCCGTCTGCTGAGTGGCCACGGTACCGCCGGTTTCGCTGACCGACGTCTGGACGAAGCCCGCCAGCGTGGTGATGGGGTATAGCTTGATGTCATTGGCGATCACGGTTTCTTCCGTGACGATCACCGCCCAACTGCTGCCGACGTAGCCTTCTTTGCTGCCGCGAACGAGATAGTTGCCTGGGTCGGGCTGTTTGAACACGACGAAGCCGTCTTCGTCGGAGACCTCGGATCTGAGGAACTCCGCGCCGCCGCCGACCTGCTGGTACAGCGCAACCTTCACACCGGGCAACTTCTGATTGTTCTGGTCCTTGACGAACAGCTTCATATCCTGGCGGATTGCCGGTATGAAAATCGGGTTGTAGCCCGTATCAATCCGCGCTTCGCAGCCGAACATCAGCCCCAGGGCCACGACGGCAGCGACCAGTGGGAGGCTGCGCGGGTGCAGCTTCATGGTGATTCCCTCCAATTATAGAGACGATCCGCCAGTGGCCGCGACAACTGCCACCCGGTCGTCTTATCACTCTGATTTTGCGCCAGTTGCATCAGGTCTCTCATTTCCGATTCCGTGAAGACTCTCCATTGACCCCGGTCGCGCAATCGTGTGTCCGCGATAAGCCCGCGTTTGACCCACATGTAGTAGGTCACGGCGGAAATGCGGGCCAGCGCGAGAGCCTCTCGAAAGCGGTACAGCCGAGTGACCTTTCCGCCGGTGTCCTGGAGGTAGAGTTCGCCCAATGCGTTGGTCTTAATCTGGATTTCCATGCGCCCTCATACCTCGCAATTGAGGCCTGAAAGGTCCGCACCTGTACACCTCGTGTGGCGAGAGTTCGATAGCGATCACATAAGAACATAATCTATCAATAGATGTCTTTATAACACGATGGCCGACCCATCGAAGGATCGTCACTCTCCCGCATCATTCAGCTATTATTCGACCTACCATCTCATGGCGAGACGGTCTCCCATCAATGAAACGAAATCTATCGAGATATGTCAACGGGTATCATACTTCGTAAATGAATATACGACTCCCCACATCATTGTCAAGCACTGAATCCCACATTTTCTTGCGAGCGCGGGAGAAAATTTTCGGAGCCGGTCTCAGAGTGTGTACGGGAAGCATGTCCAGCGAATTCGGAGAGTTCGCCGAAGAATCTGGCGGACAAGCCCCCCTTCTCGTACACACTCTCAGGAGATGCTGTCCAGCGCCTCCTCCACCGCGACCTTCAGGGACTCCGCCGCAGCCCGATCAGCGCCGACCGGATGGATTCGCGGCAGGACGTGGACCTTCCACGCGCCGGGGTCAATGTGCCAGCACCCCACGTGGTGACGCTCCCAGCCGCCCTCAAACGCCAACGGGAGCACCGGCACGCCCGCGCCTGCCGCGAGACGGAACGCCCAGAGGCCGAACGGCCCTCGCCTGCCGGTGCGCGTGCGATGCCCTTCGGGGAGGATGACGAGAGAATGGCCTTCGCCAAGGCGTCGCTCCGCCTCGCGCAGAGACTCGCGGGTGCGCTGGGGGGTGCGGTGGCTCAAAGGGATATGCCCCAGTCGTCGGATGATGGTCCCGTAGAGCGGCCAGCGAAAATGCGTCTCCAGTTCCACCCCTGCGACGGCGTACGGAAGGATGCTCCCCAGCACCAAGGGGTCGAACAGGCTCACGTGCGGCGCGACGATGACCATCGGCCCGCGCTCCGGCGGTGGGAACTGACCACAGAGCGTGACCCGGATGCCGAGGGCGCGAAGCATGAGGCGACACCAGAGCCGTACCATCCTAAAAAGACGTGCTCGCGGCAGCCAGAGGGAACAGACGATCACGATGGGCGCGCCGACGAGGAAGACGCACCAGCCCGCCGCCCAGAGCGCACACGACCGGCAGGCACGCATCATCTGACGACCCGGATCGCGCCCGGCACGACCTCGACCTCAAGCGGCGTCGTCCCGATGACATCTCCGTCAATGAGGAGGGGAAGCGGCTGTTCAGTGGTGACGCTCACGCGGCTGCCTTTCGCAAGCCGGATGCGGGGGTGCGTGACATGCCTGCCGCTGAAGATGAGATGAAAGGCGCGCAGAAGCTCCCGTCGCGTCAGCGATTCGATTTCGAGCACGTCGAGCATCCCGTCGTCAACGAGCGCGCCGGGCGAGATGTGCATGTTGCCGCCGGTGAACTGGGAATTGCCGACGTTGATCATGGTCAGAGGCCGCTCGCACGTCGCCCCGTCCACCTCGACGAGCATCCGGGGCGAACTGAGCCGCGCCACCTCAATGAACACGCCCATCGAGTAGCCGAGCCTGCCGAGGAACTTGAGGCGGCGGTTCATGAGCGAGCCGACGTTCGCGCCGAAGCCCACGATGATGTTGTTGAGCGACCAGTGCTCCCGGCGTTGGCCGCCAACGGTGATCCGACACCGCAGGAGGTCGCAGGGCGGCGCGGTGCCCGCGACGATGCGGTCGAGCGCGTTCGGCAATTCCTGCTGTCCGAAGTCCCGCAGGAAGGAATTGGCCGTGCCAAGGGGCAGCGTGGCGAGCGTGATCGCGTCGCTCAGCTTTGCCTGCGCGATGCCGTTCACCACCTCGTTCGCCGTGCCGTCCCCGCCGACGGCAAGCAGGTTCGTGAATCCCTCGCCGAGCGCTTCGCGGGCGATCCGTATCCCGTCGCCAGGGAACCGCGTGCGCCGCACGGAGACGGAAAGGCCGCGCTGCCGCAGGGCGTCAATCACCGCGTCAGCGCACTTGCCGCAGTGCCCGTGTGCGGCGGCGGGGTTCACGATGGCGATCCAGTCGGACATGAGCATTCCCCCCGAAAGAGAACGCTGCTCTGCTTCCGGTGTTCCTATGCCGGCCTCACGCGGATTTGATCCGGGCGATGGTGGCGGCGACGATGAGCGGCAGCGCGATGGTCACGTCGCAATTCACCGTCACGTACCGCGCCTTCACGTCGTATTTCCCCCACGAGATGGACTCGCTGAAGGTGCATCCCGACATGCCTCCGTATACGGGCGTGTCGGTGGTGATGTGGATGCCGTACTGGTAGCCGGGGAACTTCCGCTCCAGGTCGTCCGAATCGGAGGCCGCCACGTCGAGGTACTCAAGGAGCGGCGTCACCTGCTGCGCCCAGTTGCGCGGCACGCCGCCTCCGCAGATGATGATCCCGTACTCCTTCTTTGACTTGATGAGTTCGGCGAACGCCATGTTATCGGCCAGGCCGTCCCACCGCACCTGATGGCCGCCGGCGTGGGCGCGGTTATAGCGGTTGATAGCGATGCCAAGCTCGCTATCGTTGAGCGCGGGGACGAAGATCGGCAATTCGTGCTCGGCGGCGGTCCGGAGGATGCAGGGCTTCTCCACCGCAAGGCCGAGGTAGCGCGTCAGATCAGCGGAGGTGATCCCCTGATAGCTTTTCAGGAGCTCCATGAGCCGTTCTTCGGTGTGATAGAACGCCTCCTCGCCGAGAAACGTGTCGTAGATGCGGTTGACGAATGCCTCGCGCAGTTCGATGTCATCGTGCAGGTTGCATGAGCGGTAGTGGCGATGCCCGAACGCTTCCACGAGGTCGTGCGACATGTTCGCGCCGGTGCTGATGATCGCGTCCACGATGCGGTGCTCGATCATCTCCCGGATGACGTTCGACATGCCGCCCGGCACGAGCGCACCGGCAAGTGTGAGCACCTTGAAAAGCCCCGGCTGCGTGGCCATGCGGGTGAGGAGATCGGCGGCCTGTCCGAGCGAACGCGCCTGGAAGGACATCTCGCAGTACGCGCGCAGGAGCGCGTCCGCGCCGGGGTGTTCGCTTGGCCGGATGCCCTTCACCGGCTCGCTCAGCACCCGATGCGTGTGCTGCTTTTGAAGAGACATGGATCACACTCCGTCAGGTCGCACCGCGTGCGCGACACGGCAAGCCGACACGGTTCGGTGGCAGACGCTCGCCGTGCTTCTGAAACTCCCCACAAGCCACCTCAAAAATCAGGAAACCGTCATATTTCTGTTCTTTCGGTATTTTCGAGATGGCTTGCAGTCAAAATGTGGCACTCGTCTCCCCGTGCGACAAGGGCGCACCGCACAGCGCGTCTGCACCGATGCACTTGCCCTCGCCGCCGCCCGGTGGGTTATTTCGTGGGAGCACTCGGCAACGCGACAGGGATGAGGTATGCCCATGTTCGACGACATCGCCATGATCTGGTTCGACCTCGATCAGACGCTCTGCGACCACGTATCCGCCGCCCGGCAGGCGCACCGCGACCTTCGCGCTGCCGACCCGGCATGGGAAGCGATCCCGGAGGAGCGGTGGCTGGCCGAATACGCCAGGGTGAACGACGCGCTCTGGGCCAAGCTCCGGCAGGAGACGCGCCCGTGGGACGAAATCCGCGTCGTCCGGTTCCGGACGTTCACGCGCAACCTCGCGCTGGCGACCGACAGGGCCGAATGGATGGCCGAGCACTACATCGAGCAGTACATCGCACGCACGACGCTCATTCCGGGAGCGCGGGAGACGGTTCGGCGCCTCCGCGAGCAGGGCTGGCCGGTGGGCGTCATCACCGACGGCAGTTCGTGGGTGCAACGGCGCAAGCTCGAGGTGAGCGGCCTCGGTGCGCTCCTCCACCCGATGATCACTCCGGACGAGGCGGGTGCGTTCAAGCCGGAGCCGCGCATCTTTCAGTTCGCCGCCGAGTCGGTCGGGATGCCGTCCACCTCTCACCTCTACGCGGGGGATTCCTGGGAGACGGACATCCTCGGCGCGAGGAACGCCGGGTGGTCGGCGATATGGGTGAACGCAGAGATTTCTGGCGAGTTGGTCCGGCTTGACGACCGCACCGTTCGCGTCGGGGCGATTGCCGACGTGCCTGGCGTCCTCCCGACGACGCCTTCGAAGCGGTGAGCGAACTCTCAGGAGTTCGCAGAGCAGGTGCGCCGCATCGCTTGCGTGCGGGTTTGTCCGGGGCGTACCATTCATCTGCATACGTGCATGGAAACGTACGCCGAACACTGGAGGACTTGTGCCGGAAAGCCGTGAGCCGTTGCGACCGATCACGCCCACGAAGCTGGAGGAAGATCAGGCGCTCGACCTGACGCTCCGCCCTGCAAGCCTGGAGGAGTTCGTCGGCCAGGAGCGGCTCAAAGAGCGCGTTCGTCTCTTCATCGAGGCCGCACGGCAGCGCGGCGACGCGCTCGACCACGTGCTCTTTCACGGGCCGCCCGGCCTCGGCAAGACGACGCTCGCGCACATCATCGCGCACGAGCTTGGCGTGAACGTCTCAGTCACGTCCGGGCCGATCCTGGAGCGCCCCGGCGATCTCGTCGGGCTGCTCACCAAGCTTGAGCACCGCGATGTGCTCTTCATTGACGAGATTCACCGCACCGATCGAGTGGTCGAGGAATACCTCTACTCGGCGATGGAAGACTACGTCATTGACATCATGACCGGAGCCGGGCCGGGCACGTCCTCGGTGCGGGTGAACCTGGAGCACTTCACCCTCATCGGCGCAACGACGCGCACCGGGCTATTGACCGCCCCCATGCGCAACCGCTTCAGCATCATCGAACGGCTCAACTACTATACCACCGAGGAGCTTTCGCTCATCGTCCGCCGGTCGGCGCGCATCCTGAATACGGAGGTTGACGACGCGGGGTGTTACGAGATTGCCCGCCGCTCGCGGGGCACGCCGCGTGTCGCCAACCGTCTCCTGCGGCGTGCGCGTGACTACGCCCAGGTGCGCGGCGATGGAAAGGTCACCCACGAAGTCGCCTCGAAGACGCTCAAGCTGCTCGACGTGGACGAGTTGGGGCTTGACGACATGGACAAGCGCATCTTGCTCACGATCATGGAGAAATTCGGCGGCGGGCCGGTCGGCCTCAACACGATCTCGGCGGCAGTGAACGAGGAACCCGATACCCTCGAAGAGGTGTACGAGCCGTTCCTCATGCAGGAGGGCCTGCTCCACCGCACGCCGCGCGGGAGGATCGTCACGCCCGCAGCGTACAAGCACTTCGGTCGGCACGCGCCTGCCGGGCGCGACGACGAGCAGCCCACGCTCTTCCCCGGAGTATAGCGGATCGAGCGCACCCCCTTGGTTCCGGCGTTCCCGCGTGTTCAGCTTGACAAGGCCGAGTATCTACCTTCCGTACGCGAAGCGTACGCACGTACGCAAGGCGTACGCACGTGAGACGGGACGCCCGATGAAGCGAGAGCGCGTTACCCAGGACGGCGTGCACGCGATGGTGCCGCGTGAGAAGATGTGCGAGTCGGCGCGCAAACTGCGCGATACGTACGCGATGAAGCCGGGAATCCCGCTTTTCCGGCGCGAGTTCGGCTACTTCACGTTGGAGCGTTGGAAGCGGGAAGGGATGCCGCAGGACGTGCCCCTGGCCGAGCTTTTCCACTACGACCCTCCCGGCAACCATGGCCTGGGGGAGCTTGGATGGTGCGAAGCGGCGTTTCAGCCCCCGTTCGAGGAGAAGATCGTCGAGGACCGGGGAGAGCACGAACTCGTGCAGGACTACGCCGGTCGGCACGTGCTCTTCTTCAAGGGACGCCGCAACGGCTTCATGCCGGAGTACGTGGATCATCCGGTGAAGGACTGGAAGACCTGGGAAGAGGACGTGAAATGGCGGCTCGACCCGGCCACGCCGGAGCGCTACACGGACCTTGAGAAGCGCATGGAAACGGCGAAGGCAGAGGCCGCAAAGGGAAAGATGATCGTGCAGAGCGTCATCGGCGGATACATGTACCTCCGCAGCCTCATCGGCCCGGCGGACCTGCCCTGCGCGTTCTACGACATGCCGGACCTCCTCCACGACTGCATGGGGACATGGTTCGCGCTTGCCGACGCCGTGATCGCCCGGCATCAGCAGTACGTCACCATAGACGAACTCTATTTCGGCGAGGACATCTGCTACAACCACGGCTCGCTCATCTCGCCCGACATGATGCGCGAGTTCATCATCCCATACTATCAGCAACTTGGCACGAACCTGAAGGCGCGGCAGATTGACAGGACGCGCCACCTCTACCTTCAGATAGACACCGACGGCTACTCCGTGCCGGTGATCCCGATCTATCAGGAGGTCGGCATGGACGTGATGAGTCCTTTCGAGGTGGCGGCGGGGTGCGACGTGGTGAAGATCGGAAGAGCGCATCCCGACCTCGTGATATTCGGCGGCATAGACAAGCGAGTCCTTGCCGAGGGGAAGGACGCCATAGACCGCCACCTCGACTACATCCTTCCGACGATGCGCGGGCGCGGCGGCTATATCCCCACCTGCGACCACGGCGTGCCGGAGGAGGTGAGCTATGAGAACTACCTCCATTACCGGAAGCGGTGCATCGAACTGGGAGGGTAGCGGCGCACCTTGAGGAGGAGAGCATGACCGACACTGCCACACCATCCAAAGAACCATGGGCCGAGGAGGTCTTCGCCGGACACAGGTGGGGACGGCAGAATGGCCGCGCGGCAGAAGAATACGCGCGCCTGCGTGCGCTCTGGCAGGCCGCGCAGCCGTTCGACGAGGCATCCACGGCGATCATGGACCAGATCATCGCGCTTGAGGTCTGCAATTGGAGACTGGAGGAGAGCATCCTCGCGCTCTGCGGCGCGATTGGGGCGAAGAAGCCCGTCGAGCGCGGGATCGGCCACATGGCGTCAATAGGCGACGAGCGGTGGCGGCGCGTCTGGGCGTACTACCTGACGCTTCGGGATTGGCTCCCGTGCGGCGTCGTCCTTGCGACGCAGGAGAAGCGGAGCGGATACCGGACGCTGCTCAGGATGTGCGATCCCGACGGGGCAATCCAGCGACACGTCGTGAGCCTGCTCGGCGAAAGCGACGAACTGAAGCAACTCTGCGTCGAGCGCTTCTGCCTCTGCCTTGAGTTCTGGCTCGGCGGCTTCTACGCGAAGGACTCGGTGCAGATGCGGTCTCTCGACGCTGCGATAAAGGTGGTGGAAGCCGAAATCCGCAGCCGCGACCCCGGAAGCGAGGGGTTCCTCGGTGCCATGGACATGGTCGGGGGCAAGCTTGAGCTTTGCCACCACAAGCTGTTCCGACGCTACGACATCATCCTCTCAAGCATCGGCGCGGGCGCGTGGCGTGCGGCGATGCCGAGGAAGGGGAGCGACGGCTTCGAGCGAGCTGCGGTGCTTGAGCCGTACCTATCGGGCATCGAGGCATGGCGGGAAGGGAGTATCCCCAAACCGTCAGGCGAACAAGGCCAACTGGCGGCGAAAATCGGCACTCTCCTCGGCGGCCCCGACGCCACGAAGGTGTTTCTCGCCTCGTTGCTCGTCTCTCTTCTTCGCTCCCAGCAGGTCAGGGCGAGGAGGATCGCGGAGGAGCGGACGAGGAAGTCGTGATCCGTCCCGGCGGAGGCTCAAGATACAGTCTATCGAGAAGCTCTACGTCATGGCGAACGCCGAGCTTGTGGAAGGTGAAGTTCCGACAAAAGAGGAGAGGAATCGCTGACATTGGGAATACCGGAAATGCACCGGACATACCGCGATGGCCAAAGGGGGAAGCCCGGTCTGCGCCACCAGGTCCTGGAGGTTCCGGGCTTCGGGACGTGCCTGCTGCCCCACGAATTCGCGGTTTTCACCGGAGAGCTGGATATGGTGGAGGTGCACGATGCGCGGGAGTCTCCTCGCGATCTGCACGCCCGCCTCGCTGCGGGAGCGGCGATCCTCCTCTCCGGGCCGTACGCGTACGCGGACGGGGTCTTCCGCTACTGCCAGCGATTCGAGCGCGAGCTTGTCTCGCGGGAGGAATGCGCCCACATCGCCGACTGGGCACAGCGCAGTGCGGCCTTCGCGGAGGTCCGCCGTCGTAAGCTCCATCGTCTGCTCCTACGCGCACGCGGCGAGTGCCTCCTCAACGTCGAGGACCCGCCCGACACGAGTGGTCTTCAGGAATGGCTCGAAGAACCGACCGGCGAGGCGACGTTCCTGATCCCTCTTCGGCGGCTTCAGCGCATTCTCGCCGACATGCGGCGGGCACGCGAAGGCATTGTCGTGGAAGGTCTGGGCGGCTCGATCACCATCCGACCACGCGTGTACGTGCCCTCCGACCAGAGCGTGCCCGCCATGCTCGCGGAATACGGCCATCTCATCCGAGGCAAGCGGGTCCTCGACATAGGCACGGGCACGGGCGTGCTCGCGCTCCTGGCCGCACGGCTCGGCGCGGCGCACGTCGTCGCGACGGACAACAACCCCAAGGCCGTGGCGAACGCCCGTCTCAACGTCGAGCGTCTGGGCCTGGGGAACGTGGTCGAAGTCCGGGGGCCTGCCGATCTCTTCGGCTCGGTGCGGGGCGAGAGCTTCGACGTGATCCTCTTCAATGCCCCGTGGATTCAGGGTGATCCGCAGACCCTCTACGACACGGCGATCTACGACCCTGGCTTTCGCGTCCTGGACGGCTTCATGGAGGCCGCGCCGAAGCACCTGGCCCCCGGCGGCGCGATCCTGTTGCAGTATTCGGATGTCTCGCAGCGCAAGGGCGAGGGCAGCATGGCCCACCTCGACGCGCTCATGGCCGCCTGCGGTCTCGGCATCGTCACGCGCCGGAGCGTCGAGCGCACGAGCCGCGTGCTTGGGGCGCGGGAGCGCGTGTCCTTGTTCGAAATCCGAAGGATCGTTTCAGAATCCCGTATGTGAGGATATGACGATGGGATCACACGAACAGGCAGGATGCGCGTTCAGAGCCGCGACACCCCGTTCGGCGCACCACTATTTCGGCTACTACGACAAGTTCCCCTGGGACGCCACCGGGCGCTACCTGTTGGCGATGGAGCCGGGGTTCATTGACCGCCAGCCCACCGGCGACGACGTGCTCGGCATCGGCATGGTTGATCTGGCCGATGGCGGGCGATGGATACCGCTCGCGGAGACCCGCGCATGGAACTGGCAGCAGGGCTGTATGCTCCACTGGCTGCCGAACGCGCCCGACCGCCTCATCATCCATAACGATCGCGCCGGAGAGGGGCCTGAGAAGCGGTTCGTGAGCGTCATCCGCGACGTGTTCACCGGCGAAACGCGGATGCTGCCGCGCCCGATCTACGCGCTCAGGCCGGACGGCGGGCAGGCCGTGAGCGTCAACTTCGCCCGCATCGCCCGTACGCGCCCCGGCTACGGCTACGAAGGGGTGCCCGACCCCGGCAAGGGCAACCCCCATCCCGACGACGACGGCATCTGGGTCGTAGACCTTGAGACCGGCGCGCACCGGCTCATCATCACGCTCGCTCAGGCGGCGGCGCTTGAGCCTCTCCCTTCGATGGAGGGAGCGGAGCACTGGTTCAACCATCTCCAGTACAACCCCGACGGCTCGCGCTTTCTCTTTCTCCATCGCTGGCAGCGCGAGCCTGAACGACGGACCACACGGCTCCTGACGGCCAACCCCGACGGGTCCGACATCCGCATCATCGCCGACGACGGGATGACCTCGCACTTCGACTGGCGCGACCCGCACCACATCCTCGCCTGGGCCAGAGTGAAGGGCCGGGGCGACCACTACTACCTCTTCGACGCGAGGACCGGCGAAGCCACGCCCATCGGCCCGGACGTGCTCACCACCGACGGGCACTGCTCCTACTCGCCGGACAGGAGATGGATTCTCACCGATGCCTACCCGGACAAAACCCAGCACCGCACGCTCATCCTCTACGATCCGGCGACGGAGCGGCGGATTGACATCGGCAGGTTCTACTCGCTGCCGGAGATGACCGGGCCGCTCCGGTGCGACCTGCACCCGCGCTGGTCCCGCGACGGGCGGCAGGTGTGCATTGATTCGGCCCACGAAGGGGTGCGGCAGATGTACGTGGGGGACGTGAGCGCCATCGTCAATGGATAGGGAGATGGCGAGCCGACCTCACCGGCTGAGCAGCGTCCACGCCATGGAAGGGAGGTAGCGCAGGAGCGCATCCGGGCTGGACGCGCCGGGGCTGGATGCCGTGCGCACGACGCGCCCGGTCTCCACGTCAATGAGCCGCGCCGACATCAGGTAGGCCGCGCCCAGGCGGCCCACTTCGCCGACGATGATGTCTTCCACGCCCACAAGCTGCCCGATCTCGACGACGCACTCGGCTGAGGTGCAGCCTGAGTGCTGGAAGCCCTGCTCCCTGAGAATCGCTTCGACGCGGGTTCGCTCGTAGACGTTGGCCTGCCCGGTCCGTACGAGCGCATCCCGCAGCCTGCTGCTGAGGAGGACTGCCGCATCGCGGTCCACGCCGTGCGCGGCGAAGTCGAGCACTGCAACAGGCGGCAATCTCTCCAGCCTTGTGGAATCAACCGCCGTCTTCGCGCCCGACATCGGAGGGGCGTCCACGTCGGTCGTCGCCACCCGCGGCGCGCCCGGAGGAGCAGGAGTAGCCTCCCGACCGATGTTCACCTGAAAGTGCGCCGTCGGGCCAAGTGTGCCTGCGTAGTCCGACCCGCGGATGTGCACGTAGTGCGTCCCGTTCGGCATATTCCGGAAGCGGATGGGCGACGAGGTGTACGCCTGTGCGTTCCCGCGGGTCGGCGTCGTGCGCGGGTTCCGGTCAATGAGCGCGTAGACCGTGTCTATCCCCGGTTGTTCCCATGCGAGCGACACGTTCGGGAACGGATAGACGAGCGCGGGGTCGGGGTGCGTGGTGCAGGTTATCGCAGGCGGCGTATCAACGACGTTCATCCTGTGGTGATACACTTCCCCGACCTGACCGTCCAGATCAATGACGGCCACGTGCAGGTACCACGTTCCCCCCTCGGAAACCACCCACGAGAGGCGCGGTTCGAGCGTCCACCAATCTTCCCCTGTCGGCGGCAGGTGGAGCGCGCTCGCCGGGTCCTGATTGATCTGCCAGAGGTAGCCGTTGCTCTCCGCGATGGAATCCCACCGGGCTGTGACAAAGCGGCTGTAGTAGCTCCGCGACGGGTCGGGATGCGTGAGCACCGTCAGGACGGGCTGACGTTCATACCGCTCCAGCACAGAGAGGTATCTATTTCCACCATGCCCCCCAACGATGTAGAGCATGCCGTCAATCACGTTCGCAGCGAGATAAGAGCGCTCTGTAGGCATGTCAGCCAGCCGCTCCCACCGGTTGGTCGCAGGATCGTACCGCTCCAGCACATTCCTCCCGCCATCTCCCCCGACGACATAGAGCTTGCCGCCAATCACACCGGCGGCAAGACCGGAGCGCGCCGTCGGCATGTCGGCCAGCCGCTCCCACCGGTTGGTTGCAGGATCGTACCGCTCCAGCACGTTGCTGCCATATCCCCCGACGACGTAGAGCGTGCCCTCAATCGCACCGGCGGCAAGCCAAGAACGCGCCGTCGGCATGTCGGCTAAGCGCTCCCACCGGTTGGTCGCAGGACTGTACCGCTCCAGCACGGAAAGATTCCTATTTCCATCATATCCCCCGACGACGTAGAGCGTGCCGTCAACGGCACCAACAGCAGGACCTTGGCGCGCCGTCGGCATGTCAGCGAGCCGCTCCCACCGGTTGGTCGCAGGATCGTACCGCTCCAGCACGGAGGAGGTTCTATTTCCATCATGTCCCCCAACGACGTAGAGCTTGCCCTCAATCACACCAGCGGCGAGATGAGAGCGCGCTGTTGGCATGTCGGCGAGGCGCGTCCATTGGCCGGGCAGCGCGGCGGCATGGGCAAGCGGCGCATCAGCAAGAGCGGTAAGCACGATCCCAAGGATGGCGACGCAGCGCACGAGAGCACCTCTGTGAAGGAAGGCGTTTGCGGTATCCGTCAGATGTGAAAGTTCCATTCCCGGCGGTGCACGGTCAAGACCAAAAACGACCGTAGGGGCGCAATTCATTGCGCCCATGCAACCCCTCATGCCCACACGGCAGGGTTTTCACGATCAAACGCCCATCGCGCAGGGTTATTGACGATATATTCGCGGACGTTGCGCAACTCCTCGTCGTCGCGGATGATGTGATCGTAGTAGTTTCTTTGCCACGCAAACGACGAAAAGGCGTGGCCACGAATCACACGTGTGGAAACGGCCTTGAACGTGCGGACAATATCCCCCAGCGCAGGCGAGGGATTCATCACGCCCCGGTTGTCAGGCACAATGAATTGGGGCGCAATGAATTGCGCCCCTACGAGTATGACGGCATGAACGTGATTCGGCATGACGACGAATACGTCCAGCCCGACCGAAGGAAACCGTTCAGGCAGTTCGTTCCATACGGATGCGACGGTTTGCCCAGCAGCGCTCAGGTGCATCGTCTCATTGACGATGGTACCGAGCAGGCATTCGCGGTTCTTCGTGCAGATGGTCACGAAATACGCCCCTGCCTGCGCGTAATCATATCCTTGCAGGCGCGTGGATCGGCGGTGGTGGCTATGTGGATCGTAGTTCATGGGTATTCAATCCTACTGTAGGGGCGCAATTCATTGCGCCCCAATTCATTGCGCCCCAATTCATTACGCCCCAATTCATTGCGCTCCGGTTGCCAGACGCTCAGCCCCTCACCACGTCGAGACCTCGTGCGACATCCGGTTGCTGAGCGACCCGGTCACGAGGTCAATCGCCGTCCACATGCCGATGCTGAGGAAATCGCCTACCACAAGGCCGAACGCCGCCGGTTTGATCCGCCGATACCCCGCGCCGCCCCAGACGCGGACGATGAGCACGTGAATGACCCAGCCTAGGAATACGGAAAGCCACATGTGCTCCATCGTCGCGCTCTCCGCCAGGGCGAAGCCGAGCGGATACACCGGCCACCAGGGAAACCGCCGATGAAGCGTGATGAAGAGCACCATGAGCGCCGCGCCGAGCGCGGTCGTCCATATCGAAGCCACGTTCACCGTCGCCGGATTCGTCAGGTAGTTCGCCGATTCCTCGAAGGGGAACGACGCCGTGCTGAGGAACATCCCTTGGTCCAGGGTGAGCGCACCATAGGTATAGCTCATCCAGAGGACCACCGCCAGGCTTACCACCGTAGCCACCGCCACGCCGATCACCATCCCCCAGAGGAGGCGCGATGTCCTCACACCAGTCTTGTTCCCGATCTGGAAGCTGTCCATGATGCTCGGCAGGAGGTTCGCACGCGCCGCCATCGGGACCTGGTTGCTGAAGGCGAGGAAGGTGAGCGTGTCCCCCGACATCCAGTCCGTCCCCAGGAAGCGGACCGTACAGCGCATAGGATCGAGGCTGAGACTTGCCCAGAAAAGCCCCCCGTCGGCGATGATCCGCGCCAGGACGACGAGCACCGCCACGTGCACGCCGAGCACCACGAGGGCTGCTCTGAGGTTCATCCCGCCTGCATACGCCCAGCCGAGATACAGCACCGCACCTGCCAGGATCAGCCACGCCACCCACCTGAGCAGCCGGTCGTCCCCATCCTCCGCGCTCAGGGGATGCCAGAGGAGCTTCCAGGCGCGGGCGATCTGTTCGCGTATTGCCCAGAGCAGGATGGTGGCCGCCGCTAAGGTCCCACCGAGTCTGCTGTAGTAGATGAACATGACGTAGCCGAACGTCTCCTGCGGCGTGTTCGTCTGCGTTCCCGCGCCGAAGCCGATGAGATAGAGGATTGCCCCCACGCCCAGATAAAACCACTCGAACACCCAGAAGCTCGCGGAGACCTCCTGCCGCATGAGCACGGCGATCCCCACGAGCGCAAGGTGTATCTCGAAGGAGGTCGTATCGAATAGACTCTGCCATGAAGGGTTCTGGAACATCGAGCTTAAAGGGAGGATACCGACGAGCGTGACCGTCGGCACGGCGGGCCGGTAGTGGTGTAAGCCCTGCAACATTCGCACTACGAAGGGCACGGCGAAGGCGATCCAGAACACGACATCGCGGCGGAGCGCCGTATTGAAGCCAGGAACCGCCTCTTCGCCGAGCACGGCAAGGGGGACCTGTGCCAGGGGGAAGGTGAGCCGCTCCCGCTCGAGCCACCGCTTCCGCAGGAGGACTCCCAGCCCGAACATGAGGCAGAGCATCGCCACCCAGGGCACAAGCCACGTCGCAAGCGGCAAGAACCACGCACCCCAGGGGATCGGCCCGCCGCTTATGCCCTCGTAGTACTGCCGGATCACTTCCCGGTCATGCGGCGTCGCCCAGGTGGGGATGTAGCGGACGAAGATGAGGTCCCAGTCGTTCATCGGGGTCGCGTAGTAGAACACCGCCACGAGCGACGGGACAAGCCGCATCGCAAACGCGCTCCCGGCGATGTCGCTCGTGATGAGCATCGTCACGTACGCAACCGCAAGCTCGCGCCGGGTAAGCCCAAGGCCGACGTGGCGTAGGATGCTGTTCATCCCGACGAGCACCACGAACAGACAGAACACCCCGATGGGCAGATAATCCACCCCCAGGTTCGACCCCAGCAGATACCCGCCGACGTACGCCACGAGCACCGCGTTCACGCAGACGCCCACCACCCCGACGAGGATCGCCAGACCCATGCGCGCGGGCGGCTCGTCGGTCGCCGGACGCTCAGGAGGAGGCGCGGGGAGCGGCATCTGCCGGACAGTCGCCTCGCGCTCGTCCGCACAGAGAGATGAACGAGTGTCGTCGGAAGCCATGAGCAACCCATTCGGTTCGAGGAGCAGCCAACCCACCACGAAGAGGACACCCGACAATGAAACATCGTTTCCCCAAGCGGGCAACCGTCCAGCAAGCACTGACGCCCATGAGGTGGGGATATGGTCCTCTATGCTACCTATAGTATGTAGAGGCTCAGGTGAAAACACACTATAGTTCAGCGTTTGAAGGAGCATTTCCCAATGAAAAAACAGGTCCTAGTTGAGTTTGGAAATAGAGTAAGGGAAGAAAGACTAAAGCATGGGCTTTCACAAGAAGAGCTTGCTGAAAAAGCTGGTCTTCACAGGACTTACGTTGGAATGATTGAGAGGGCGGAAAAGAATGTCACGTTGATAAACATTGAGAAAATAGCAAGAGCGTTAAACCTAGAGATTCCTGATCTCTTCCGGGGTCGTAAATGAACCGAACAGAGCACATAGAAGAAGAGTGGGGCGAAAAAGTAAAGGACTACTGTGAGTACTACAGCATTCCCCTCGATTACCTCGCTGAGATTCTATATGATCCCAAAGTTGCACCCATGATTAGGGGGAAAGCTTTTGAGCGGTCGGCAATGCTAGCCCTCCAGCAAATGCTTCGTCCCAAGGAGTGGGAGGTCGACAAGCCAGCGATGAACCCTCAGTCCGGCATTCATGACATAGACGTGAGAGTCTTTCATAGGCCAACGAAGAAAACGATAAAGGTTGAGTGCAAGCTCGCGGACAAAGGCAGTTACAAGCTCAGGAAAGATGGAACCAGTGAAATCCGCGTAAAATGCATGCGTAGCAGAACCTTGGGACCAAGGAAAGTCAAAGAGATTGCTCCTAAGATAGGAGTTGAAGAGGCAGCTCTTGCAGTGCACAATGATTCTTACAGACTTCCTGATTTCGACATAGTGGTAACATCAATAGGCAATGCATTTTATGATACAGACAATGCCGGCCGATATGTGTGGGCGCCCAGTGAGAAGGCGATAGATTTTCTACGCGATCTGAGTGGGAGCAGCACAAATATCAAGAGCTTTGCTTTCAATGCAATGTACGTTGCCAAGGCAAGCGACTTGGTAGTGAGTCAGGCGAGCGGTGTGATCTGTCCGAGGCGGAATTGCAGAAACAAGAGAGACTGCGGATTTATCCCCAACTATCCGATTATGCGTTTCAGGAATGGACGCCCAGCGGACAGATGGCTTCGGCTTGAAGAATCACTTGACCTGTTCAGGAGCTTTGTGTCCTGAGCATTCAGAGAAGAGATCGGACTGGAGAAGGTTTTCCCTGTACGACGATGAATTCCACGAATCATAGTTGATGATGAAGATTTCTCTCCCTTGATAGCGGGTACCCTTTCGCCTTGTTCCGTTTTTCTGGTCATCAGTTCTGTTTATTGTGTAGTTCCATGACTTGTCATATATTGCTCGAGCCCATTGATATAGCTCTCTAACCTCTTGGCTGTTGTCGTAAGTCAGCAGGAACCTTATCCTCTCACTGTTCCTCTTCAACACATCACAAAGTCGCAGATGGTCTTCTCTCTTAAATGCGTGCGTATAGAATTTGTCCTGATCGGCGTTATAGTATGGCGGATCTATGAACAGAAAGGCATTATCCTCTGCATTTTCGATAACCTCCTCAAAATCCGTTGACGTAAGCGTAACCCCTTGAAGTTTGACTGAGGTCCGCCGGATATTTTGTGGCCAGTTCTCCGGTCTCATGCTGTATTTGTCGCCATACCCCCAGTAGCAGTTCTGCATGTTCATGATGCCGGAATACGAAGTCCTGTTCAGATAGAACCATCGTACAGCCCGTTCCATATCGTTCCTTGGTTTGAACTCGTTCTTATAGAATGCATGGCGCTCTTTTGATGCCTTCTCATCGCGTAGATGGCCAGTTAATTCATTGGGGTAGTCTCGAATAACTCTATAGCAGTTCATTAGTTCTTCATCAATATCATTTAGAATGTTGCTCTTTGCCTTGGGTTTTGCGAAGAAGATGGACGCTCCCCCTGCAAATGGTTCGACGTAGCACAAGTGATAGGGAATGTGTTCAAGAATCAGCCTGCGAGCGTAGAACTTACCACCTGCATACCTGAACGGTGAATTGATTGCCCTATCCATAATTCGCCAAGCCCCTTTCACGTGTCCTGTACGCTGATGCTAATCATAGTATACATATATTCGCCGCACGGTGCAATGCTGACTGCGCAATGCTGTCCCAATTCCTGAGGGACACCCAACAATGAAACATTGTTTCCCCGCACGGGCAACTGCCTTACCGATGATTGCACTTGGGACTCAGGTTGTCTCGCGGAGCATTTCTGGTGGGCTTACGAATTGGTATTATTCGTACGCGATAGTCCCTAGCAACCGAGGAACATATGGTCAGGCAAAGAAGTTATGTGCGCAAAGTAGCTGAAGCGTTCGGGTACTGCTCGGATGCACAAACACCACGAGCACGGGCGTCTTGGAAAAGCTACCGATGCCCGTTCCTAAACGATAAATGCGTTAAGCCAAGTCAACACTGAGACTACGATGCTGCCGTCCCATTTGGCGCTTGCAGTGTCTGGCATCGAGGTAAGGGGATAGTCGCTCCGCAACCACATATCATCTGCCCGATCAGGTTCATTCAGAATCAGAAGATATTCGTTGACGCAAGCCAACTTTTCCATCCGAAACGAAGCGTTA
>Ga0172366_10000566_pt1 | contig 27036 bp, 26 predicted proteins | sample LakKivSesite69cm_FD_114533 | JGI IMG/M metagenome (GOLD analysis project Ga0172366, IMG submission 114533) | Sediment microbial communities from Lake Kivu, Rwanda - Sediment site 69cm | ecosystem: Environmental > Aquatic > Freshwater > Lake > Sediment | place: Rwanda: Western Province, Lake...
GAAGCCTTCTTCTATCTTTCCCTTTTCAACTTCGTAAATGCTGTAAAACTTGGTGCCAAGTTCACTAGCACAAGTAACCCACTGACCAATAGTCTTAACGTAGTCAGGCTGCGGCGACTGCATGGCTTTCATGCCTGCCTTTCCGATCTCAGGTCCCTTGTTTGGTGGAAACGTCGCAATCAGTAGGAATATCACAACCTCACCTCCTTTCTCTTGATCACTGATCATTACAAGAGAAGTTCTATTAATGATTTAAGGTCCATTTTAAGCTATTCAGATAAGTGGTGTGCTTGATGACTTTGCATCTTTGCATTGTTCTTTGGGCTTGTGAAAGCGTGCTTTGATGTTTCTGTCGTTTATATTTGTATGGACGCCAAGTCGGGATTCATCGTTCTAGTATTTGGTATCTGCTGTTCTAATGATTAGGATTATAAGAAATAAACTGCGGTATATAATTGGGAGGATTACTCTCGCATCATGAACGTGGGATTGCGCAGGGGAGAAGAACGAAGGTGAATGGTTTTTTCAAGGTTCTTTTTCTTGTTTTGCTACTGTTTTCTATTGGTTTGAATGGAATTTCTCTGGCTAGAATAGATTTTGATCTTTCCAAGGTGGCTTACTACGATCGAGTTAAAAGCGTACTTTCGCTCACGCCGGAGCAGGAGTTGATGCTTCAAAAGAATGGTTTTGTTGTCGTCGAAGTTGCAAACACTTCATTTCAGGGTTTTGAACCCAATTTGCGCTTTGAAGATTTTTATTATGCGAAGGTTTACACTAACGACCTGCCTGTGTTCATTACGGCCGACTCAATTCTTCACCTCTTTCATGTAGTCTTTGACTGTTCTCTGAGGATTCTGGAGAATGAGACGTTCTATCCTGTGATCGTCAGACTTACTCAGTTCGCCTTTGACACTGCGAAAAGCGATTATGCAAGCATGGCTCACGATGGTTCTGCAAAATACTGGGCGGTGCGGAACTCCACTGTTTATTTCGGTGTGGCCTTGTCTTTGCTTACCAATAGGACTGTTGACGTGCCGCCTGAACTTTCTGAAGATTTAGCCTTTTTCTTGGACAATGTTTACACTGATGATCTTCAGTTCCTTCCAGCTGGAGTTTGGATCTTGCCTGTTGTTCCTTGGAGTGTAGACGTCAAATATGATTTCACGCAGTTCAAAGTGCGCGGCCACTACGTCGGAGACCCACAGCTTGAGCGATATTTCCGTGGCATGATGTGGTATGGCCACTTTCCAATGTTCGTTAACCGCAACGACGAGAAGTACTTCTGGGAAGCTCCGCACTTCAATGAAACTGCAATAGTCTACATGCGGGACATCATAAGATCGAATGCACAGTGCTACGCGGATTGGCTGCAATTGTATAATGTGACAAGTGCTCTAATCGGAGAGAGTGACTCGATTAATCTGCTAACACTTGAGACTGCTCTTCAGAAGGTCTTCGGAAATTCCGATAAATACCTCAACATTGTAGTTGAGGGAGGCGGGCTCAACGCTTTGAAAGAGGAACTTGGCAAGCCTGAATATGCGCAGAGAATTCTTTCACAGGCCTTAATTTCCTGGGCACCGGGAGCTGTTCTTCCTCGGTATCCTATGGTTTTTCAGTCTATGGGTCAACGCTTTGTTCCAGACTCTTACATGTTTCAAATGCTTTGCTGGGATAAGGTAGGTTACAGTGCGGATGGAGAAAGGCGGATAATGCCCAAAGGGCTTGACGTTTTCGCGGTGCTTGGTTCTGAACGAGCTTATCAACTGTTGATCCCAGATTTTGTGTTTCAACATTACGAAGATAACCTGATGGGTCTAAGACAGGCTTTTGCCAACCTTACAGACGAGGACTGGGAACACTCTTCGTACATGGCGTGGGTTCATGCGCTACAGAGTTTGGTGAACGTTACTTATGATAATGGCTATCCAGGGTTCATGCAAACACTAGCATGGCAGGACGAAAAGCTCAACACAGCGCTCGGGAGTTGGGCGCAATTAAGACATGATACCATACTTTACGCGAAGCAGACTTACATACCGGGCTACTTGTGCAGTTATCCAGAAGCTTTTGTAGAGCCGAATCCAATTTTCTACTCTAGAATGCGGAAACTGTGTGAGCAGACACTCAACGCCTTGAACCTGCTTGGGCCTAGCCCTGCGCCGACTATCATAGGCGATTCGCTTGAGACGTTGAGAAATGTTACTCAGAAGTTTGAAGTGATTTCCACGAAGGAGCTGAACAAGGAAATGCTTACTGAGGAAGAGGTTGACTTCTTGAAGCTGTTAGTGTGGAATTGCGGCTCACTTGGGACAATTGGCTGGTACATTGACACGCTCCGCGGCATTGCTGGAGCGGCGGATGCCAATTCGATCTTGGATGCTTCTCTGATAGCTGATGTAGCAACGTTTCCTCCTGGTGACATGGATTATCCGCCTCAGATATTGCATGTTGGCGTTGGCAACGTAAACGCTTTGGTAGTTCTGTTTCCCAAGTTGGACGGCACTTTGGCAGTAGCAGTGGGACCTGTCTTTTCGTACTATGAGTTCAGGCTGATAGGGACAAAGCGTTTGAATGATAACGAATGGAAGGAAATGCTGACTTGGGGCAATAGAAGTGAATACGTGCCAGAGTGGTTTAAAGACGTTTATGGGCAGGCAGAACCATGGGCAGCTCCGGAATTTCCGAACAGTGCGTTGTTGCCTGCTTTGATGGTGTTGACAGCGGTCGTCATCATGGTAACACGGAGAATGAAGGTCAACAAGGTGGCTCTTCGGCGCGTGTTCTAGAACACTGAGGCGCGAAGAAGAATCGGCTTGACATAGCGTGCGCTCTAACAATCTTACATAAGGCTTTTAAAATTGGTTACATACATTTTGGTTTCCTAGGCGAAAAAGTGAAGATGAATGCTTCGCTGAAAGTTCTGATCTTACTGGTCGTTTTGTTTTTTTCATTGGTCATTCCCCTGTTGTATTCGGCTGTTAGATATCCTGTTGTCCAAGAAACGTTTGTGCTTCTGCCTTCGGAGAAGGTCGTTAAAGAATTGAACGTGACGGGCGGTAGACTTGTCTTGATTTGGCTGTCGACAATCCCGCCGGGCGAGAGTGGGCGCTACGCCATGGGATGGGTGATAATGTTCTACGTGGCCGATCCGAGCAACCGAATAGTTGTATATGAACAAGGGATCGCAGCAACTGGTCCCTTCAGTCCAACCTCTTTCATTGCTCAACAGGATGGGATTTACCCCATGCACTTCTATAATACGATAGGTGATCCAATTGACAAGACGGTAAGGCTTTCCTATAAGATGAGTTGGCTGGTCTCTGGGATATCGATTGACCATTTTCTGTTTTTCGGTTCAATTACAGTCGTTGTGTTTATCATTGTAGTTGTAGCTATAATATTGGTCAAAAGAAGAATGCGTACCGGTTCTGTTTCCGATGTGGCTGATCTTGGGCGGTCTGCAGGGGGACAAAAACGTTATGTTTGTATGTGATTGATATTAGCTGTTTGTCTGTAATTGGGATTGGCATTTCGCATGTAGACGGTGGAATATTTGACTCGGAAGTTTACGTATTCAGGCGTTGGTGTTGACAGGAAGCTGAGGGCTGAGTCTAAGAGGGCGCTGGGTGTGCTGAGGAGGACTTTTCGTTTTTGTCCATATGGGAAGGTTGTTAGGCTTCCTTTTGGGAACATTTTTCCTTTTCATGATCTGTATTTGGACTTGGTTATTGAGGAAATAGGGACGAAGGTGTTTATTGCGCAGCTTGCGGGGAAGTATGATACGATTGCCATAGATGGCGTGGCTATGGCTGTTAATGATGTTATAAGGTCTGGGGCAAGGCCGTTGGCGATTGCGGACAACATTCATGAGGAGGTTTCGGATCCGGTTTTGATGAGGGAGTGGATGAAGGGAGTAGTTAAGGGCGCAGTTGAGGCGGAGTGTCTGGTGCCGAGCGGTGAGATTGGCGATGTGGCGGAGCTGATTAAGGGGGTTGTTGAAGGGAAAGGCTTTGACATGGTTTTTGCTTCCATCGGTGAAGTAGCTAGGGAGAAGGTGATTTCTGGGAGAGGCATAAAGCCTGGCGATGTAGTCGTTGGGATGCGGAGCTCAGGTGTTCACAGCAACGGCATTTCGCTTGTGAGGAGGATTCTTTTCAGGCAGTGGGGTGGGAAGTATGAGCCTGACGCTGTTCCGGACGGGTTGGACACGTCAGTGGTGAAGGCGGTTTTGGAGCCGACCAAGATTTATGTTAAGCCTCTGCTTAAAGTCGCTGAAGAAGTAAAAACGAAAGCTGCGGTGCACATCACCGGCGACGCTTACCTAAAATTCGGCAATCTGGCGAGGTTTTCAAGGGGGATAGGCTTTGTGTTTGACAATTTCCGGCCGCAGCCGATTTTTGATTTGATTCAGAGAACCGCGGCGGAGCTGGGCGGAGGGATAACTAATGAGGAGATGTTTAAGACGTTTAACATGGGTTGGGGATTCGCTGTAATCGTGGACAAAGCCTGCGCAGAATGGTCAGTGGATGTTCTTGAGAAAGCAGGAGTGCAGAGCGAGCGAATAGGTCAAGTGACAGGTCAGGTGGGGGTCAAGATTGTGCACAAAGGCAAGAAGATTGTTCTTAAATGATTCTGTTAGCTTGTTTGTCACAGAATACTTTTTTTGGAAAAGGCTGTTCGGTTAGAGGGGTTGTCTAGATTTGGGTGAAGGAATGAATAGAAATGATTCTTATATTGGTATGGGTATGTATTGTATGTTGTTCCTCTTGCGGAGTTGATTGGAATGTTTGGTTGGATGTGGGGTGTCATTGGGGGGATTGCAGGAACAGTGCTGGGCGTAACAGGTGCGGCAATAGGCGCTTACAATAGCAGGCGAATTGCTAGAGGCGAGGAAGGCTTCCTGAGGATGAAGAAATGGAACTTGTATGACTCTTTCGATATCTTCTTGATAATTGTGGGTCTCTTGTCTCTTACTGCAAGTCTCTTCTTCATTCGGTCTGAAATGATGGATGACGGATACGCTTTATCACTCATTTCATTGGGCCTTCTCTTCACAGGATGCCTAAATGCCATAATAAGAGTTAGAGCTCTTTACTAAACACATGTTTTCGCGTTCAAGGACTAGATCTTCCCGAGAAATCCGCACGCAACTGACGTTATGGCAAATAAGTTAAGAATATCTCGCTAGGTGAAGTTTGCTTTGATGGTGATGAAAGCGTTTAAATCTTTTTGAATTGAAATCCTGCCTATGAAATACTGTTTGAAAATTGAAGTCAGGTTGAAGCCAGGGCACAGTGACCCGGAGGGCGAGACCACAGCGGGGGTGTTGAAGGAGCTTGGGTACAGGATTGAGGCTGTAGGTGTGAGTAAGGTTTACAGGATGGTTGTTGAGGCTGGGTCGAAGCGGGAGGCTTTGGTGAAGGGTGAGGAGATGTGCAGGCGGCTTCTGGCGAATCCGACTAAGGATGAATATTCGGTTGTGGTTGAGGCTGAAAAATGACGGCAAGCCTCTATGTCCGGAGAAAGACTGAGGTTCCGGTTTTTGAGGTTAGGCTAGCTGAGGCTTCGGATGAGCAACTTTTGGGCGTTAGCCGTCAGCTTGGGTTGGCCTTGACCCTGAAGGAGATGAGGGCCGTCAGGGACTATTTCAAAAGGAAAGGCAGGAGTCCTACGAATGTAGAGCTTCAGACTATAGGTCAAACGTGGTCGGAGCATTGTTTTCACAAGACTTTCAAGGATAAAATAAGGTTTGATGGGAAGGTGATTGACGGTCTTTTCAAAACGTACATTGCAAAGGCCACGGAGAAAATCAGTCCGCGGTGGTGTTTCTCGGTTTTTGAGGATAATGCAGGTATTGTTAATTTTGACAAGGGTCACGGTGCGGCGGTTAAGGTTGAGACGCATAATCATCCTTCGGCGGTTGAGCCGTTTGGCGGAGCAGCTACGGGAACTGGCGGGGTGATCCGTGACATTCTCGGCGTCTGGGCTGATCCTATTGCGTGTACGGATGTTTTGGGGTTCGGTCCGCTTGACTTTCCGTATGAGAAGCTTCCAGCAGGTGTTAAGCATCCTAAGTACATGTACATGGGCGTTATAGCTGGTATTGGAAGCTACGGTAACAACATGGGCATTCCCACGGTGAACGGGGCCATATATTTTGATGAGAGTTACGTGGGAAACGTTGTTGTCTACTGCGGATGCATCGGGTTGCTTCCGCTTAAGAAGTATAGAAAGAATGCTAAGCCGGGTGACGTGATTGTGCTGGCCGGCGGCAAAACTGGCCGTGACGGCATTCACGGCGTAACCTTCGCTTCTGCGGAGCTGACGGAGAAGTCTGAGGAGGTTTCGCGCCCTGCGGTGCAGATTGCCAACCCGATTGAGGAGGAAAAGCTGAAAAGAGCGATTATTCAGGTTCGAGACCTCGGCCTGGCGTCGGGGATAACAGATTTAGGCGGAGGCGGCATGTCCTCGGCTGTAGGTGAGACGGCTAAGAAGTTCGGCTGCGGAGTAATGATTGAGCTTGACAGGGTTCCTTTGAAGTATGCGGGGCTGGCTCCGTGGGAAATTTACGTGTCAGAGTCTCAGGAAAGAATGCTCCTGACAGTGCCGTCTGCAAATGTTGAGCGGGTTTTGGAGATTTTCGGAAATGAAGATGTTGAAGCGACGGCTATTGGCAGGTTGACCTCGGACGGGTCGTTGAGGCTTGATTTTGACGGTGAAAGGGTTGCGGAGATGGATATTTCTTTCCTGTTTGAGCCGCCCAAGATAGTGAAGACTGCGGAGTGCCCACCTGTAAACGATGCGGAGCCCGAGTTTCCAGAGCCTGAAGATTTGACTGATGTGCTTTTGAGGCTTTTGGGTTCGCCCAACGTTGCGAGTAAGGAGAGTGTTGTGAGGAGTTATGATCATGAGGTGAAGGGTAACACGGTGCTTAAGCCTTTGCAGGGTGAGTTTGGTGGGCCGAATGATGCGGCTGTGTTGAAGCCGTTGGATGGTTCTTGGAAGGGGATAGCGGTTTCGTGTGGGATGAATCCGAATTATGGGAAGATTGACGCTTATTGGATGGCTGCTTCGGCGATTGATGAGGCTGTTCGGAATAATGTTGCGGTGGGTGGGAGAAGAATTGCGTTGCTGGATAATTTTACGTGGGGGAATCCTGAGAGGCCGGAGAGGCTGGGCAGCTTGGTGAGGGCTTGTGAGGCGTGTTATGATTTTGCGGTTGCTTTTGGAACGCCGTTTATTTCTGGAAAGGACAGCTTGTACAATGAGTCGCCGCTTGGGCCAGTGACGCCGACGCTTTTGATCACTGCGTTAGGTATTGTTCCAGATATTCGTTCAGTGGTTTCGATGGATGTTAAGGCTCCGGGCGATTCTGTCTACATTGTTGGGGGGAGTTTTCAGGAGTTGGGCGGCTCGGAATATTATAGGCTGAAGAGGTTTCTGGGCGAAACGGTTCCGAAAGTCCGTGGCAGTCAGGCGAGAAGAGTGTTTAGGGCGATTACTAGGGCGATTGATTCTGGGCTGGTTAAGGCGTGTCATGATTTGTCTGAGGGTGGTTTGGGTGTGGCTGGGGCGGAGATGACTTTTGCGGGTGGTTATGGTTTGGAGTTGGATTTGCGGAAGGTTCCGGGCAAAGGCTTGGGGCGTGATGATTTTGTTTTGTTTTCGGAGTCGAACAGTCGCTTTCTTGTTGAGGTTTCGGCAAAGGCGAAGGATGAGTTTGAGGGTTTGATGAAGGGTAAGGCTTACGCTGAGATTGGCAAGGTTACGAAGTCTCCTCGGCTGTACATTAGAGGGTTGAGTGGGAAGGTTGTTGCGGATGCTTCGGTTCGTGATTTTTTGGCGAGTTGGAAGCAGACGTTGAGTAGTGGGGTTTGAGTTATGAAGCGTGAGGAGATTAGGGTCTGTGTTTTGCGTGTGGGTGGGACTAATTGTGATGCTGAGACGATGCGTTCCTTTAAGGAGTTGAGTGTTCGGGCTGAGATTGTGCACGTGAATGAGCTGGTGAAGCGTCGGAACCTTCTGGGATACAGTGCCCTAGTTTTTCCGGGGGGCTTTTCTTATGGTGATTACGTGCGGGCCGGGGCCATTTGGGCGAAGTGGATTTCGGCGAAGTTGGGCAGGGAGCTTGAGGCTTTTGCTGACAGTGGTCGTCCTATCTTGGGTATTTGTAATGGTTTTCAGGTGCTTGTTGAGGCTGGGTTGCTTCCGGGTTTCGAGGGGATGACTCAGTATCCTGAGGCGGTTTTGGCCACTAACAGTCCGCCGGGTTACAACTGTCGATGGATTTACCTGAAACATGAGGGCAGAGGGAAGTGTACGTTTACTTGGATGATTCCGGAGGGAAAGGTTCTGCGTTTGCCGGTGGCGCACGGCGAAGGCAGGTTCATGTTTCCAAAGGAGAAAGAGAAGCGGTATTTGGAGAGGCTCTGCGCGAATGATCAGCTGGTTTTTCGTTATTGTGAGAAAGACGGCGAATATGCGCAGGGGAGCTTTCCAGCTAACCCGAATGGTTCTTTTAATGACATTGCAGGCATATGCAATTCTGAGGGAACAGTATTCGGTTTGATGCCGCATCCTGAAAGGGCGTTTTACTGGTGGCAACAACTCGACTGGACAAGGCAAGAGAGAATGACAGAATATGGCGATGGAAAGCTGATCTTTGAAAGTTTGATAGGCTATCTGGAAAAGAAAATTTAAAATTGCGGGTTTTTCATTTCACCTCTGCTCTATAGTCTCGAAGGTAGTCTTCGCAGTATGAGAGTGCTTGGGTCTCTTGGCATTGATGAAAAGACCAAGTGTGATCGTTTTACGATCATGCTGTCGCGAGTTTACTTGAGCATGAAATCGCTTTTTACTTGCCGTAACGAAACTAGGGATATGCTTTTCTGTATAGCTACTCGATTAACGACCTTCCCTAAGAAGTCATAGAATTCACCTTGGTCTTTTGTTCTGATTTTGAGAATCATATCCCATTCTCCTGTGATTACGTCCAGACTCTCAACTTCCTTATGCTTGGCCAGCTCTCTTACTATTTGTGTCTCGTATTTCGACCAATCATGCTGGTATTCGGATGGAGTAACATTGATTAGAGCATATGCACAAAATCCTTCTTCAATTTTCTCGTAGTCAAAAACAGCTTTGTAGGTTTTTATTGCTCCTTCCTTCTCTAACTTCTTTATGTTGTAATGAATAGTGGCGGATGGCTCGTTTATCTTCTTGGCAATCCTTGATAATTGTGGTGTACAGTAACCCTCTTTGAACACTTCAATTAATTTGTGTCTTATGTTCTTCATGTTATCGAACTACATTCCACTTTTTATAAGTTTTTTGTGTTTCAAATCGAAATGCACGCGTGTCTACTTGACGAGTAGCAGACCAAAGTATGTCGGCTTTTGTCTTCGGGTTTTCATAACTTCGATGTGAAATCTATTATTCCTTGCAGTGGCATACACGTCTATGCCTGAAGCTTCCATAGAAGGTCGAGCCAGTCTGGGAAAAACGCAGTGTTTGAGGTTGCATTTTTTGCAGCGTTCACAGGGTCCAGCCGGCAATCCTAACGCGGAATAGTAGCCCGCAAGGAAAGCATGTCTCTCCAGTTTGGCAACAATGTCATGGGCCGCCACTGATTCGTCTGGAAGCCTCATGAGAATTGCACGCGAATAACCCTTCAAAGCTAGTCTCATCTGCTCGGGTGTTGGACTGTACGGCGGGCACGTCAGTGCTTTGCCATAATTTCCGCAGCCATATTGACATTTTAGTCTGACCCAGTCTTCCACAATGACGTTCTTGGCGTCTATGACTTTGGCGTCAATAGCGCCCGTCCTGACAGCAAGCTTGGCAAAGTGTTTCAAATCTTTTTCAAACTGCTCTTCGCTGATTACGTCTCTTTTTTGCATTTGTTCGCCTCTGTGACCATAGTATTGACATCAGAGAACATTTAAACGTGAGCAAATCTGCAAGCTATGAACGCGGTCATTTCAGGTAGCCTAAAGGGTGGTTCTACAATATTGTGAAGCCCTTTATAGAGAATTCAAGTAACAACACACTGAAGGGTTTGGTGTCTTATGAAGGGTGAGACTCCGGTTCAAGAAGGTCTTGGAAAGTTGCCGATTCGACCTGTGTACCTGGTATCATGTGAGCATGGCGGGAAGAAGAACATAATCAGTGTCGGCATGTTTGCCTACTTCTCTGGGAAACCGACTTTGGTTGGCATAGGCATAGCGCCTTCAAGATTCTCTTATGAACTGATTCGGAAAAGCAAGGCTTACGTTGTCAACGTGGTTGATGAGAAGCTGGTTGAAGCTGTGAAGATTTGCGGGGAAAAATCTGGGCGAGAGGTGGATAAGTTCGAGTTGGCAAAACTGACGGCGGTTCCAGCGAGCAAGGTCAAGGCACCTCTTATTGGGGAGAGTCCTCTGAGCATTGAATGCAAGGTTGTTCAAGTCGTGGAGGTCGGAGATCACGTCTGGTTCATGGGAGAGGTTCTTGCAACCCATGTTCGAGAAGGCTACAGTTGGAAAGATGGATTGCTTCTGAAATGGGTTGGCGAAGACGGCTTCTATCACAAAGTGGGAAGAAAAGTCGGAAAATACTAGCGCCTTTGCAGTTCTTTTGTTCCGCGCTCACAAGAGTTGTTGATGTCTGTAAAGCACGTGTTCGATGAATGGCAAAAATGGCAATTGCCCGTACTAGGCCAGTAATCATGTTTGAAAGTGCTTGGCTGGTCATGGACTTGACAGGCGTAACCCGCGTCGTGTTGACTCTCCTAAGCCAATTTGGGCTCATGGAACATTCTTCCACAAGATTTTACTAGAACTTGTTCACATCTAATTTTTGGAACAACCACTTATTAGCATTGGTTATGATACCTAGGGGGGAGGGCCAAAAAAGATTCGATCAATCATCGGTAATCGTACGGGCTGTTTGAAGATCCTTTCGGAAATGACTGAGTACTGTTCTCGATTCTTGAACAAAGATGATTTTCGCAGGACAGTCGTTATATTTCCCACGAAAGCGGAAACGGTTCCAAGCCGACCTAAAGGCTTGATTTAAGAGGATAGGAGGGATAGAAGATGAGGAAAGCCATCTATTCGACTTTGAGCTTAGTTCTTTGTCTATCGATGTTTACGTGGATTTCTATGACGCTTTCTCTTGTCAGTTCAGACACGTATGTTGATAGACCTCGGCCGTCTGAAACTATGGCGCAAGGTTGGTGGGAAAGCGACAATGCCACTGTCTATTTAGATCCTGTGACAACTCATACATTAATAGGCTCCACATTTATCGTTAACATTTGCGTGGCTAATGTTACTGATCTTTTCTCGTACTCATTTGCTCTTTACTACGATACTGATCTTTTAGACGCGGTTGAAGTGAAGCTGCCTAAAGACCATTTTCTCAAACCTGTCAAACCTTCGAACATATGGATTGCCGAACTAGATACAAAAGACTATTTCAACTCTACACATGGCAGCGTGTCTGTAGGAGTCACGCTTCTGAGCCCTGAACAAGGAAAATCCGGCCAGGGCGTGCTGGCAACGATTTCTTTTCACGTCAGAAAGTCCGGAACATGTGTTCTAGTTATGCATGAACCTGATACGATTCTCGTGAATAGCCAAACAGTTGCGATGGGCCGCAACGTAAATGATGGATACTTCGAGTGCGCGGCAGAAGAGCATGACGTAGTCGTTTATCTGGAAGTCCCAAGCCATCTTGTCCCCAAGGAATCCGTTGAGATAGACATGCATGTTCAAAACGCGGGACTGAGTGATGAAAAAGACGTAGCCTTGTACCTTATCATAGATGGGATCACGGTGGACACAGTGCAAGTGAAGTCGATGGCAACAGGTTCGTCTTATACTTTGAGCTATCGATGGGCTCCTCAGGATGAGGCCAAGTACAATGTGACTGGATATGTTCCGTCGTTGGCTGGAGAGAGTAGCGTCCTTAACAATGCTGATTCGAAGATAGTAGCGGTTTCCTACGTGATCAGAGTGCCAACTGACTTCTTGGCCATTAATGAAGCAATACGTGCTGCAAGTCCCGGAGACACGGTTCGTGTAGCGCCTGGGACTTACTACGAACATGTAATGATAGATAGGTCTGTGACACTGGTTGGAGAAAATGTGAATGAGACTATAATCGATGGGGAGGGAACATGGAAAGTTGTTCAGGTCGGAGGCGAACGGAGGTATGGATGGGTTGGAGGCGCAAGCAAGATCACCGGATTCACGATACAGAATGGACTTATAGGAATCTATGTAGAATCCGATGACAACGTGATTGAAGAAAATATCCTGAGAAACTGCGAGTTCGGCATCTATGTATTTCAGGCCGGCGGTAATGTCATTCGGCGTAACACAATAACTGACAATGGAAACGGTATTGCTTGTGACGGAATCGGCAACCAGATTTATCATAACAACGTCATTAACAACACGCAACAGGTTCTTGAACAGGGGTCAAACGAATGGAGTCATGAGGATGAAGGCAACTACTGGAGCGATTATAACGGAACAGACACAGACAAGGACGAGAGAGGAGATGTTCCCTACTCAGTCAACATCACTCAAGGCACGTGGGATTATTTTCCCTTGGTCTTTGCATACACTTTTGTTGCTGGCGACTTGAATGACGATGGAAACGTTGACATGCTTGACTTAGGTGTGGTTGCTGCTTCTTTCGGAACTTCTCCAAGGCATGCACGTTGGAGTTCGGCCGCAGACGCTAACTATGATGGAAAAGTGGACATGATGGACTTGGTAGTTGTCGCAAAGAATTTCGGAAAAACGCGTTGATGTTGACATTGCATGTGCTCTGAGGCTTGCATTGAAAAGGCAGTTGAGGTTCTGTGCCTTTCGACTGAATAGAAGAGTAGGCGGGACTGTTCTATGGATGTTCGCGCTTTGAGAAGCGGAGTGCCTCGACTCGTTGTTTTTTTCCGCATTGGGGGCAGAAGTGAGCCGGCAAGGGGATTCGGTTCTTGCATTTTGGGCAGATTTTCAGTATAAGTTCAGGACGTAGCAGGGTGCCGCAGAAATTGCAGTAGTCAGAGGCTGGGGGGATTTGCTTCGCACATTTTGGGCAAGTGAGGTAGGGCTGAGGCAGGGGAAGAGGAATCAGGAACCAAGCTCCGACCGTCAATTTATCATCTCATACGCGTTGCTCGGGTCTGTAGAGCGGGTTTCCACAGTAACTGCAAAATTTCACGTTCAACGGTACACGTCGGCCGCACATGGGGCAAAGCGTGTGCAGACTGAAAACTTGAAACACAATCTCTCTACCTCTCCTTTCCTTCTTCAGGAAGCCGCGATCCACAAGCTGATTCAAATAATCGCTCTCCGCCGCTCGGCTTCTACTCGTCTTCTCGCTGACCTGCAACGCCGTGGCTTCACCGAAAGTCACGATCGCCTGCATCGTCTGCCTCAGATGCTCAGGTAGAGACACAAACGTTCCGGGAACAAAACTCTGCCGATCAACTCCAAGCCGAATGTCGCTCTCAATCCGTCTGTACGCGGCTAGTCTAGGATACAGCGTATCCTCAACAGGTGTGGCCGAAGCCTTGAGCCGCACGTCACTTTTAACCAGCTGCTTCAACAACTCTTTCTGACGAGGGCCTAAGCCCAAATCTTTCGAAACCTGGCGGTCCAGCAGTTTGTCCAGTTTCCTGTCAACGCTCTTGAGCAATTCTTGGATTTCTTGTAATAATCGTGATCTAGAGTTGGACATGTCGTGTGTTACTAGTGAGAAATGTATATAAAAAGGCTTGCGTAAGCCTTAAATATGGATTAGTCTTTTTGTGTTGCTGCAATCCAACTTGAGGTGTCCCGTATGAGCAGAACAGTCATTAATGATATTGTTCTTCCCATAGTTTCGAGAATCATGGCCGAAGAGGGCTACTTCAGCTCCTATAGGCCAGTTGATATTAGAGACGAAAATCTAGAGGAATTTCTGGAAGAAGAAGTGAGAAGGTACTTCGGTGTGATAGGTGCAAACGGGTGTCAACACCTGAAGGAGCAGCTGGAAGAGGCTAAGAAGAATGACCCGTACGCTTTCGAATATTTGCTCAGACAACTGTTGGAGAAGTACGTAAAGCTCTCGGTCAAGCTGAGAAAAGCAAAGAAGCGCGAAACCTTGCTTCAAGGTCCGCCAGACCGATTCTCAGAGCAGCGAAGACGGTACAACCGCCTCCTCGGTCGCACAGAGTGAACATCGACTAGAAACGCTGAAGTTCAATCTGTAAAAGAGGAATAGTATTGGATGGACCAATCATAATATTGGGGATTCTGCTGGGTCTAATCTTTGCAGCCAAAGAAGTAGCTCGGTATGAAGAATGGAAGGCGGCGCATAGATCGCCCCCGCGGCCAATCCGCAACCCGCAGGACTCGTCTCCACAATTGCCAACCGCTCCGCCCTACCCACAACCAATGTCGATCACATTCCGCAGGCTGAATGATTCGGTGCCTGACATCCTCAGAGATGCAGCCCGTGAGGCCGAGATTCGACGAGGTATCTCAAGATCACTGCCATATTTGCACCCGGGAAGCGAGACGGTGAACGGCAAGAATCTCGTTGAAAACTGGGAAAAATCAGTATTGGGCCTCATCAAACTGGCTGACAGCAACCTGCAAAGAGCCAAATCTCAAATCGCAATGATGAACTACAAGGGAGCCGCTGAAGCCGCGGCCACAAGCGTAGAGAATGTTTCGCGTGCGCTGCTGCACTGCTACGGTGAGAAACCAGATCTCAACTCAGGCCAAGAAGAGCCGCTGAGACTGGTGGCTCGAAGGCTTCAGGGAGAAGAAAGGGTCCAATTCGAAAAGGCAATCGGCGAAGTCGTGCAGCTATGCCGCAACAAGATGGTTGAAGCATACTTTTCGGAAAATGGCGTCCAAGGGCCATTCCTGAGCGAGGCAGGAACCAAGCAAGTACTTGAGACTGCAATGAAGATCGTTGCGCATTTCAAACAGCTCATCGATGTACACTTCGGGACAGAAATCCCGGAACTGAGTGAAAGATGCCCGAGATGCGGCACACTGAACGTAGGCGTCTGGGCGTTCGGGCCGCAAGGAGCAATGTACCAGTGTAACATGTGTAGCCACAAATGGATCCAACCGACGTATTAGACCAAAAAATCTAGATGAGGATAGAACCCTATGAGAAGAATCCTTCGGGCAACGCTGACAATGGCGGTCTTCCTATTTCTCATTTTTTTGACAGTTGCCACAGCTCCGGCAGGGGCGATAATAACCGAATATCTTTGCCTGACGGGCAGAGGGAACGATATGGCTCCTGCGATCTGTGACGGAGACACTGTTAGGGTCAAGATATGCACGAACGGAACGCTGATACAGGCTGGGCCTAGGAACAGCACGCGTCCAGGAGACATAATCGTGTACTGCGCCGGAGCCGCGGTATCCGTGCCGAAGTACATGTGGATGTGCGGACGAGCTGTCAAGAAATACCGCAAGGACGGAGAATGGTGCTTCAAGACACAATTAGACAGCAGCCCTGAACCCGATTCTTGGGAAGTTCCAGAACACTATCTCCTAGGAGTCGTAGTTGAAGTAACTCGCGCAGCAAGTTCTCAAGATCATCAACCAACTTCAAACCAGTCCTCAGGCAAGCTCATTCTAGGGTCTGTCATATTGACGCCTATCCTTGAGCTTATCGCGGGCGTCATAGTCGGCGCCATCATAGGAGCAGCCGCAGCAAAAGCCTATACAAGACACAAAAGAACCAACTCTAGCGCAAGCGTGCTCGGTTGGGTCAGATCTTACAGCCGCAACTGAACGTGCTGAGGTGGTAGAGCCCGGTCTATTGCGCCAAATTGCTAAGGCAAGATCTGAACGCTTTTGAGGCGTCATTTGAATGGAACTCAAAGCCGCAGAACTTTGGTGGGCTTGTCTCACGCAGGTTCAAATCCTGCCCTCAGCGCCAGACCCTGTTCTTGAACTGGCTTAGGTGGAAAGACGGCCAATAGTGTAGAAGGGCTTTAGCATGATGGTGTGTGAAGCCATCGGGGTGTGGTTCAAATCCCGGTTCGTCAACTATGCCGGGGTAGCTTAAGGGTAAAGCGGGCGACTATTAATCGCTGAGCTGTAGGTTCGAGTCCTACCTCCGGCGCCATGGAGTAGTGGTCCAGTGGCATGATGTACGCTTGTCTAGCGTGGGACGCGGGTTCGACTCCCGCCTACTCCGCCAAAAGGACGGGATTGATGCAGAAACAAAAGTTGGTTCCAAAAGACATAGCGCGCACTGTGAGAATATACGGTTTTTTTGGTCTTTTGTTACAGAATCGTGTTACAATCGTGTTTTAGACCCTTTTTTCCTCTGTCCCTCAAAAGTCCGTCAGCACATTGGTCTTTTTGTTGTAGCGCGGGCGTTGCATCCGGTACTGCACAGAAAGGTGTGGATTTATATATATTTTCGATTATGGTTGAAGTCTAGCGGCACTGAATTTGTTTGGGATAGATGGTTGAGATAGAGGTGACGGAAAGTGAGTAAGAGAGGCAAACCCGCTGGAAAATGATTGATAGGCAGAAGGGTCATCAGACGAGAAGAGCTCGTGGTGGAAAGAAACAGAAGAGAAGATAAAAGAGCAGCTTTGGCGTGTTCATCTTTATAAGGCATGCTGAGAATGTATATTGCAGGAAAGGCGTGCCGAGATTTCTGCAATAATGTTTGCCTTAGAAATGGCTTGCTTTTTCTAAGAGGTAGTACAGCATATTAAGAACTGGGAAGGTCTCTGATACAAATCGTAACAAATTTGAGATCATGGCAGAGATTCTGAGGCAGCTGCGCAGACCGACCGGTAGGACGAATATTATGTCGCATTGTAATATGAGCTCCACACAATCAGGGCAATACTTGAATCTTATGGGGTCAAATGATCTTATTCGGATAGATGCGATAGCAGGAAGAGTAACGTATCAGAGAACAGAGGCTGTCCGAGAGTTTCTAGAACGGTATAACAAGATGGTTTTGTTACTTGATCCCAGCGTTTCTGCACCCTCCCTAATGTAGCAATGAGAGGCTAGGACCAGAAAAAAGGATTGTGCAGTAGCGGATATGCATGTCAATGTCAGATTAGTGCGTGAGGAATGATTCATGAGAATAGTGGAAGGTTGGAGAAGAATAGACAATCAGAGAGGATACATAAACGCGACAACGGGACAGAGTCTTGTTGTCACGAAGAAGCAGTACGGGGAACACTACTTGGTGCTGCTGTTTCCTGAGGTAAAAAATGATGATGAAGGAAGGATAATATCCCCTGAATTTCCGACCGAATCAAAAGCGGAAGCATTTGCCATGGATTGGATGAATAAGCATCCGAGAGGAGTTGACTGAACTCTGAAGTTGGTTTGCTTGGGCCTCATTTCTCTACAGGGTTTACTGTAAACCATGGTAGCGCGCGCTTGCTGTACTAACCGTTTTCTCAGCTACATCGCCCATCTTCAACAGAATAGTTGTCAACTGCTCCAAACCTTTGTCAAGCAATCTACTCATGGGTTTTCACCTAACGCACGCGTAATAGCTATCGTTCTTATGGCCGTGACGTTTGTCTCGATAGAGATGGGAAAATATGTCACGAGCAGAAGACGCAAGCAAGGGCATGGACAAGATAATCTATCGATGAATTAGTGCATGCTGGAAGAAGCGTGCGATATTCTTAAATGGCAAATGCATCGCTCATGTTACTATATTTGAGGTTAAGCTGGCTGATGGCGTTTGCGCAGGTTCTTGGTAAGCTTCATTGTAGGGCTGGTGGCCCTTTCCGTCATGACTTGGCTAATCGTAACCTTGGTCCCATACCCAGAGATTAGAAACCTTCCTCTCTACACGTTTGCCACAATTTCACGAATTCTGATCACCCTGGCTATTTCAGTCGCGTGGGGAGTCTCCTTCGGTATACTAGCGGCAACAAACAGAGTCGCGTCATTAGTTCTCACTCCCTTCATAGACCTCTTGCAGTCTATCCCAATACTGGGATACTTCCCGATGGTCATCGGCTTCCTTTTCGCTCTCGGTCCTTTGGGAATCGAACTCTCGGTGATAATTCTACTGTTCACATCGATGGCTTGGGCCATATTCTTCGGCGTGGTCGGAGCTATCCGTGGAATACCAGCAAACGTGGCGGAATCTTCAAAGAGTTTTGGGTTGACGGGCTGGCGGTACATTAGGCATGTTGTGTTGCCTGCTATTACTCCGGCTGTGGTTTCGGGAGCGAATCTTGCGTGGTGCGACGGATGGTTCTTCATGATCGCGGCGGAATACATCCAATATCAAGGAAACGTTGTGTCACCACCTGCAGGCGGACTGGGGTATCTGCTTGCGAAAGCCGCCTATGAAATTAAGGACATGAATCTTGCCATCGTTCTTCTCGTATTTATTACTTTCATCGTTGTGTACTTCAACACTCTGACTTGGCATAAGCTGATGGAACGTGCGAGCACCGGCACTTTCAAGCCAGTTTTCAGGATGGATCTTTCAGGAGTCGGAAAGCTTGGAATTGTGAGGGCAAGCAGTTGGCTACACTTTGGCAGATTGCATTGGCCAAAGTCTTTCTCAATAGCCGCTCAGCGTTTGCAAAAGTACTCACGCATCGAGAAAGTGATTGCCTCAGTTTTAGCCTTTACAGCTGTTTTCCTTGTTCTATATCGAGTTTTCGGCCAGTTACCGACGGCCGCATTGATTAGCGAAGGTTTCCGTCAACCTCCTTCATCTGAACTGGTGAGTCTGCCATGGTTGATCCTCTTCACGATGGGGCGTCTTTCAATTGCATATGGAATCTCCCTTGTGGCGGCGATCACTATGGGTGTCTTGGCAGCCGAACACAAGAGGTTTGCAGCCATCTTCTATCCTTTGTATGACATTGGCCAGGGAATACCCATTCTGGCTCTTTTCCCAGTTATTTCGCTGGGGCTGAGCGGACTGATCGGGAATCCGAGAATTGCCCTTGAGCTTACATGCATCATAATTCTGGTTCTCGATATGATATGGTACATGTTTTTGAATGTTGTCAGTGCTGTCAAGAACATTCCAACTGAAATCAATGAGGTCGGTCAGCTGTTAGGGTTTAAAGGGTTGAAGAGAATAACTCACCTAGTCATCCCGTCCGTCCTGCCTGCCATAGTGACAGGCAGCATACTTTCCTGGGGGACAGGTTGGAACACAATAATCTTTGCGGAATACTTGCCTTCAACGGAGCCCACTATGCCGCCTGTTTCGATCCCTGGAATAGGTTCATTGCTAGACAAGGCAGGGTACGAGTTTGGAAACACTGTTGTTTTGATTTTCATGCTGGGAGTGATTGCAGCGATTGTTCTCTTGATGGAAGGGCTCGTCTGGCGTCGTTTACTGAGAAGATTCGAGAAGTATCATGTTGAGGTGTAAGAAATGTCAGTGATCGAAGTAGAGAACATAACCAAGACGTTCCCATCAGAGAAAACAAGAATCTTAGTCTTAGACAACGTAAGCTTCTCAGTTGGCAAAGAAGAGTTCATGTGCATAGTCGGGCCGTCTGGGTGTGGAAAGTCTACGTTGCTGAGGATGATGGCAGGATTGGAAAAACCTGATTCAGGAAGAATCCTTTTCAACGGACAGCCTATTACTGGGCCGTCGCGGAGGATCGCCATGGTCTTTCAGCTTTTCGGTCTTCTGCCATGGAAGACGGCGCTGGAGAATGTTGAAGTCCCGCTAGAGGTTCTCGGTATCGTTAAACAAAGCCGTGTACACGTCGCTGAAGAGTATTTGCAGATGGTAGGACTGGAAGGTTTCGAGAACACGTACCCTCATGATCTTTCAGGCGGCATGAAACAGCGCGTCGGGATCGCAAGAGCCCTAGCTTTGAAGCCCGAAGTCCTGCTGATGGACGAGCCCTTTTCTTCACTCGACGAGCTTACGGCAAAGACTCTGCGAGAGTTAGTGCTCAACATTTGGCGAAACCCCACTCTGCCAACAAACACCTTCATAATGGTGAGCCATAACGTCGAGGAAGCAGTATTCATGGCAGACAGAGTCGTAATAATGTCACCTCGACCAGGGAAGGTTGTTGGAGAAGTGAAGGTTAACATTCCAAGGCCCCGTTCCAAGTATCTGAGAGATGATGAGTACTTCAAGTATGTAGATGAGGTTATGAACCTGCTTGAGAAAGGAAAGACAATCACAAAGGATGTGAGCCCATTGTCTGTGACAGCGGAACGAGTGGGCAAGACTTGAAAACGGGCTTCACACTAGACACGTTGATTCTTCAGCGACACGATAAGACGATATAGGAAGAAGCCGGTTAGAAACATGTAGACTAGGAGCACGGAGGCAAGAGCACCTGCTTCCACTCCCATGAAGAAAACGTCTGAATGTGTTGGATAATTCGCAGTAGGTAAATGCCAAATAGTTGAAGCACTCGCAATTATCAAGAGTGTGATAGCGCCTAGGAGTATGTATCCCTTCAACCGTAATCCTTTCTTTTGCAATATCTTCACCAGTATTCATATAGAACATATCAATCTTAAGGTACTATTCCTCGACGAGCTATGCTGGATGTGTCTGCAAGATGGCAACAATACTTGAACCATTTCTTCTAAGCCTCGCAGCAGGCATGGCCACAGGAATCGGCGGAATAATCGTCCTATTGCTCAGAAGGGTGAGTGACAGGATTGTGAGTTTTTCTATGGGATTCGCCTCTGGCGTAATGCTCATGGTTGCGTTCAACAACCTGTTCCTCGAGGCTGAAAAACTTCTAACGCATGTTGAATTAATCGCCATATTCTCATTAGGCGCGGTCATTATGATCGTCCTCGACTTGGCTATACCGCATATTGAATTAACAAGGAGAAAGGGAAACGGCAAGAACGAGAGAATGCTGCGAACTGGCGCGCTCATAGCGATAGGCATAACCTTGCATAACTTGCCTGAGGGATTCGTTGTTGCCGCAGGCTACACTTACATGCCAAGCCTTGGCGTGGTAATCGCCATCGCCATAATGCTTCACAACATACCTGAAGGTGTTGCCACAGCCATTCCGTTCATGGAAGCAGGGACAAAACCCTCGAAGATAGCACTTATCACTTTTCTTTCAGGGCTGGCTGAGCCTGTTGCAGCCTTGGTTGGCGCTGTTGTTCTATCTGCTGTTGGCACAAGGATTGTGGTGGGATATTCCCTTGTTTTCGCAGCAGGAGTAATGACCTACATAACGGCGGATGAACTGATACCAGTGGCTCATGAATATGGGTTCAAACACACTGTATCTGTTGGTCTATTGTTGGGAATAATATTCGCTCTTCTGATAGATGTCCTGCTAAGCTAGGTGATCTGAGCACGCGGGCAAAATCGAAAAATGACAATCAGAAAAACAGCAATGTGCATCGCCAAACAAGCAGGGTGCGTTGTTCTCAGTTTCCTTTCATGTAGGCAACGGTTTTCTCATACAGTTTCTGGAAATGCTCACCAAATGTCTTGTCGCCTCTTTCCTTCCTCATGACAAGTATCCATGGTTCCAGTTTCTTCCAGTTCGAGGCTATGTAGGCGCCTAAACGGTCAACGATCACATCAATATCTACGAACTTTTTGTTCACCAGGAAACCAACCTCCTCAAAGAAGGCTTCAACTTGGTAGGGATAGTCACTAACTTCGAAATTCTCTTCCACTTCAGCCTTGTACTTCTCGAAATCTTCAAACTGGAACTCCTTTTCAACCCATCTGAAAGCTTTGCGCAGGCTTTCGGTCTCGGCCCAGTCAAACAGCTTCATAGAAATCTCAAGATCTCTATGCCGGTCCATATGTCTAAGCTGAAGAAGGATAAACGCCGTTGCTGAAATACCCGCCAACGCGGAAAGAACAGCCGTCCACTCGATCAGCGTCACCATACTAGTCTCCGAACCCACATATATTTGACAGTAAATCCCTTTATTAGAATTTCACACTCACGCGGCGCGCGCTGACAGAAAAAGGAGGGAGTTGCGTGTGGCATCGCCACTTGAGACGGTGTGCACGCGCTTTTATCTGAACCTTAACCCGAAAGCGTGAATCTGTCCTGTGTTGTTCTAAGCATTGGAATTATAAATGCCAGACTGTTATCCTTATTTGTGGTAAGCGTGAGGTTCAGCAAGAAATCATTGGTAGGGCTGATTGTTTTGGTTTTTGCCTCGACTTTCTTGACTCTTTATACTGTTGCAGCCTACGGTGTTTCCAGTTACGTCTATGTAGGCGAGGGCACGCTGAACTGGACGTCCAGTCCGGCCGGTTCATTCCTTCCCTGGCCCACAGCGCCGGGTATGCTCGAGGTACTTTCAAGGATGAATGAAGTTGATTCGTTCATTTACACCTACCTGATCAAGTCTTGGGTGCTGGCGGGAACAGTAGCTTTGCTGTGGATTGCTGTGTCTGTGTGGGTTTTGAAGTTGATCAGAGCTCGACCGAGAAATGACTCGCGCGGGCTCTAAAGAGGCTTCAGATGGAATCTGCCTGATGATTATTGGTGCAATCGTGATAGCGCTATGCATATTGGAAGGTTTGTCGATAGGCTGAAGCACGATAACTAGGTCTGAATGGTTGGAATGTTGATAAGCTGAGAGATGGTGAAATTGGAGGATATTATTGGAGTCGTACAAGGGTTGAAGGGAAGAACAACCGACATTGTTTACGATCTGTTCTTTTCTGAGAAACGAGTGGTCGCTGCTGTAGTACTTTACTTTTCTGACTTGACTGATATATATGAGAAATTTAGTCTAGGGACCATAATGTTTGGGAACTTGTCTGAGCGCAGAATAGTCAAGTTGCGATCTTTGAAGCTGATGGATGAAAGGAGGCTGGCTTTCAAGAACAAAACCCTCGATGAGATTTTGACGTTGCATGAGGCAAACCTAGAAATAGACTACGAAGACGTTGTTTCTGTCACTATCAGAAAAGGGCTTCTGGAAACATCTTTGGAGTTTGTAGTCCAAAGACGTCCTGAAAAGAAGATAGACTTTCGGCTCGAAAGAAGACAAGTAGCCGAGGTTGAAGGATTAATAAATAGAGTTCTTCCAGATAAGGCAAAATGAATGGCCATTTCAGAATGAGGAGTGACTTGAACATATCTCAGCCCGCGATGATTGAGTAGTGCCCAGGGTCAACGGTGTTCTTTTCACTTTTTTCTTACATAACCCTTCACGTGTACTATCTTGTTCTTCCCGCCTGGTTTCGCTCGTTTGTATGAATGCACTTTCATTTTCTCACTTATACCAGATCAGCGCTTAGATTAGAAAAGAATTATGAATCCATGATTCATACTTGTAGCGTGCGCGCTCAACTGCGAGGCTTTTGAGGTATGGGCGCACTATAGAGAGTGAGGAGGATAAAAATTTTGTTCTGTCTTTTTTTGCGTCAATGTAACCTGCGGTTTTCAGGTTTATGGTGTATATTCGGCGTCTATGCGGATTCCGCCTGTAGTAGTTTTGAGAGTTGCGTTGATGTTGTGACCAGCGGGATAATTGTTTGATTGTAGAAGATTTTCTGTGCCGGAAAACCCTTCTTGCCTGTAAATGTCTATTCCTCCGGTTTTTACAGTGGATTGAATTTTGGTTCCGATGTCATTCTTGATGTCTACTGCAAAGTTGACTCCGCCGGTTACGGCTTCGGCTTTCAGAGTGATGTTTCCAGAGAGTTTCCCGTGTTGCGTGAGGGTTACGTCAACTCCGCCTGTGGTTGTCGTTGCGTTGACGTTAACGTCATTTGTAACGATCGGATTGTTCCAGGACAGTTTGACGCCTCCTGTTATAGTCTTGACGGAGACATCGCCGGCGATGACGGTGTCCTGCAATATTTTGGCTTCAACTCCGCCTGTGGTTGCTTGGAGGATTGTGGAGTTTAGAATTACGCCGGCCTGCGTGTCTAAGAGAATTCCTCCGGTGCTTGTTTTGATGTTGAGACTTGTTTTCATGGATGGGTCGATGCGGACGTCGAATGTTACATTCAGTGAAGAGTGCATTGGCCAGAAGATGGTGTCGACTTTCTGTTCCACTGTCACCTTTAGGACATTGCCTGCGGTCTCGTTGTGCGAGACTGGCATGTAACGGTTTAGAGGGTCTTTCGAACTGAAGATTGGAACCCTTTCGGCTGCCGAGGCGTTGATGATGATTGACGGCGATTGGGGTTCACCTGTCAGGTTTTCGAAGCGTATGTTGACGTGGCCAACGTCTATGGCTAGGTTAAGGTTCAATGTGTCTACGCTTGGTTTCCGGGGAACTGACATTTGACTGCTGACGGGGCTTGCTTCGTAAACGGGCAAGAAGGTAAGGCCAACGAGGACGGCTGCCACTGCTATGATGGCAATCAAAATGATGCCCATGGGGCTCATCGGTGCAGCTTTTCTTCTTATTCTAGGCTCGGTCGCTGGTAAACCGACAGCGGCTCCACAGACATGACAGAATTTTGCGTCTTCATCCAGTTTGGCTCCGCACTTCCAACAGTAAGGCATTCATTTCACCTGCAAAGGTGATATTGCAACCGAGACTATAAAAGTGGTTTCATAGGCTTTTGGTTAGTTTCGATGCTGCCAGACTTATCTACGTTCGTGGCATCAGCTATCCTGCTATATCTTACTGTCAAATAGTAAGGATTATGATTTATATTTGCGGGCAGCCTTGACAAATGAGTGAAGAATTGCCTTGTGGGGAAAGCTCTATGAGGGTAGCTGTTCTTGGAGCAGGGCTCATGGGCCCAGCTATAGCGATGGACTGCATAGAAAGTAATGAGGTTGAGGAGGTTCTTCTTATTGACATCGAGCAAGCGGTGCTGGATAGGGTGGCGGAGAATCTGGGGAATCCGTTGAAGTTGAAGATCGATCGATCAGAAACGGCTCAAATTTTGGTGGCTCTCGCTTTGATAGCTCATAACTCGTTGGAAGGATCGCAATTTTGGACAAATGCACTCCTCGGACAAACCGTTGCAGATGGTCCTGCACAAAAAAAATGTAGCGCACTACAGTCTCTACGTTGCGCATGGTTACATCAGACAATTGTAGCAGACTCCCACATGATTTCGCGCCTAAGATGAATAAACGCCAGCTTGAAACAATTCTCCAAATGTTGTTTAATCACTAAGGAGATGCAGATTGAAGGTTGAAATACTTCAGCACGTCATCGAGGCTATTTACAATAATCGCCTTTGAAATTGTTGCTTGGCTATTCCAAGGTTGTTTGTAGAGAAACCCTAGTCGGCTCGTTCGTATAAATTTCTCTACTTGGTCAGGAGCATCATCAACCAAAGCGTCCGAGGGCACTTCAGTTTTCGGTTTGTAAGGACCAAGAGAGTAGAATTCATCGTACTGGATATTCGTATGATTGAGCCATTGTTTGACAAATCTAACGGATTCAGTCGGCCTTGAGGTAGCTATGTAAACTTTAAAGCCGTTTTCTCTCAGAATTGCCAGTTTCTGTGCTATGTTACTTTCTGTAGGCGACAGATGCTCCCACTCCTTCCAAACCTCATTCTGCAATCTAAAAATCCCAGCAGCAGGAATAGGAACAGAGCCAACTATTTTGTGAGATCTGATATGGGTTTTTAAAACAGATGAACCGAGGTATTTTGTAGCCTTTCTACACCAGCATTCCATACTATCTGCTAACACATTGTCAACATCAAAAGCGATCTTCATTTTCTTGACTTTTGTCAAAGATTTCACGATCAAATGAATGTTGATAAAATGTATCCAATCTTGACTTGGTCGAATATGAAGGCGCTCCGGCTTTCAGAAAATCTAAGACCTCCTTTGCAGATTTTATTGGGATCGCGCCCATATCCATAAAGACTTTGAAGCCTCTTTTAGCCTGTTCATTCCCTCTTGGTTGAAGAGCGAAAACCTTGCGTTTTTGGGACAAAGCGATCTTCATTTGATGAACTGTGCCACCTTCTGCATCTGACTCTATTGCTATCACACAGCGTGAAACGCCGCTTGTGATTCTATTCCTCTGTACGAATCTTGCAGGTGCAGACTTATCAAAAGGTTGTTTGAAACCTTCGCTTAATATTGCGCCTCTTTTCTGAATGTCTCCTGCAAGTTCAACATGCTCGGGCGGATATATAGGATCCATCCATGCTAATACTGCAATAGTTTTACCTTTGGGCACTTCCAAGGCCCCGAAATGAGCCCATTCATCGATTCCTCTGGCAAGTCCGCTTACTATTGTGTGTCCCCGTGATGCAATGGATTTGGCTATTCTTCTTGCCATTACTCGGCCAAACAAAGAGGGGTCGCGGGTGCCTGCAATTGCAACACAGTTATCGAAATTCGATAGTGAACCCTTATGGAAAAGAATCAGTGGAGGGTTGTCCAACGTTTTAAGTGTCTCGGGATATTCCTTGTCTATGTAGCGTATCAGTTTTACTTGTCTTGATTCAACTGATCTTAACATTGAAGCGAAATCGTGCAATTGAGTCCGATCCATGTATCCGCTCAGTTTCCGGATCACTCTGTCGTCAATTTCCAACCTGTTGAAAAAGGAGTATGGAGCCTTCCAAAAAGGTGCTAGTGAGCCATATTCATTGAAAACCTGAACAACCTTTCTTGTTGGTATTAACCAGTCTTTACCTTGAAGGGCTAGCCAATATGCGTTTTCATCAATTGCTTGTGATGAAATAGAATCCATTGGTTCTATCGCTCCTATAGGTTAAGCACCCTCCGTTACATCTCGACCAGCAATCAGAACATTAACGACTACTGCTCCGGCTTCACGAAGGACCTTTGCACATTCAGAAACAGTTGCGCCCGACGTCGAGACATCATCAACTAGGATTACTCTTTTGTTCTTCACCGTTTCCGCATCAAGAATGCTATACAGACCGTTTACCACTTCCCATTTTTCCTCCCAAGACAGTTCTTTCATTCTCTGTTCTCTGGTCTTCCTCAAAGCCTCTACATAAGGTATGTTTACTTTATCACTTATCACTTTCGATAATTCACTTGATTGGTTATAAATCATCGCAGATTGATCCCTAGCTTTCTTAAGTTTGGTTCGAAACTTAGGTACAGGGACTATGAGATCCATTTCC
>Ga0172366_10000567_pt1 | contig 27028 bp, 23 predicted proteins | sample LakKivSesite69cm_FD_114533 | JGI IMG/M metagenome (GOLD analysis project Ga0172366, IMG submission 114533) | Sediment microbial communities from Lake Kivu, Rwanda - Sediment site 69cm | ecosystem: Environmental > Aquatic > Freshwater > Lake > Sediment | place: Rwanda: Western Province, Lake...
ACATCCGGCACGGAACATACTGAAAGGAGAAAAAAAAGAATCTCCCCCAGGGCAAGAAAAATGGCAGAGATGATGAATATTCCGACCGAAAGCATACCTGGAAGCGGGCCCTACGGACGGGTCATCGTAAAAGACATACTGCAGGCAGGAGACAGTCCGGCAGGCAGCATTCCCGGGCCAGGGATCACACGCACAGGTACTGCCGTAAAAGAAGAATATACCTTCCTGAAGCTGAGCAACATGAGACGCATTATTGCGGAGAGGATGCAGTCGTCTTTACAGCAATCTGCCCAGCTGACCCATCATATCAGTGCTGATGCGCGTAAAATTCTTGCCAGCCGTGCCTTTTTCAAATCACAAACCGGAGGATCAGCCCTTAATGATATCACTATAAATGATATGATGTGTTTTGCGGTAACAAGGGTGCTTCTCGAGAAAACCTACCTCAATTCACATTTCCTGGGTGACCGGATTAAAATATATAACAGGGTGCACCTGGGATTTGCCGTTGATACTGAGCGTGGACTGATGGTTCCTGTCCTGAAAAATGCTGACGGGTATAACTTCACAGAGATGTCCGTCCGACTGAAAGAACTGGCTGCCAGGTGCAAAAGGGGCGACATCAGCCCGGAACTGTTACAAAGCACTGAAGCAACTTTTACCGTCACTAACCTGGGTTCGTACGGCATTGAGATGTTCACGCCGGTTCTGAACCTTCCCCAGACAGGAATACTGGGAATCAATGCTATCATTAAGAGGCCTGCAGATCTCGGAGATGGAGTTATAGGAATTATTCCCTTCATCGGTCTATCACTCACCTATGACCACAGGGCAGTTGATGGTGCACCTGCTTCAGCCTTCCTGGCCGCACTTAAAGCATATATTGAATCATTTGAACCTGTTACCGGGTAGATCAAAAAAAACATCCGATGGCAAACAGGTCTCACCATTGACTGACGGGAATGCAATATCAGGAATACAGAAGTAAAACAAGAATAATAACCAGAACAGAATGCCTAAATCACTGCTGATCGATCCAAAGAAAGTAAGACAGAAAGGAGAAATATCGTTCGGTACCATACCTGTCAACCAGTATAAAAAAAGCATCACTGAGGAGAAGAAAAACTTCAGTGCGGACGACTTCCTGAGGATTTTCCGTGACATGACAGTTATCCGCGAGTTCGAAACCATGCTGAACAAAATAAAGATCTCGAATGAGTATAACGGGATCAGTTACAACCATCCCGGTCCGGCACACCTCAGCATCGGGCAGGAAGCAGCAGCGGTCGGAATGGCTTACCTGCTGTCAAAGGATGATTATATCTTCGGCTCGCACCGCAGCCATGGGGAAATACTTGCAAAAGGATTGTCTGCCATCCACCAGCTGGCAGAGGATGAGCTTATGATGATCATGAAGGCCTACATGGGAGGAAACACGCTCAGGGTTGTTGAAAAAGGATTTACCGGTGATTCAAAGAAACTCGCGATCAGGTATCTGCTTTATGGAACCCTGTCTGAGATCTTCGCAAGGGAAAACGGTTTTAACAAAGGACTGGGAGGCTCCATGCATGCTTTTTTCCCTCCTTTCGGCATTTATCCGAATAATGCCATAGTTGGCGGATCAGGGGACATTGCAGTCGGTGCAGCGCTGTTTAAAAAAATAAACAAGCAGAAAGGTATCGTAGTGGCTAACATTGGAGATGCATCCATGGGTTGCGGCCCGGTCTGGGAAGGGATCTGTTTTGCCACCATGGACCAGTACAAGAAACTGTGGACAGGCGATTACCGGGGTGGTATGCCTATCATTTTCAATTTCATGAATAATCAGTACGGGATGGGGGGCCAGACATCCGGCGAGACGATGGGCTTTGGAATGCTCGCCCGTATTGGTGCGGGTGTCAATCCCGAAATGATGCATGCTGAACGTGTGGACGGGTATAATCCGCTTGCCGTTATCGACGCCTTTAGGAGAAAAATGAAGATACTTGAAGCGAAGGACGGTCCTGTCCTTCTCGACACACTTACCTACCGGTACAGCGGGCATTCACCCTCTGATGCTTCCTCCTACAGATCGAAGGAAGAGCTGGAGGCCTGGATGCAGGAGGATTCCATAACTGCCTATGGTAATGCGCTGGTTGAAGCCGGCCAAACTGATCATCAGCAACTGGACTCCATCCGTCAGGAAGCAGGAGAGCTGATTACTTTTATCACCCGACTGGTTGTGGATGATGAGATCTCTCCCCGCCTGGATCTTGATACAGATCCGGAAGCAATAGGAAAGATGATGTTCTCAAGGCTATCTGTTGACAGGATGCGCGAAGGGAAAATTGATGTGCTCTTACCGCTTGAGGAAAATCCCCGTGTCATACAGTTGAAAAATAAAGCACGGTTTGGACTCGACCCTGAGGGCAAACCTCTTTCAAAAGCAAAAGTTTTTCAACTACGTGATGGCATTTTCGAAGCTGTCATCGACCGGTTTTATAAAGATCCTTCACTGGTGGCCTATGGCGAAGAAAACAGGGACTGGGGAGGTGCTTTTGCCGTTTACAGAGGACTCACCGAAGCCCTGCCCTATCACAGGCTGTTCAACTCGCCTATATCAGAAGGAGCAATTGTTGGAACAGCCATCGGATATGGTATGGCAGGAGGAAGGGTTATTGCCGAGATTATGTACTGTGATTTTCTTGGCCGCTCCGGCGATGAAGTATTCAACCAGCTGCCCAAATGGCAGTCTATGAGCGGTAACATCCTGAAAATGCCTGTTGTCATACGTGTATCCGTCGGTTCCAAATACGGTGCACAGCATTCCCAGGACTGGTCTTCACTGGTGGCTCATATACCCGGACTGAAGGTCGTCTTCCCCGCGACACCTTATGATGCCAAAGGACTGATGAATGCAGCCTTACAGGGAACAGACCCCGTCATATATTTTGAAAGCCAGCGTATCTATGATGTGGGAGAATGGTTCCATAAGGGAGGCGTTCCTGAAGTCTATTATGAGATCCCAATTGGTGAGCCGGATGTAAAGCGGGAAGGGACTGATATTACCATTCTTACTGTCGGAGCAACACTTTACACCGCCGTGAAAGCTGCTGAGATACTGCAGTCAGATTATGGCATGAATGCAGAGATCATTGATGCCAGGAGCCTGGTACCTTTCAACTATGAACCTGTGATCCGGTCGGTCAAAAAAACAGGGAGGATAGTTCTTGCGTCAGACGCATCTTCAAGGGGCTCTTTCCTGAAAGAGATGGCACATACCATCACGGAACTGGCCTTCGATGAGCTTGATGCTCCCCCTGTAACAGTCGGCTCGCGAAACTGGATCGTCCCGGCACATGAAATGGAACCCTACTTTTTCCCCCAGCCTGCATGGATCATTGATGCCATACATGAAAAGATAGTCCCTCTGAAGGGACACAGGGTCAGGAATGACTTCAGCCAGGAAAAACAATTGAAAAGGAACAGGGAGGGGGTGTAGGGAACTTATTCAAGGTTCAAAGTTCAAGGTTCAAGCCCGTCCATACCGAACGGCACGTTCGGGCGGGATTCAAGGTTAATTGTGCCGTGTGAGCGGGTTGACGGGTTGCGGGTTACGGTTTCATACAGAAGTAGTATATTTAGAACACTAAACTAATCATGTCATGAGACGCAGTGAAATAAACAGCATTATACAGGAAGCAAAAGTTTTTTTACAGGAAAGACGTTTCCTTCTGCCTGCCTGGTCTGAATGGTCTCCTGCTGACTGGAAGGGCAGGTATGACACATGCCGGGAGATAGTGGATAACATGCTTGGATGGGATATTACTGATTTTGGTCTTGGGAATTTCAATACTTCAGGATTGTTTCTGTTCACCATAAGGAATGGCAATATTGCCACAGGTGGAAAAGCCTATGCTGAAAAAATTATGATTGTCCGGGAAAACCAGGAAACTCCTATGCATTTTCACTGGAACAAGACAGAGGATATTATCAACCGCGGAGGGGGTAACCTTGCTATTGAGCTGTATATGGCAGATAAACAGGAAAAACTGTCGGATAAACCTGTATGGTTTAAGATTGACGGTGTAACAAGAACCTGTGAGGCCGGTGGGACAGTCATCCTCAAACCGGGCGACAGCATCTGCTTGGAGCCGTATATGAGTCACAGGTTCTATGGTGAACCGGGGCATGGTACAGTACTGGTAGGTGAGGTAAGTTCGGTCAATGATGATACCACGGATAATTGCTTTCTGAGTGGAGTGGGCAGGTTTCCGGCAATAGAAGAAGATGAGCCGCCTGTCCATCTTCTTGTGTCGGATTATCCGAAATACCTGTGATGGATGATTAGCCGCTGCAAGCAGCGGCCAATCATGGGTTGATACAGTTACCCCCCGCCGCAAGCGGCGGGGGGTAAACCTGATAATTAATGAATTGATCCGACGCGTGCAGCGGCCAATCATGGGTTGATACATTAACCCCTCGCCGCGAGCGGCGGGGGGTAAACCTGATAATTAATGAATTGATCCGATGCGAGCAGCGGCCAATCATGGGTTGATACATTAATCCCCCGCCGCAAGTGGCGGGGGATTAACCTGATAATTAATGAATTGATCCGACGTGTGCGGCGGCCAATCATGGGTTGATACATTTAATCCTCCGCCGCGAGCGGCGGGGGGCAACTTTAAAAAAAATATGTCCGTGATCCAAATATCAGGAGCAGGCTGTTGCCTGCTCGACTACCTGTTTACCGGAATTGATTTCAATGATCCCTCTTTCAGAAAATACCTCTCTGTTTCATATGGTGATGGCGGGTTCAGCCCGGGCAAGCTTGTATTCACCGATGATTTCGAGCATTTCTGTCAGAGAAAATTCACCGATGTGCTCCCGGAAATAACCAGGGGGCATGTACCTGACAAGCAGAATCTTGGCGGCCCCTCTATCGTAGCCCTTATCCATACGGCACAGATGCTGGCTGACCGTGCAGAAGTCAGGTTTTATGGTGCTCTCGGAAAGGATGAAACCGGCAGGACAATCCTGTCAATCATTGAACAGACACCAGTGAAACCGGCCAGGATCATCAGCAGCGATAAAGACTCTCCCTATACTTATGTATTATCTGATCCGGCATACAACGACGGTCATGGCGAAAGAACCTTTATCAATAATATAGGTGCTGCATGGGATATTCACCCTGATGACCTTGATGAGGAATTCTATCAATCAGATATTGTTGTTTTTGGGGGTACTGCCCTGGTTCCGAACCTGCACGACCACCTTCCTGAATTGCTTGTAAAAGGAAAGGACAATCGCTGTGTGACAGTTGTGAACACTGTTTATGACTTCAGAAATGAAAAGAAAAAAGCCGGCCGGCCCTGGCAGCTGGGTAACGGAGATGAATCCTACAGGCTTACCGATTTGCTGATCATGGACCGCGAAGAAGCACAACGTATCAGCGGAACAGGCTCTATCAAGGATACCATCAATTTTTTCATCAGTCACCGGGTGGCATCATTCATCATAACGAACGGACCTGAGCCTATCTGGCTGTACGCTGACGGGAGCCTCTTCACAAAAACCGGTCCTTTACAGATGCCCGTCTCCAAAAGTATAGTGAACATGGTCAGATCAGGGAACATTACCGGGGGAGATACCACCGGTTGCGGCGACAATTTTGCAGGAGGCGTGATAGCAGCCCTGGCAGATCAATTGCGGGAAAAACCACGCGGTAAGCTCAGCTTGCAGCAGGCATGTGCCTGGGGTATCGTTGCCGGAGGGTTTACCTGTTTCTATCTTGGCGGCACATACCTGGAAAAACATTCCGGCGAAAAATACAGCTTGCTTATCCACCACTTTGAAGAATATCTTAAACAGGTATCAGGAACTATATAAATCCCTTTCGCTTGAAAAAAATACTCATCTTCGGTGCAGGTAAGATTGGCAGGTCCTTTATCGGCCAGCTGTTCGGAAGGGCGGGATACGCGATTGTATTTGTCGATGTAGATGAGAAAATCATCCGGCTTTTAAACCAGAGGGGATCGTACAGGATCATCATCAAGGGTAACAGGGAGGAAGTTTACCTCATAGAGCATGTAAGAGGTGTCCATTTCAGCGATGAGGCAAAGGTGATAGAAGAAATCATATCTGCAGACATCATCGCACTGTCAGTAGGACAACAGGGACTGATATCTGTCATCCCAATGCTGGCAAAAGGGATCGCTGAAAAAAAGGAAAAACTGCCGGGCCACCACGTGGACATTATTATAGCTGAGAATATCATTAACGGGGACAGGTTTATCAGGGAACGGCTGATCCGGCTTCTGGGCCCGTCCTTTCCTGTTGACAGCTATGTCGGGTTGATTGAGACGAGCATAGGTAAGATGGTACCTATCATGACAGCCGCTGACCTGGCAGAAGATTCCCTGCAGGTGTTTGCCGAACCTTATAATACTCTTATCCTTGCAAAGCAATCTTTCAGGAATCCTGTTCCTGATGTACCCGGATTGGCACCAAAGGAAAATATGAAAGCATGGGTTGACAGGAAATTGTTCATTCATAACCTGGGACATGCTGCCTGTGCTTACTTCGGATACCTGAAGTTTCCCGGGAAAAAATACCTGTTCGAGGTGCTTTCTGACAAGGATATCCGTGACCAGACTTACGGGGTAATGCATGAATCCGCACAAGTACTCCTGAAAAAATATCCGGATGAATTCTCTTCCACACAGCTTGAAGATCATATCACCGACCTGATAAACAGATTTCAAAACCATGCCCTTAAGGATACTGTCTTTCGTGTCGGTTGTGACCTTAAAAGAAAGCTCGGACAGGAAGACCGGCTTGTCTATCCCCTGCGTGAAGGGATGAAAGGAGGCATGTTCTCTGATAGAATTCTTTATGCACTGGTATGCGGATTCTATTTCAGGGCAAAGGATGAGTCGGGCCTGTACCATCCGAATGATGCCCTGCTTTTCAGTGATTATCCGGGGGATATAGCTGCACTGCTGACAATCATCTCAGGCTTCGAACCTTTAAAAGATAAGGACCTGATCAGGCGGGCACAGGAATTTTGTCACCATATTAACATTAAATTTGACCCTGAGATCAAACTGATATAAAATGAAAAGATCCGTTGAAGCTATAAGAAAAAAAACTGGTTTTATCATCGATATGGATGGGGTTTTGTATCATGGCAACAGGCTTTTGCCAGGGGTCAGGGAATTCGTGCAATGGCTCAAGGATGATAATAAGAGGTATGTCTTTATCACCAATGCCAGTGAAAGAACGCCAAAGGAACTCAGAGAAAAACTTTTCAGGCTGGGCATAATAGTCGAGGAGGATGTTTTTTTCACCAGCGCCCTGGCAACGGCAATGTTCCTTTCCAGCCAGAAACCAAAAGGCTCCGCATTCATTATTGGTGAGGCAGGGCTGATCAATGCCCTGTACAATGTCGGGTACATAATGAATGACATCGATCCCGATTATGTGGTGGTTGGTGAATCAAGAACCTATAATTATGAAAAGATCGAGCAGGCTGTCAACCTGGTCCTCAGAGGTGCCCGGCTTATCGGTACCAATCCTGATCTCACAGGACCGACCGAGCATGGTATCGTCCCGGCTACCAAATCCCTGATCGCTCCCATTGAACTGGCAACAGGAAAGAGTGCCTATTTCGTTGGCAAGCCTAATCCCCTGATGATGAGGAAAGGGCTGAAAAAGATCAACTGCACCCGCGAGGAAACCATCATCATCGGTGACAGGATGGATACAGATATCATTGCAGGAATAGAGTCAGAGATTGACACCTGCCTTGTCCTGAGTGGCATCACCACGAAAAAAACCATGCATGATTTTGCCTATTGCCCCCGGTATTATCTAAACGGAGTGATAGATATTATAAGCCATTGATGAGATTAGCCCAAATAGTGAGTCACAACGGACATATCTCAGTTGATTCTGATATAAATACTGTATTTTATGCTCAGGGCCGTTCTTTTTGATATGGACGGGGTATTGGTGGATTCCGAACCTTTTATCTGCAGGGCTGCCATGATCATGTTCGGGGAACATGGCATCGGGGTGAAAGAGTCCGATTTTCTACCGTTCGTAGGGATGGGGGAAAACAGGTACATTGGAGGTGTTGCGGAGAAATACAGATTCCCGCTTGATATTGAAAGGGACAAAGCCCGCACCTACCAGATCTACGCGCAGATCACATCAGGACAGCTCCGTCCATTGCCAGGGACACCTGAATTTATTGGTATCTGCAGGAAGAGAGGCCTCAAAATAGCTGTAGCCACGAGTGCTGACGAAGTTAAAATGATCATCAACCTGAGGGAGATAGGTATTCCTGTATCTTCATTCGATGCCACGGTACATGGCCTGATGATTGAAAAGAAAAAGCCGCATCCTGAGATATACCTGAGGGCAGCAGCCCTCCTGGGTGTCAGCCCTGATGAATGCCTCGTTGTTGAAGATGCACCCAGTGGCCTTGCAGCAGGCAAGACTGCCGGAACAAGGTGCCTCGGACTAACCACCTCCTTTTCAGAGGATCAGCTTGCCCTTGCAGACTGGCTGGCACCTGATCTGTCAGCCGTGCCTGAGGAAGCTATCAGCTGGTGAAACAGGTTCCACCAGTGGGCAGATGCGCCGATGGGTTAACTTCTTGCTGATTGACGGCTGAACCATCAATAAGCATAGCATAACCAGAAGCAGCAAGATACCTGAACCGAAAAAGAGTCCGGAGCTTGCTCCGGAGTGCATACCATTTGATTATCTTTGAAAAAATAACGACAGATATGGAAGTGAAAGAACTGGGATCGAGCGGTGTCAGGGTGACCCCGATAGCATTCGGAGCCTGGGCCATAGGAGGATGGATGTGGGGAGGTGCTGACAGGACCGATGCGATAAATGCCATAAGGGCTTCACTGGATGAAGGAATCACCACCATTGATACTGCACCTGCATATGGACTGGGAACAGGCGAAAAAATTGTCGGGGAAGCTATCAAGGGACACAGGCATGAGGTCCAGATTCTTACCAAATACGGATTGCGATGGGATGCTCCCGCAGGACATTTTTACTTCTCTTCGAAAGACAATGATGGCAGGCCTGTGGATATATACAGGGATGCATCACCTGCAAGGATTATCGCTGAATGTGAGAACAGCCTCAGGGACCTGGGAACAGATTATATCGATCTATACCAGATACACTGGTCCGATCCGATCACGCCTATTGAAGAAACCATGAGAGCCATTGAGTCACTCCTGAAACAGGGCAAAATAAGAGCTGCCGGTGTATGTAACTATTCCGTCGAGGAGATGGTTCAGGCACACAGAGTTATTCCCCTGGCGTCCAACCAGGTCCCTTACAGCATGGTCAGGCGTGAAATTGAACAGGACATTATTCCCTGGTGCATGGATAACGGCGTCTCTGTCATACCCTACAGTCCCCTGCAACGTGGATTGCTCACAGGAAAGATCAAGCCTGATTACAGGTTCAACGATGGAGATTCCAGGCCTTCAACATTTTATTTCAGGATTGGTAACCTGATAAAGATCAATAAATTCCTTGATAAGATAAGACCTATTGCAAGCTCAAGGAATGTTACCCTGGCCCAGCTGGTGTTGCGGTGGACCATGCAGATGCCTGGTGTCACCTGTGTGCTGGCCGGCGCCAGGAGCCCCGAACAGGTCAAAGAGAATGCCGGCGCACTGCATTTCAGGTTATCGGTGAAAGAAATGGAAGAAATCAACAGGTACCTGGCACATCTCAGGCTGAGGGAGGAATAAGGAAGAGTTCCTGGTTCCTGGTTCCTGGTTCCTGGTTCAAAGTTCAGGTAATCAGGCTGTAGGTGTTTAAGCTTTTAGGTAAGGAAGAGAAGTTCCAGGTTCCAGGTTCCTGGTTCCTGGTTCCTGGTTCCTGCCCGCCCATACCGTCCGCCAGCTGGCGGATCGGGCGGAGTTCAAGGTTTAAATTGTTCCGTGTTGAAGGGTGTACGGGTTGGCGGGTTAAAAGGGTTGATGCGTTAAAGCGTTAATGCGTTTAAGATAATGACTGACAATATCCTGAAAGATTTTCCCGCCCCGGCAGAATTGCTGGAATGGTATGAAAAGAATGACAGCGACACTGTTCATGAGGTGAACGGACACCTTCATACACCTTATTCATTCAGCGCTTTCAGGGATATGAAACAGATCTTTGATATGGCTTCTGCTGAAAATATCAAGGTTCTGGGAATAAATGATTTTTATGTGACCGATGGATATGAGGCATTTTACAAACACAGCCTCGGCAACAGGATCTTTCCGCTTTTCAATATAGAATTCATAGGACTGCTGAAGGAGGAACAGGAAAGGGATATCAGGATAAATGATCCAAATAATCCGGGTCGGACCTATTTCAGCGGAAAGGGATTAAATTACCCGCTGATTACTGATCCATCTGTAGGTCGTATCCTGCAAAACCTGAAATATGAAAGCCAGGTCCAGGTTAAGGAGATGGTTGATAAGGTGAATGCTATCCTGGCTCTGACAGATGCTTCACTATCCTTGAAATACTCGGAAATCAAAAGAATGTATGCCAGGGAGCTGGTGCGTGAACGGCATATTGCCAGGGCTATAAAAGACCTTATTTTCGAACGATATCATTCTGATGCGGAAAGACTGGATATCTTTGAACAGATTTATGCAGGGAAAAAATGCCACGCTTCCCTTTCCGATCCTGCTGCACTGGAGATAGAAATACGGGGCAATCTTTTAAAAGCAGGTGGAAGGGCATTTGTACCGGAAGATGAAAATGCTTTCCTGTCAGTCGCTGATATTATCGATATTATCTTACGGTGCGGAGGTATTCCCTGTTATCCTGTTCTTCTCGACAATCCTGAAGGGCAATGTACCGAATATGAATCCGACAGGCAGTTGTTACTCAATGAACTCATATCCATGGGTGTACATTGCATTGAGCTGATACCGGGACGGAATGACCCTGGTTTCCTCAGGGAATTCGTGACTTTTTTTAACGATAACGGATTTGTGATAACCTTCGGGACCGAACATAATACTCCTGGACTGAGCCCCCTCACCGTAATGGCCAGAGGGACACAACCCCTCGATCCCGAGCTTAAGAGGATCTCTTTCGAGGGAACATGCGTGATCGCCGCTCATCAGTATCTTCATGCACAGGGACATGAAGGGTACGTATCTCCTGATGGATCGACCAGGGAAAAAGATAAAGAGGAATTTGTCGCGCTGGGAAAAGCAGTAATTGAAAAATATATCCGGAAATAAGAAATGGATAAGTATCTGAACAAACTAATCGAGATCTCCAGGTTTTACGGTAGTAATAAGGAATTTGTAATTGCCGGCGGTGGGAACACATCCTTTAAAACCGATGATACAATATGGATCAAAGCAAGCGGGACACGGTTGGCCACGCTCGAAAAAGAAGGACTGGCTGTGCTGTCAAGGCAAGGCCTCCAGCATATATCAGAGGCTGAATACAGCAGTGATCCTGATGAAAGGGAACAGCAGGTAAAAAATGACCTTATGAAAGCTTTGCTGGATCCGGCTGGCAAAAGACCATCCGTGGAAACATCTTTGCATAACCTGATCCGTTACAAGTATGTCATTCATCTGCATCCCACCATTTGCAACGCATTGTTATGTGCCGGTAATTCAAAAAAAATCGCCCATGAGTTGTTCGGTGATGATGTACTGTATATTGATTACACGGCAGCCGGATATACTCTTTTCAAGAAAATAGAACAGGAATTACAAAGTTATCGCGGTATTTTTAAAACGGATCCACCGGTAATCTTCCTGGAGAACCACGGCGTGTTTGTCAGCGCAGATGATACAGATGAGATTAAAGCCAGGTATAGTGATATTACCAATATCATCTCTTCACGCATTCCTGAACCTGCCAGGCTGGAAGGTTTACCTCCGGATGCCCGGCTGACCGGGGTGCTGCCAGCCATCAGGATGATGCTTACTGAAGACAGCCCAAAAATCCTCAGATACAGGCATGATCCCCTGATAAGCCATTTCTACCGGTCCCAAGATGATTTCGGAAAGGTTTCCAGTCCCTTTACACCTGATATGATCGTTTATTGCAAATCGAACTACCTGTATATAAACCCTGCAGCCGCTTCAGGTGAACTGACCAGCCACATCAGGGATGAGATAAGCAGGTTCAGGGATCAGCATTCCTACGCGCCCAAGGTGATCCTCATCAGGGACTTTGGCCTGGTGACAGCAGAGGATGACTACCAGTCCGCCGAAACGGTCATGGATGTATATCATGATCTGATGAAGGTCAGCTACTATTCAGAATCTTTTGGCGGACCAAGGTTCCTCACACCGGAGCAGATCAGCTTCATTGAGAACTGGGAAGTTGAAAATTACAGGAGAAAACTGGATAAAAAACTGACACGGACAGGCCCTGTATTGAACAAAATAGCGGTCGTCACAGGAGCAGCGCAGGGATTCGGTGCGGGGATAGCTGAAAGCCTGTTCCGCGAGGGTGCGAATATAGTGGTGGCAGATATAAAACAGGAACAGGGCACGGCATTGGTAAATGAGCTGAACAAGCGGGCAGCCAGGAACAAAGCCATTTACACTCATACCGATGTGTCTGATAAGGAATCCGTGCAGGAAATGGTCTATAACACTGTGCTTGAATATGGCGGACTCGATATATTGATCAGCAATGCAGGAATATTGCATGCCGGGGGACTGGATGAGCTCGATCCTGACATGTTCGACAGGATAACAAGGATAAATTACGGTGGTTACTATCTCACTACCCTTTGCTGCTCTGAAGTGATGAAAACCCAGCATCGTTTCAGGCCTGACTATTATACCGATATTATCCAGGTCAACTCAAAATCAGGGCTTAAGGGAAGCAACAGGAATTTTGCATATGCCGGTGCGAAGTTCGGGGGAATAGGACTCACCCAGTCCTTTGCCCTCGAGCTGGTTGAATTTAATATAAAGGTCAACTCCATCTGTCCGGGCAACTTTTTTGACGGGCCATTATGGGCAGATCCTGAGACAGGATTGTTCGTACAGTATCTCAAAGCCGGGAAAGTACCCGGTGCAAAAACAGTCGGGGATGTGAGGAGATATTATGAAAGCCAGGTGCCGATGAAACGTGGCTGCAGCGTCAGCGATATCATGAAAGCCATTATTTATGTCATTGATCAGAAGTACGAAACAGGACAGGCCATTCCTGTGACAGGAGGGCAGATCATGTTACATTGATGCAGGCATCAATGCAACGTGAGTCGTGAATCGTGAGTCGTGAGTCGGAAGAAGAAGAAAGTGAGAAGTGAGTAAAAGAAGGCTTTTAGGCTGAAGGTAAATAGGCTGTTAGGAAGAAAGTGAGTAGTGAGTCGTGAGTAGTGAATAGTAAATAATACGAACTGTTGACGTGTTGCGTGTTGGCGTGTTAGGGAATAAGTCAGAAGTCGGAAGTTGGAAGAAGGGGATTAGGCTGAAGGTTGTTAGACTGTTAGGAAGAAGGGAAGAAGAAGTTCCAAGTTCCTTCTTCCGACTCACGACTCATGATTCATTGAACCAGGAACCAGGAATTTCTTCTTCCCTCTTGGAACTTGGAACCAGGAACCTTGAACTTGTATCATGTATGATTTTAAAAGAATACGATCTACTTGCCTGTTGATATCCTTGCTGGTATCAGTCCACTTTCCTATGTTTGCCCAGGTGCCGGATACAAGTGAGGTTGACACAACAGGTATGATCGATTTTACCATGTTCATCCCTTCCGATCCGTTCATTATCGACACCCCGCTGGTCATTAACCTTGAATTTGACATCAGGCAATTCACCAGGACAAAGATGAAAGGTGAGTATATGCCTGCCATACTTTCCTATACCAATAGTGAGGGCCATGATATCCGGAAAGAGGTAAGAATAAAGGCCAGGGGTGAATTCAGACGTCAGTATTGCAGCTTCCCTCCCATCAAACTGAGTCTTACCAATGACACCACCGGCAATGAGTCCCTGAATGATCTGAAATCGGTCAAGCTGGTCACACACTGCAATAATTCAGAAACCTATGAACAATACCTGTTGAAAGAATTGCTTATCTACAGGATATATATCCTGATGACCGAATGCAGCTACCGTGTGAGGCTGTTTATTATCAATTATATTGATTCACAGGGAAAAACAAAGATACATACCCACTATGGTTTTATTATCGAAAGCGACAAGCACCTTGCTGACCGGATCAATTCTGTGAAAATAGAGATCAAAAACCTGTCTGAGAAAAAAACCGATTATCAGATGTACCAGCTTCTTGCCGTTTTTCAGTTCATGGTGGGTAATACTGACTGGTCAGTACCTGCTTTGCATAACATAAAGCTTTATAAAGAACTAAACTTTAGGAAAGAATGCCCGGTTGCCATTCCTTTTGATTTCGATTATTCAGGCATGGTAAATGCTTTTTATGCCCTTCCTGATGAAAAACTCGGTACTAAAACTGTGCGGGAACGGGTATACCGGGGATACTGTATCCCTGAAGAAGACTTTATTCCTGTTTTTCAGAAATTCAATGAGAAGAAAGATGCTCTCTATTCCCTTGTGAACAATAATGTCTTTTTAGATAAACACCATAAAAATGAGATGATTGCCTATTTGGATGAGTTCTTTCAAATACTCGAAAACCAGAGGTTCAGAGAAGCATTGATTGTCAAATCATGCAGGCAACTTTAAAACAGGATTTATCAATAGCCTTCCGGATGGAATGACATACACAGGTAATAAAATGAATCAAAAAATCAAACATCTTTGAAAACAAAAGCGATAAGAATTTACAGTAAGCAGGATCTGCGGCTCGAGGAATTTGAACTTCCTTCCCTGAAAGAAGATGAGATACTTGCAAGGGTTGTTTCAGACAGTATCTGTATGTCCTCACACAAAGCCGCCAAACAGGGAGCCGATCATAAAAGGATACCTGATGACATCCATATCCATCCGACTATCATTGGTCATGAATTTGCCGGTGAGCTGATTGAAGTAGGAAAGAAATGGAGGAATCAGTTCAGTCCGGGTGAGAAATTTTCCATACAACCTGCCCTGAATTATAAAGGCAGCCTGGATGCACCGGGCTATTCATACCGTTATATCGGCGGGGATGCCACTTATATTATCATTCCGAATGAGGTTATGGAAATGAACTGTCTGTTATCATATGACGGGGAAGATTATTTCCATGCTTCCCTGTCAGAACCGCTGTCATGCATCATCGGCGCTTTTCATGCATGCTATCACACCAGGTATGGTTCATACGTACATCATATGGGCATTAAGGAGGGGGGGATGGCGGCTCTTCTCGCAGCTGCCGGGCCCATGGGTCTCGGGGCTATCGATTATGCCATCCATTGTGACAGGAAACCCGGCAAACTGGTTGTCACTGATATTGATGCAGTAAGGCTGGCAAGGGCTGCCAGCGTGCATACCATTGAGGAAGCAGCCCGCAATGGCGTTGAACTGCTGTACATCAATACGAAAGAAATGACTGATCCGGTCAGGCATCTGCTTGCTCTGACTGACAATAAGGGATTTGACGATGTATTCGTATTTGCCCCGGTCTGCCAGGTGGTGGAACAGGGAGACAGGATACTTGGATTTGACGGATGCCTTAATTTTTTTGCCGGACCCGATGACAAGGATTTCAGTGCCAGTTTCAATTTTTATAACGTACACTATGCGTTCACACATATCGTTGGTACCAGTGGCGGCAATACTGACGACATGAAGGAAGCCCTCAGCCTGATGTCACAGAAGAGGATCAATCCCGCAGTCATGGTCACACACATAGGAGGACTGGATGCGGTCATTGACACAACACTGCGATTGCCTGAGATCCCGGGGGGCAAGAAACTCATCTACACCAATATTTCTCTCCCACTGACCCCGATAGATGATTTTAAAGAGAAAGGCAGGAATGATCCTTTGTTCAGGGAGCTGGAATCAATTACCGTCAGGAACGGGGGCAGCTGGTCAAAGGAAGCGGAGGATTACCTGTTGAAGCATGCATTACCCATCTGATCACAGGGTAAGTTCTTTTGCAAACTCCCTGGAGATATAATTCTCATAACTCATACATACATGGGTAGCCAGCCGGATGCCACTGCCTGCTATATAATCCCACTGATCCTGCTTCAGCCCGGGAAGGTCTGAAGCTGTCATGCCCTGCCTGACAAGTGCATAAATGATACCGGCATTAAAATTATCCCCTGCCCCGATGGTGCTTACAGGGTCAATATGGTGTACAGGGAGATAATACTTTCCTGCAGCAGTATGGACAAAAACACCTTCCCTGTTGGCAGTATAAACCAGGATGGAACAGTACGGTGACACAGCTTCATATGCTTCATCGGAATTACCGGCATCAAAAATGTTCATGAAATCTTCATCGGATCCTCTGACAATATCTGCGAAGGCCATATTTTCAATGATCATGGGTTTCAACTGTTCCAGCTCGTGCAGATGCGCTGCCCTGAAATTCGGATCATAGAAAATAAGTGACCCTGCAGATTTCGCCCGGTCAAGTACCGTGACAAGCTGTTCCCTCACCGCTTGAGTGATGGCATAAATTGACCCGAACATAAGGATATCCTCGCCCCGGAATTTATCAGGAAGGACTGTAAGCCTCTTCCCGGGGTAATCTTTATAGAAGCTGTAGCTGGCATTATTCTGCTCATCAAGAAAAGCCAGGGCAAGGGTCGATTTGCCATCGGCATACCTGGTCACATAGCGGGTGGATACATTATTCTCCTCCAGGAACCGGTTGATCAGCTCACCCACCGGCTCGTTACCATATTCACTGATAAAATGAACCTTCAGCCCGAGCCTGCCTAATGAAACGAATGCATTCAGGATCGATCCACCTGCTTTGGCAGCAACAGGTTGTCCCTGCTTGAAAATAATATCGAGGACTGTCTCGCCAATACCAAAAATATTCCTCATCGTTATATCATTAGTCAGGATAATTAACAGCCATGCCCGGTTTTTGGGTGTGGTTTTCAGTCATCAACCTTTTACAAGCTTTGAAATAGCTCTGAACTGATTGGTCCCTGCCACCCTGCACAGTTCCAGCAGCAGGGATTCATATGTGGTCAGGACTGCACCATCGCTTTGCATCCTCCGGATTGCTGTTTGCCTGTCTGATACCTTGCGTGAGGAAACACAATCGGTCACAACCACGGGGGTATAATCTTTTGCTGCCAGGTCAAGGAATGTCTGAAGCACACAGACATGGGTTTCAATGCCGGCCAGGACCACGAACTTTTTCCGCAAACCTTCCAGTTTTTCTATGAAATGAGGTTCATCGCAACAGCTGAAGGCAATTTTTTCAACAGGATCGGTTCCCTCAAGAAGCTCACTGATGCCTTTATGTGTTTTCCCAAGGCCTGCGGGATACTGTTCAGTACAGATAACAGGCACTCCCAGTATTTTGAGTCCATTGATCAGAACAGCCGTATTCTTCAGAAGCGCCTCATTATCCGCTATATGAGGAAAAATCTTTTCCTGGATGTCAATGATTACCGCAACCGATTCTTCTTTCAGGATTCTCATTACCTTTTATTTTTAACGGATTGGTGGTTTCCGGTTTCTTCTTCCCCTTTCCATATTGATCAGAAAAGGTGCCTGATCTTTTCTTTTTCTTCCCCTTCCCATATTTATCAAATAAGGCGCTTGATCTTTTCTTTTTCTTCCCCTTCTCATATTGATCAGAAAAGGTGCCTGGATTTGTTTTTTGCGGAGCAAAAAATGAAGTACCCCTTCTTCTTCTCTTAAACCTTCCATATTGATCAAATAAGGCACCTATATTTATTGCGAAGCAAGAAATTCAGCGCCGTTTTGATCAATATTTAAATTATTCAGCGCCGTTTTGATCAATATTTAAAATTGTTCTGCGCCGTTCTGATCAATATAAACTAAGTTCCACCCCTGCTCTTCACCCCCAGGTAGCCTCCGTGATGTCTTTTTGCATACGCTTCGCTTGTGAACCCGATCTTTTTCATCATCATTACAACAAGGACATCACCGATAGCTGTCATGACAGTGGTCGAGGTGGTAGGTGTCAGTCCCAGCGGACAAACCTCAGGCGGGTTTCCCGTATACAATATAACGTCAGCCTGTCTGGCCAGTTCAGTATTTGGATTTCCTGTAATAACGATGAGGGGTATCTGGGCAACAAGCTGTTTTGCCAGGTGCACCAGTTCCAGTATTTCACGGGTTTTACCTGAGTTGGAGATGAGCAGCAGAATATCATTTTCCTGGATCACCCCCAGGTCTCCGTGCTGGGCATCGCTGGGATGCAGAAAGACCGCAGGCGTACCCGTCGAGCTGAATGTTGTGGCGATATTTATGGCTATTTGTCCGGCTTTACCCATCCCTCCTGATATAAGCTTCCCTCCTCTCTGATGCACATGCAGGTGAATCAGTTCGATGGCCTTAATAAAAGAATCATTCACCGGAATTGCGGCAACTGCTGCCGATTCTTTTGCCAGAAGATCCTTAATTTCTCCTATCATACATTTTAGATTTTCTTTATGAATTCCTTCAATTTCTGAAGATCTGTGTTGAACCTGCGAATGCCCTCAGCAAGTTTTTCCGTTGCCATGGCATTCTCATTAAGCATCCACCTGAAGGATTTTTCATCCAGTGATATTTTATGAATATCTGCTGTCAACGCTTTTCCAGGATCAAGTTTACGTTCCAGTACTCCTTCCGTCGATTCGAGTTCACCCAACAGCTGTGGTGATATGGTAAGCAGGTCACATCCCGCCAGCTCGGTTATCTCTTCTGTATTCCTGAAACTGGCACCCATAATTTCCGTCCTGTAACCGAACTTCTTATAATAATTATATATTTCCTTTACAGACATCACACCCGGATCTTCCCTGCCGGGAATATGATCAACTGCCCTATCCTTCCTGTACCAGTCATAGATCCTGCCTACAAACGGGGAGATAAGCTGCACACCTGCCTCGGCACAGGCAATCGCCTGGGGAATACTGAACAGAAGGGTGAGATTACAGTGTATCCCTTCCTGTTCGAGCACTTCTGCCGCCCTTATCCCTTCCCATGTTGAGGCCAGCTTGATCAGGATCCTGTCCCTGTTGATGCCTGCTTCCTCGTACATGCCAATCAATTTCCTGGCTTTTAATATGCTGGCATCAGTATTAAAAGACAGGTTGGCACTGACCTCGGTTGATACCCTTCCCGGCACGATTTTTAGCGTTTCTGCTCCAAATCCGACCGAGAGATTGTCTATTGCGAAGTTAAGCTTATCCTCCGATAAAGAACCCGACTTTCGCAGCGGATCAAGCACCTTCTCCACAAGAGGCCGGTAACGGGGATTCTGTGCAGCAGCATAAATAAGAGAAGGATTGGTGGTGGCATCGGCCGGGCAATAACGCTCAATGGACTGAAAATCGCCTGTATCTGCAACAACTTTGGTAAATTTCTTCAGCTGTTCAAGAAGATTCATTGCAATGAGAAAAATTTTAGGTTACAGCGTAAAGTTAAAACTTATTTTAGCAGATTTATTGGTTTTGGTTTTTGATTTTTCCCATCTTTACCATAGCTAACCAGTAAACGGTAAAATGAAAACAATGTTGCTGACCGGCATCCGGCAGATGGAGATGAGAAATACTCCCGATCCTCTGATAGCCAGCGATACCGATGTGCTGATAAGGATGATGACTGTGGGTGTCTGCGGATCTGATATTCATTATTATACTTCAGGCCGTATCGGCAGTCAGATAGTGAAGTATCCTTTTCCTGTCGGACATGAGTGTGCAGGGATTGTTGAGCAGACCGGTAATGGTGTAACCAAGGTGAAACCGGGTGACAGGGTTGCCATCGAACCTGCCATGTCATGCGGAGTATGTGACCAGTGCCTGGCAGGAAGGCCCCATACCTGCCGTAAGCTGAGGTTCCTGGGCTGTCCGGGCCAGGCAGACGGATGTCTGTCTGAATTCATTGTTATGCCGGAACAATCTTGCTTCCCCATACCCGGCAATATGGACTTTGAGATGGCAACCATTTCCGAACCCCTCTCAATAGGACTGTATTCAGTGAGACAGTCTGTTGAACTGGAAGGTAAAAGCATAGGAATACTGGGGCACGGACCAATAGGTATGAGTGTATTGTTTTCAGCCATCATCGCAGGTGCTGCAAATATTTATGTCACGGACAAGATCGAAGAAAGGCTGGCACTGGCAAGAAAAACAGGAGCATACTGGACAGGAAACCCTGATGCAGGAGATGTTGTCATGCAGATAAGGGAACAGAAACCATTACTGCTCGATGTCATATATGAATGCTGCGGGCAGCAGGAAGCTATGGATCAGGCAGTGGCACTGGTCAAGCCGGGTGGAAAGATCATGATCATCGGCATACCTGAATTTGACTTCTGGAAACTGCAGTCTGATATCATCAGGAGAAAAGAAATCTGTTTCCAGAACGTCAGGAGGCAGAATCACTGTGTTCAGCCCGCCCTTGATCTTATAAACTCCGGTAAGGTGGACGTGAAAAGCATGGTGACACACCGCTTCCCTTTCAACCGTACCAGGGAAGCTTTCGACCTTGTTGCAGAATACAGGGACGGGGTGATGAAAGCAATGATCAATATAGGTGGATAGACTGTTAGGTATATGAGGAATCATTTTAAGCTCAGGGCTTTTGAACTTGCTGATGAGTTGGCAGTCATGATTTATAAGGTAACTAAAGGATTCCCTAAAGAAGAAATGTACGGATTGACATCTCAGATGAGGAGGGCCGCTGTTTCTGTCCCCTCCAATATTGTTGAAGGATGCACACGTGAGAGCCAGATCGAATACCTTAGATTCCTTGAGGTTGCTTTTGGATCATTAAGGGAATTACATTATCATCTGACATTAGCTGATCGACTATGTTATATCGGAGAATCAAAAGTCAGCGAATGTGAATCAAATATTGTTGAAACAGAAAAAGTGTTAAGTGCGTTGATCAGGTCAATAAAGTAATTCCTTTAACCTAACAACCTAATAGTCTAACAGCCTAACAGTCTAATAGTCTGACGACCTGAGCGCATGGATGATGATTTACTGAATAAAAGCGAAAATCTTTACATAATAACAAAACAAAATGATTGGAATATTGTTGATCGCCATCGGCAGCCTCGGCGCTGCCAGTTTTTACGTCCCCTTTAAAAAGGTCAAAAGCTGGGCATGGGAGTCCTACTGGATTATACAGGGACTTGCTGCATGGATCATCTGCCCCTGGATATTTGCCCTGCTGACTGTCCCTCACGGCACCCTTGCAGGTATCATCCATGACTCACCATCTTCAGCCAAATGGCTCTCCGTTCTGTTCGGTGCCCTGTGGGGTGTGGGCGGACTGACTTTCGGACTGAGCATAAGGTACATGGGCATAGCACTGGGGCAGAGCCTGGTGCTTGGTATCACCGCTGCCCTGGGCACACTCATACCTGCCATCGTTGCCGGTGATCACCTGTTCTCTTCCCGTGCAGGGATACTTACCCTGATAGGTGTGGCGATCGCACTCGCAGGTATTGTGGTTATAGGATATGCCGGGATCCTCAAAAACAGGAACCTTTCAGAGGAAGAAAGAAAAGCAGCTGTCAAGGATTTTGCACTGAAAAAGGGAGTATGGATAGCTCTCCTCTCCGGTATCATGAGTGCCTGTTTTGCCTATGGATTCCAAACGGGAAAGCCTATCGAGGAGGTGGCACTGAAATATGGGACCAACGAATTGTTTCGCAGCAATCCTACCCTGATATTCATCCTGCTGGGAGGATTCGTGACCAACTTCATTTATTGTGCCTGGCTGAACATAAAAAATAAAACCTATAAGGATTACCTGAATGTCAACGCAGGCACCTTCCTGAATAATATTGCATTCACATTCCTTGCCGGCCTTCTATGGTTCCTGCAATTTCATTTCTATGGCATGGGTAAAAGCCAGGTGCCTGTCCAGATGGAGGCATTTTCCTGGAGCATCCTTATGGCTCTGAATATTGCATTCAGCAATATCTGGGGACTGTTCCTGAAGGAATGGAAAGGGGTGGGCAAAATAACCATCCTGGTGCTGCTGGCAGGTATTATCATCCTGATACTGTCAACATTTATTATTAAACTAAGTTGAATACCGATATATGTACAAGCGAATTGCATTTAAGATGAAGCTGTTGCCGGGAATGCGCGCACAATATAAAGAACGACATGACAACCTGTGGCCCGAGCTGCGCAAGCTTCTAAAAGATAACGGGATATCTGAATACAGCATTTTCTTTGATGAGGAAACCAACAACCTGTTTGCTTTCCAGAAGCAGGCAGGACAGAAAGGATCCCAGGATCTCGGGCAGAGCATGGTCGTCAGGAAATGGTGGGAAAGCCTGGTTGGTATTATGGAAACAAAACCTGACAACTCACCGGTGACAAAAACGCTCGAAGAAGTTTTTTATATGGAATAATAAGGATCTGTCAGTTACCCCATTGCAAGCGATCTCAAGGAAAAAAAATTTGATTCCTAACCTCCCAATCTGCAGGGAGGCAGCGAATCGATCCAAAAATAAAACTAATACAAATCATCATGGTAAAAACTGAATTGATAAAAAAAGCTTTTGAGGCTGCAAAAGCACAGTATTCTGAAATTGGTGTCGACGTGGAAGCAGCGATGAAGAAGCTTGATAATTTCCCTATCTCCCTGCACTGCTGGCAGGCAGATGATGTAGGTGGTTTTGAAACAGCCGATGCCGCCCTGTCGGGAGGAGGTATACAGGCCACCGGCAACTACCCTGGAAAAGCTCGCAATATAAAGGAGCATAGGATGGATATTGAAAAAGCTATGTCCCTGATGCCGGGCAAACAACGCCTTAGCCTTCATGCCATCTATGGTGATTTCCATGGCGAACACGTTGACCGCGATCAGATTGAACCCAGGCATTTCCAGAGCTGGATCGACTGGGCGAAAAACCTGGGTATCGGTATAGATTTTAATTGCACCCTCTTCTCCCACCCTAAAGCGGCGGATAACCTTACCCTGTCACATAAAAAAAAGGAGATAAGGGATTTCTGGATCGAGCATACCAAACGCTGCTGTGCGATCTCATCCGACATCGGCAGGCAGCTAGACAACACCTGCATCCATAACATCTGGATACCTGATGGCTCCAAGGATATTCCTGTTGACCGGTACAGGCACAGGGCCCTGCTCAAAGAATCGCTTGATGAGATCTTCCAAAAAAAATACCCTTCTGAATACCACAAGGATGCTATTGAAAGTAAGCTGTTCGGCATTGGTGTTGAGGCTATGACCGTGGGATCATCAGATTTTTACCTCGCTTATGCGGTACAGAACCAGAAGATGATATGCCTCGACAGCGGCCACTTCCATCCCACCGAACAGGTGGGCGACAAGATATCTGCATGCCTCCTGTTTGTGCCGGAAATACTCCTGCACGTCACCAGACCCATGAGGTGGGACAGTGACCATGTGGTAACCGTTAATGATGATACCCTTCTTATAGCCCAGGAGATCGTACGCTGTAACGCACTGGAGAGGGTACATATGGGGCTTGACTTTTTTGACGCAAGCATCAACCGTATAGGAGCATATGTTGTAGGTACCAGGGCTGCCCAGCAAACCATGCTGTTTGCACTGCTCGAGCCTCGGAAACTTCTTCTGCAGTATGAGGAGGAGGGAAAATTTTTTGAGCGGCTGGCACTGCTTGAGCTGATGAAGACAAAACCATTTGGTGCAGTATGGGATTACTACTGCCTTCAGCATGACGTACCGGTCAGCCAGGATTTCATCACGGTGATCCAGCAATACGAGAAGGAAGTCCTGAGCAAGAGGTGATCTAAACTGAGATTCGGTAGCACCAATTTAAAATGATGACCATGAACAAGAGAAACCGGTTATCCAGGCGCGGATTTATTAAGACCACAGCTATATCCGCAGGGGCTGTGGCGGGTCTCTCAGTGGGGGCATGCTCATCAGGTATGACTGCAGATAAGAAAGAAGGCATCCGCATATTCAGTCTTCCTGAAAAAGACTATGATCCTGCAACAGGTGTGGCAGGTCTCCTTTTTTCACAGATCGGTTATGAACAGGGATATCCTGTGCGGATAGTTGTAAGGCTCCCGGAAAAAGCACTGATGAACGAACAGGTTGTATGCCGGCTGGTCGCAACAGGACAGGAAAGGGACTATAAGACAGAATGCTTATACTGGGGAGAGGCCTGGAAAAGCCACTGGTGGGTGGCAGAATTTACCGGAATTGATGAGACCGGTGAATGGGATGTGGAAATACTGGATGAAGGTGAATGCCTTTTCCGCGATGCGGGCCTTAAGGTAGCAAGGAACATTTTATGGGATCATACCCTTGTTCTTGCCTCCGTTGATATGCTCGAACGACGGGTCCATTTTACCAAAGTGGGAGCCGGATGGCAGGATGCAGGCACACTATGGGTGGAAAGTCCTGCCCAGAGTGCCATGACCATAGCCCTGGAAGAACTCCTGGAAAAAGCATCCGGCAGGTTTGACCAGGACATGACCGACCGCATTCACAAACAGATAACCGTCGGGTGTGACTACCTGGTGATGCTCCGGGAAAAAGCTGAAACGATGGGATATGCGCCAGGGGCAATGACACATGACCTGCACGGCCATGAAAAAGACATTCTTCCCCAGGATGCAGCCAAAGCTGTCGTAGCCCTCTACAGGGCATCACGTTTGCTCCCTGACAAATACATGGGGAAAAAGAGAGGTTACCAGGAAAGTGCCGGCCTGACATTCGGGTGGCTGACAACCTCAGCGAAACCCATGGGTGACATCGGATTCAGCCGTTTTCAGAGAGGCCTGCCGGAAGATAGTAACATTCCTGCTGACGAATGGCAGACACGCGACCTGATGACATTATGCTGGACAGCGCTCGAGAAATGGAAAACCGAAGGAGGGGATGCAAAGGAAAAATGTGCAGACTATGCCAGGCAGATCATGGCACGGCAGATCTCCGGGGATGAAGCGGAAAATGGTTACTTCGGCCATTTCCGTGAATATGGGAGCATGAAATTAAGTGAAAAAGCATGGGCACACGGCATAGTAAATAACCAGTTCGGTGCAGATATCGGACAGATCTATCCGAACTACCTCATGCCTTTCGTTGAGATATCACAGCTCTGGCCTGACCACCCTGATACTGAAAAATGGAGAAATACGCTCAGGCAGTTCGTTGACGGTTACCTCCTGCCTGCCTGCAGTAAAAATCCTTTCCTGCTCATACCCCTGGGAATTTTTGGAGAGGAAGGGCCTGTATGGTTCTGCGGCACCTTTCACGGAACAAATGCCGTCTATGGCTATACTGCTGCCCTGGCTCTCGAGCTGGCACGGTTCCTGGATGAGCCACGGCTGAAGAATATTGCTTATGGAAACCTGCAATGGCTGGCCGGCCTTAACGGGGGTATAACAAGGGAAAACCTTAAGGCATGCGTCATTTTCAGCACCGATGTCCCTGAGCATGCTGCCCTGCCGGCGAGCATGATGTGCGGTGTGGGGAACCGCTGGGCGGGCACCTGGTTCGCTACACGCGGGGTTATCTGTAACGGGTTTTCTACCGGTAAACAGTTCGTGTATGATGTAGAGCCGAAAAAAGCTAACGATGGTCCCTTCTCACTGACTGACGAAGACTGGATCCCCCACAGCGCGGGATGGCTGACAGCACTGGTGAGAATATAGAAACCCGTAACACGATAACACGCAACACGTCAACAGTTCTTTTGGCTCATTACTCACTTTCTTCGATTTCCGATTCACGACTCATTACTCACGATTCACGTTCTTTTCCCGCTGACCTATGACACTAACATAATAAATTCAAAACCATGTACATCGTAGATTCATACTCACTGGCAGTAGTATTCTGCATCATCACCATGCTTGGATGGGGTTCATGGGCCAACACCCTGAAAATGACAACAAAAGAATGGGGATTCCCACTGTATTACTGGGACTATTCCATAGGCCTCGTGCTGACGACCCTTCTTTTTGGTATCACATTTGGAAGCATGGGTACGGAAGGAAGGAGTTTCTTTACTGACCTGGCAGGAGCCGGTCTCCCGGCCCTGTCCCTTGCAATTCTGGGTGGTATTATATTTAACCTTTCCAACCTGCTGATAGTGGCGGCAACAGCCATCGCCGGCATGTCGGTGGCATTCCCCATAGCTGTGGGACTGGCACTGGTAATCGGTGTGGTCGTCAATTATATCGCCACTCCCCTGGGCAACCCCTGGCTTCTATTTATAGGACTGTTCCTGGTGGTTGTTGCCATCCTTGTTGATGCCTTTGCCTACCGTAGGCTGCCCAAGGATCAGAAAGGGGACCAGAAAAAAGGGATCATTATCTCCGTCCTGTCAGGAATACTGATGGGCTTTTTTTACCGGTTTGTGGCAGCCTCCATGGCTACGGATTTCGCCATTCCTGAACCCGGACTGCTCACACCCTATTCTGCCATGTTCGTCTTTACTATAGGGATATTCGTTTCAAATTTCATCTTTAACAGCTGGTTCATGTACAAGCCGGTGGCAGGCAGTCGCGTTACATACAAGGATTATTTCAGGATAGGCACCCCCCGTCTTCACCTTGTGGGAATCCTGGGAGGATTGATCTGGTGCGTGGCTATGGAGTTTAACCTGATCGCTTCCGAACAGGCAGGATATGCCATCTCCTACGGACTGGGACAGGGGGCGACCATGATATCGGCAGCCTGGGGTGTGTTCGTCTGGAAAGAATTTGCCGGGGCACCCAGGGGGACAAACAAGATGCTGGCAGCCATGTTTGTTCTGTTCGTCATAGGCCTCGCCCTGATCATCATCGCACGGCTGATCTGATCTGTTATTTATATTGGTCAAAACGCCGCAGAATATTTTTTCATATTGATCGGATCAGCGCTTCATTTTTTGCTTTGCAAAAAACAAATCCCGGCGCCTTATCCGATCAATATAGGAG
>Ga0172366_10000569_pt1 | contig 27001 bp, 24 predicted proteins | sample LakKivSesite69cm_FD_114533 | JGI IMG/M metagenome (GOLD analysis project Ga0172366, IMG submission 114533) | Sediment microbial communities from Lake Kivu, Rwanda - Sediment site 69cm | ecosystem: Environmental > Aquatic > Freshwater > Lake > Sediment | place: Rwanda: Western Province, Lake...
CGTCGAAGCCGTCGTAGAGTGTCGAGGGTCGCACGTAATGGCATCCTGGATGGCATGCTAACCTCAATCCCTTCAGGGGATGAGTGACCTTTGCCTTGATCTTCTCCACGCCGAGGTCCTGATACAACATCCTGGCGAAGTGAACGACTCGGGGCTTCTCGCCACGATACTCCGCGCCGAGCCTCGAGCCGAGGATCTTGTTGACGTTCTTAAGCGTGGCCTCGTCACCGTTCAGCGCCTTCTCAGACCTCGCGAGCATCTCCCCGCAGGCCGAGCAGAGCGTGACGACGTCGAGCCCCTTTTCAGCTGCCTTCTTCAGGTTGAACGCGGCCATCGACAGCGCCCTCGCCTCGTCGACGGGCTGTACGGGGAAGCCGCAGCAACCGAACCCGCCGTCGACGAGGTCGATGCCGAGCGTCTTTGAGACGACCCTGGCCGACAGCTCGTAGTTCATCTGCCTGACAGGGATGGTGCATCCGAGGAAGAGGCTGTACCTCATTTGCCCGCCTCCGCTATTTTCTTGACAAAGCCCAGCTCGGACTCGACTTCCGGGAGACCGCGGTCGCCCCTCTCCTCCCTCGTAAAGTCGTCAACCTCGTAAACCCTGCCGAAGCGGGCCAAGATGTCCATGAGCTTCATCAGGTTCGGCGGGGCTAGCCCCTCCATCGCCGCCATATTCCTCAGGACTGTCATCACCTCAGGCGGCCTAACATCCTGAGGGCATCTCTCCTGGCACATGAAGCACATCGAGCAGAGCCAGATAAACTCGCTGCCGAAGACCTGGTCCTTCAACCCGAGCTTCGCCACCTTCATTATCCTCCTCGGGTTGAAGGCAGAGTCCACCTCCCTCACAGGGCAGGATGCCGTGCAGACGCCGCACTGGAAGCACTTACTGAGGCCCTCGGCGCCGAGCTCCGACTCAAGCCGGCGGACGAAACGGGTGTCGGCCTCGAGATCAACCACGACCTTTCCGGATGCCATGTCTCTGACCTTTTGAATCATTGATTAAAGAGTTCGCGCTTTAAAAAATCAGCCTATTGACCCGTCGTTTACTAAAAACCCTTCACGATGAGCCCTTGTCATTCTCCCTTCCTCGTCTCGTATAACTCGACCTTCTTCTCCTCCGGATCCACCTTCCCCACTACCGATGGGCAGACCCATGCTTGGAGACTAGTCCATGTTTCCAAATCCGAGGTTTGAGGGTTCATAGGGGCTTTGTGAAAACATAGAAAAGAAGGATGATTCCGTGAAAGAAAGAGTGCTAGAGGCTCTGGGCCACCACCACATCGGCAACTACGGGTACTTGATCTAGATGCGGCCTAAAAACCGCATCGCCTCAACGACTCTGCTGATGGCAAGTGCGTGGGCACCTATCCGGAGGCTGGCGCCGTATTTGTCAGCCTCCCCGCGAACATCCTTGAATGCACGACTAATCACGTTCTCGAGGCGCTGATCGACCTCTTCGGCGGTCCAACTGAGGCCGGTCCTGTTCTGGACCCACTCGAAGTAGCTCACAGTGACGCCTCCAGCGTTAACTAGGATGTCTGGGACAACGATGACCCCCTTCTCGCCGAGTATCCTGTCGCCCTCAGGCGTCGTGGGCGCGTTCGCGGCCTCCACTACCAGCCCTGCTTTAACGTCGCCGGAGTTCTCCACGGTGAGCATACTCTCCAGGGCAGCCGGGATCAAGATGTTGCAATCCACAGTTAAGGGGCCCACTGAGGATATCGTTTCGGTGCCCGGGAAGCCGGTGACCGAGCCGGACCTCGCCTTGTGCTCCATAAGCTTGTAGGGGTCGATGCCGTCCTCGCTGTAAACGCCCCCCGTCGAGTCGCTGACAGCGACGATCCTGCACCCTGCTTCGTGGAAATTCACCGCGGCGGCGAAGGCGACATTGCCGAAGCCCTGGATTGAGACGGCGGAGCCCTTGATTGGGAGATCATACGCTTTCGAGGTCTCCACAGTCGCGAAGAAGCACCCCCTCCCTGTTGCGCCCTCCCTGCCTTGGGAGCCCCCCAGAATTGTGGGCTTGCCGGTTACGACCCCCGGTATGAGCTTGGACGTGACCTTGTGATACTCGTCCATGAACCAGGCCATAATCTGGGAATCGGTTCCGACATCGGGCGCAGGGATGTCGACGTCGATCCCTATAAACAAGGCTATGGCAGCCGCGTAAGCCCTCGTGAGCCTCTCGAGCTCCACCCTTGAGAGCTTTTTAGGGTCGCAGTCGATGCCGCCCTTAGCACCCCCATATGGGAGGTTGGCGACGGCGTTCTTGCATGTCATGAGCGCGGCCAGGGCCTTCTCCGTGTTCAGGTCCAGGCCAGGGTAGTACCTGATGCCCCCCTTCGTGGGGCCCAACGCATCATTGTGGCGGACCCTGAATCCGTCGAAGTTCCTCACCGAGCCGTCATCCATCCTCACGGGCATGGAGACCTGAAGGATGGCCTTGGGTTTGCATATCATCTCCTGGATCGAGGGTTCCAGCCCGAGTAAATCGGATGCCTCTTTAATGTATTGAAGCTGATACTCCCAGATCTTCGATTTTTCCACCAAAGTCGCTGCGCTCCTTTATCCATGACTTCCTGTGAACCCTTCAATAAAAACATTAAAAAAAAGATGAAGACCGCAAAACACAAGTTTCCAGAACCTAGAGGGGCAAGTACGGCGCAAGGAATGCCTGGGAACCTTCTGTGAGCGAAAAAGGGAAAGAAGATTTGGATTATAAGAGAAGGGATTTTAGGCGACCACTTTATCGGTCCCCATGAGCTTCACGCCGGTTATCATCGATGCTTCCGACGTGAGGGCCCTGAGGTCGTCCTTCTTGAGGTCGTGCACGTCGCCGTGCCCGGCGAGCATGGCCAGCATCTCGAGCTCGTGCGTGATTGACTTCACGTAATTGGCCGCGAGGGCTGCCTTCTCGTTGACCACAAACCTCTCCCTCAGCTCTGGTTCCTGCGTGGCGATGCCCTTCTGGCATTTGCCCTTGGCGCACTGGAGGCACAGGACGCATCCTAAGGCTACCAGGAACCCCGTCGAGATGCCGACGGCATCCGCGCCCAGGGCGAGGGCCTTTGCTATGTCGGCCCCGTTCCTTATGCCGCCAGACAGTATGAGGGACACCTTACCCTTCAAGCCGACCTCCTCGAGGCCGTCGACCGCCTGCATTATACAGGCTATCGTGGGGATACCGGCGTGCTCCGTCACGACAGCGGGGGCCGCCCCGGTGCCCCCCTCCATTCCGTCGACCCATATGGCGTCAGCGCCCGCCTCGGCGGCCAGGATTACGTCCTCCTTGACCCTGCCCGGGCCCAGCTTGACACTTACAGGCACCTTATAATCGACCATGTCGCGGATCATCGTTATGTGCTTGGCTAGGTCGCCTGGCCTGAGCATGTCCAGGTGGTAGGCTGGGCTGAGGGCGTCGGTACCCACGGGGATCCCCCTTATCTGGGAGATGTCCGGCGTGACCTTCTCGGCGAGCAGGTGGCCGCCCATGCCGGGCTTGGCCCCCTGGCCGATCTTGATCTCCACGAGGTCCCCGCTCTTCAGGTAGTCGACGGAGACGCCGAAGCGGCCCGTCGAGTACTGGACCACCAGCTTGTACGCCTCCTCCCTCTCCTTCTGGAAGAGGCCGCCCTCGCCCGTGTCCGTGGATATGTGGACCATCTGGGTCGCCTTGGCCAGGGCCGTCTTGGCCTCGACGCTGATGGCGCCGTAGCTCATGGCCCCGATCATGACGGGGACGTCGAGGACTAGTGGGTTCTCGACCAGGTCGTTGTCGCCGATCACCGTCTTTGTAATGCACTCCTCCCTGTACACGTCCTTCGGCGAGATGGATAGTTGCGCTGGCAGGACGAATAAATCGTCTAGGGTCGGGAACCGACGGTGTGCACCGCTCCCCATGACGGGGTACTTGCCCGTCATGGCCATCTCCCTGATGTCGTCTATGGTGTCGAAGGTCCAAATCCCCTTCATGAACTCCTCCGGCTCCGCCGGGCGGACCCTGATCGCCTTGGTCGGGCAGATCTCCTGGCACTGCCGGCAGCCCACGCAGCGGTCCTCGCGGGCGGCGTAGGGTGTCGGGTATGGGCCCTTGATCCGCGCCTCAAGCGCTTCTACCGGGCAGATCTTCACGCATCGTAGACATCCGATGCATTTGTCGTGGTCGTACTGGACTTCAAAGGCCCATTTGTTTGTTCTAACTCTCATCTCTACATCTCCCCTCTCTTGGTTTGAACCATCCTCAGGGCACACGACACGCATGGGTCGTAGGCCCTGATAACCATCTCAACTCTATTCAAATCCTCTTCAGATAAATTGGGTCTCTTCTCCATGAGCCGCCTGGCCATGGCCTCAGCGGACTTCTCAATGGAGTGCTGATTGAAGGCGGTCGGCGTGACTATGCTCGCATGGGTGACGACGCCCACGTTGTTCGTCGTGTAGCAGTGGTACAGTATGCCGCGTGGGGCCTCGACGATGCCTACGCCTGTCCCGGCTCTCGGCTCCACGATGTCCCTAACGTGGGTGCCTATGCCGTCGTTGAGAATCTCCTCGACGATCCTCAGGTTCTCCTCCATTTCGATGACCCTAGCGAAATGGTTTGCGAAGGAGTTCTGCTGGGGCCTAGGGAATACCTTGTCAAAGCTCCGTACGAGGTCGCTGCTCCACTTGGAGCCGTTAATCCTCGAGAGTGGCCCCACCCTCATGAGCTCGCCCGGGCTCATGCCCTCAAGGTATGGATGCGCGACGAATGAGTAGTCAACCGAGGGCTTCCTGAGCCTTTCGGAGAAGTCGTGGTTGTCGAGCTTGGTCTTCTTCCCCTTCTTGTCCATCAGGGTCAGAGGCGCGTCGTAGAACTCGACGTCCTTTCCCTGCTCAAGGAATAGGTGATTGGTGTCGATGTCTTTGAATGAGTCGGCCGCCTTCTTTGTCTCGTCGATGACCTTGTATGTCCGGTCTTTGACGATCTCCATGGCCTGCTGACTGGTCTTCAGCATCTTGCATATCGTCTCCGTGTCCTCTTTAGTCAGGGCCTTCGTCATCCCGCCGGGCACGGCCGTAACGGGGTGGATCTGCCTCCCGCCTACCAGCCTGTTGACGGCCTGTCCGAACTCCCTAAGCTTGAAGCCCGCCTCGACGAGCTCCCTGTCGCGCTCGATCATGGCTACGATGCCGCCCTTGTTGTAGGGTGTGCAGAGGAAGTCTGAGCATGCTAGGAGCACATAGTGGAGCGCGTGGTCCTGCACGTCGCTGGCCTGCATCATGAGCCTCCGCAGCTTTACGGCGTCCTCAGGCGGGGTCACGCCCCAGGCGTCCTCGACCGCCTTGACCGCGGCCAGCATATGCTGTGAGTAGCAGAACCCGCATATCCTCGTGGCCAGGGTTGGGACCTCCTCGCCAAGTTTCCCGCACAGGAAGAGCTCGAAGCCCCTCACCGGACCAGTTATCTTGAACTGGGTGCCCTCTAAGGCGTTCCGGTCATCGAACAGGAGCTTGAGCTCCGCGTGCCCCTCGATTCTGGTGATCGGCGTTATCATGATCTGGTTCGTCATATCGCTTCCCTCATATGTTTCCCGGCTGCGAGGCCAGGCGCTTCACGTAGGCAGCCAGGTCGTTGGGCGCCACGGCTCTCCACTTTATAGCTGGTCCCAGGCATCCCTCGCAGGGTGCGCCAGCCCTTGGACACTTCGCTCCGCATCCCGCCCTCGTGGCGTGGCCCATGCATATCAAACCCTGGTCCACAAGGCAGTTGTCCTCGTCGGGTATGACCGAGATGAGGCGCTTCGCCGGGTCAAGCGACGCCAGCTCCGGGTCCTTGTTCCTCTTCCTAGGGCACTCATCGCATATTATCTTGGCGGGCATCGAAGGCTCCTTCCCGCTCAGGATGGCAAGCACGGCGTCCCTCAGCTCGGTCGGGTCAGGAGGGCACCCGAGGAGCGAGTAGTCGACCTCGACGGTGCCGTCGATGCCGTGGAAGAACTCGAAGTACTCCGGGAGGTCGTCGGTGGGTATCTTGTTGTTCAGGCCGGGATTCAGCTTAACGTAGTACTGTTCCAGGAGATCCATTCTTGGTATGAAGTTCCCCTGCGCGGCGATACCCCTGTGGCAAGCGCATCCCCCAAGGGCGAAGACCTTGGCCGCCTTCGACGCGAATTTGATGAGGATCTCCTCCTCGTCCGTTTTCAGGATACCGCCCTCCACGATGAGCAGGTCCACATTCTCTTCGAGGTCCTTGGCGTCCATCAGCATGTGGCTGTAGAGTATCTGTACTACGTTCTTGTCCACGAGCTCTGGGAGGTCGTACAGAGCGTCGAGAAGAGAGAGGTGGCAGCCTGCGCATCCTGTCAGTTGGAGGGTCGCTATTTTCACAGGCATCTCAGTTTGCCCCATGATTAATAGAATGGCCTCTCGGATAGTGGTACGATCTTCTTGAACTCGCCCGGCTTGAACTTGATCCCGTACTTCTTTGAGACCGATGCGATGTAGTCGGCGTCCTCCTTGGTCATCTTCTCGAGCTTTGTGTTCTTCCCAAGTGAGACTGCTTCGCCGGCGATGTATATTACGCCCCTGATCATGGTTTGGCCTAGGTCCTTGCCTGCGTTCCCCCCGATGATTATCGTACCGCCTACCATGTACATGCCCACCTCGTCCCCAACATCCCCACCAACGACTATGGTGCCCCCCTTGAGCATCTGGCCCATGCCATTCCCGACGTTTCCGTGGACCACGAGGCTCCCGCCGTACGAGTAGAGGCCGATGCCGTTTCCGGCGTTCCCCTTGATGAGTATCTCGCCTTCCCAGGCGTTGTCCCCAGCGTAGTCTCCTGCATTACCGTTCACTGTGATGCGTGAACCGTGGTTCATCATTCCGAGCCAGTCACCGGTGTCTCCCTCTATTGTGATCTCTCCTGACTTCAAACCGGATGCAAGACCGAAAATGTGGCTTCCATTGACGAGTTTGATCTTCTTCCCGGAAGCAATGCTCTCCTTAATCTTAGGACTCACGCCCCTCAGTTGCTTCCCTTTACAATCCAGGGTTATCTGTGAGCTCATTTCTTCTCGTCTTTACCGTGTTGTCTTATATAGTTTGTGATAGGACACGCGTATGGCTCACCGTTCTCGCGCGTGTGCCTGATCGGGGGAGCGTCAGCCATGCTTCCTGGAGGACATCAAGGTCTTCAAGTAGGCGAAGGTGCTTTTCTCACCTAGGAAGGCCTAATGAAGCTCATCGGACGTGTACAATGAATAAATTGATAGCCATCGGATCATGAATCATTCGGGGGAGTGATACGCCTTAAGCTCAGACTCCGAACAGGGTAAACACGTCGTGATCGTAGGCCTCGGCACAGGCGGTCTTTTCTCCTCCCGGGCAGCCCAGCGGTATAATAGGAGCACATGCATCACAATCATAGAGAAACGCGATTACGACATGTTCTCTCCATGCGGGATCCCCTACGCCATAGAGGGGAAGGTCAAGGACTTCGAGGAACTGAAACACACGGTCCCCGTTACCAGGAACATGACCAAGCTCCTGAGGCACGAGGCGTTGAGGATCGACCCATCGGGGAAGAGGGTGGAGGTTAAGAGACTTGAGACAGGTGAGACCCTATGGATAGGCTACGACTCGCTCATCCTCGCAACTGGAAGCAGACCGAAGGTCCTTCAGATACCAGGCGGACGGGAACTACTGGGCAGGGGAGTGTACACCTGCTCAACGCCTGAGGAGGGCAGGATACTGCGAGAGGTAGCCCTGAAAAGCAGGAGGGCTGTTGTCATCGGAGGAGGAGCCATAGGGCTTGAGATCGCCCTTGCACTGAGGCACCTCGGGCTGGAGGTAGTAGCTACCAAGAGGACCCCGCAGGTCCTGGGAGACGAACTCGACGCCGACATGAGCGAGATCATCTCAAAATTCATAGAGTCCCAGGGGGTGAGGAACCTCTTCGGGAGGGGGATTGAGAGGATCAATGGCACTGACAAGGTTGAGTCCGTCGTTATAGCAGGTGAAACCATCCCGACAGACATCGTCGTAATGGCCACGGGTATAGACCCAGCCTCGAGGCTCGCCGTCGACGCAGGCCTGAAGGTGGAGAAGGGCGCGATCGTCGTCGATAAGAGGATGAGGACCAGCGACGAGGACATATACGCGATCGGAGACAACTGCCTCAGCTTCAGCAACATCGATGCCCAGCCCATCTCGGTCCCTCTAGCCACGACAGCCTATAAACAGGCGGCGGTAGCGGGCGTCAACGCAACGGGCGGAGACGCCGAGTACTCAGGCTCAATCGGGACCTTCGTCACCTACTTCGGTGGCCTCGAGGTTAGCTGCACCGGGTTTAACACGATGACGGCTGAGGCACATGGCTTCAAGGTAGTCTCCGGGCGGACCAACATGAAGACGAAACCTAACTGGATGCCTGACGCTCAGGAGATTTCGATAAAGGTAATCGTAGACGCGAATACCGGCCGCGTCATCGGGGGTCAGGCGATAGGCAACGGGGGTACAGACTGGCGGATAAATATCGTAGCCCTCGCAGTAAAGAAGCGGATGACCATCCAGGAGCTGAGCACGATCGAGCTCGCATATTGTCCCGCCGTCTCTGACCTCAATGACCCCCTGATGATGGCTGTCGACGCCGCGATGAGGCGACTCGAATCGGCTCAGAAAAAAGCCTGAATTTTTTCCCATCTTTATAATATGAACTCGACAGCCCCACGATGGGTTATTCATCTAAAAAGATAGATAAAAATGAAATGAGGGAGATGGCCTAGAAGAACTCCTTGCCATCCTTCTCAACTAATCTGGCCCAGTAGGCGTCGACGTCGTCCTGTATCTCCTTGACCTCGTCGTCTGTGATGTGCCTGAACCTCCCCTGCATCTTGAGGACGTCCCTCACCGGCTTCAGCTCCTTCGGCTTGAAGGTGATTTTCAGCTTCTCGCCGTCGATCACCTCGTATAGGGGCCAGAGGCCGCTCAGGACCATCTCCTTCCCGATCTTGACTGCGTATTGGGGCTCGAACCTCCAGCCGGTCGGGCAGGGGGCTGAGACCTGTATGAAGCGGAAGCCCTTCACGTTCTTCGCGTACTCGAGCTTCCCTATGAAGTCCTCGGGGTAGGCGACGCTCGCCGTGGCCATGTAGGGCACCCTGTGCATTGCGACGACCGCCGCGACGTTCTTCCGCCTCTCCTTCTTGCCCCGGCTGAACTCGCCCACAGGCGTCGTCGTCGTCTCGGCGTACCTCGTCGTGGCGCTGCTCCTCTGGCCGCCAGTGTTCATGTAAGCCTCATTGTCGTAGCAGATCCAGAGGACGTTCTCGTTCCGCTCCGCCGCGCCTGAGAGGCCCTGGAAGCCGATGTCCACGGTGCCTCCGTCCCCGATCAGGCCGGTGACGATGGCGTCTTCGCGGTTCATCCTCTTGAACGCCCTGCTCAGGCCGGTCATCAGGGGGCCGGCCCCCTCGAAGACCTCTGCGTAGATGTTCGGCTGGTACATGTTTTCGAAGGCCGGGCCGCAGCAGGCGACCTCCTGACGTACCATCCTACCCCCCAAGACCTTGCTGACGATCCGGGCCACCGTGGCGCCCGTGCATCCCTGGCAGGCCTGGTTAGCGGGCACAATGTACTCCTTCTCGTCGAGCTTCACAAGCGGTACAGGTTTACTCATACCATCATCCTCCTCAGACCCACTCCGCGGCGGCGGAGGCCTCGGCTCCGCTGGCAGCCTTCAGCGTATTCTCGGCTATCTTCATGATGTCCTGAACGCGCACCTCCTTCCCGCTCAGGCCGGCGTGGAACTGTAGGGTCCTCGGCCTCTCCTCGACGTCGTAGATGGCGTTCCTTATCTCGCTGAAGGCCCACCCCCCTGTCCCTAAGCTGATGTTCCGATCTATGACCCCCATCGCCCTAACCTTGGGAGCGATGCGCTGAAAATCATCTGCGGGGAAGGGCTTGAACGCCTTGAGCTTCACCAGCCCGACCTTCTTCCCGTCGGCCTGAAGCCTGTCGATGGCGACGCGGGCCGTGCTTGCAATGGTCCCAGCTGCTACTATGACGGCTTCGGCGCCCCTCGTCCTGTATTCCTCGACTAGGCCGTCGCCGTAGCCACGGCCGAACGCTTTCCTGAAGTCGTCGTTGACCTCCTTGATGACCTCTCTTGCGTTCTCCATCGCCTGCTGCTGGTCCCTCCAGCGTTTCTGCGGGTCCTGCCCGACCCCCCACTGGGCCATCAGGAGCCTGCGGCTCTCCTCTCCCTGGTCGGGCATGAGAGGTATCTTGCTCTTGTACGGTGGCAGGAAGGCGTCGACCATCGCCTGGTCCGGGATATCTATGGGCTCGTCTGTGTAGCTGAGGATGTATCCATCCCCCGCGAATATGCAGGGGAGCCTGACGCGGTCGTCCTCCGCCACCTTGTACGCCATTATGCCAGTGTCGAGGATCTCCTGGCCGTTCTCGCACTCGAGCATCATCCAGCCCGTCTCGCGCTGGGCCATCATGTCGCTCAGGTCAGGGTCCATCCCCTTCGTTCCCCTGTGCATTATGGCCATTACGAGGGGTATTCTGCCGTTGCTCGTTGCGTGCATCGGGTGGTGCATGTACAGGAGGCCCGGCCCGGCCGTCGCGGTGAATGCTCTTACGCCCGCCGCCTCAGCCGTTAGCGCCGACGCTTGGGCTGAGAGCTCGCCCTCGGTGTTGACGAACTCGGCGTCTATCTCGCCGTTCGCCACCATGTCCGCTATGTACTGGACGATCGTCGTCTGCGGCGTGATCGGGAAGGCGGAGATGTATTTCGCCCTCACCAACCTGGCCACGTGTGCGACGGCCTTGTTGCCGACCATCACTTCAAACTTCTGTGACACGTTCATCCTCCTCCTATATTGTCTCCTGGACCCAGTCGATCGCCTTAGTAGGGCACTCCTCGAAGCAGATGCCGCACCCCTTGCAGAAGTCGTAGTTCACCACAGCCTTGTTCTCCTTCATTACTATGGCGACTTCGGGGCAGAGGATGTAGCATCGGCGGCACCCCACGCACTTGGAGTCGTTAAAGACAGGGCGGTACAGCCTCCAGCTGGAGACGTTCCTGGAGAACCGGTCCTCCCTCTTAACCTCCTGCGCCTTGATGCCGGAGACGTCGACGGGCTCGGTCGCTACCTCGTAGGCCCTCTGGATCGCTTTCACGTTCATGTCGGCGATGCGTCCACTCCACTGGTGCCTCGCCGCCTCCTCCAGTGACTTCATCGTCACGATGCCGGTGACCTTCGCGAAGGCCCCCAGGATCGCGGTGTTGGTTATCGGCCTCCCGATCGTCTCCATCGCTACCTTGGTGGCGTCTACCGTGGCGACCTTATAGGGTCCGCCTATGCCGGTCTCGAGCCCCCCGTGAGGGTGGTTGATGAGCACGAGCCCGCCCTTCTTCAACCCCTCCGTTATGGGGACGGTCTTTCCGAGGAGTGGGTCGAGGACGACGACCATGTCCGGCTCATGGACGAGGTCGCGTTCGTTTATCCTCCCCTCGCTTACCCTGAGGAACGAGACGACCGGTGCGCCGCGCCTCTCGGTGCCGTACATCGGTATGCCGAGCGTGAATTTGCCGTCGTAGTACAGCGCGGTGGAGAGGACCCTGACGCCCGTGACGGCCCCCTGGCCGCCCCTCCCGTGGAACCTTATCTCCATCAAACTTACCTACCCCTCTCGAATCCGTTTGTATAACCAGTAGGACCATATAACCCTTTAGTTGAGACTTAGGAAAGTCGCCTTGCTCGATACGGGCTCTGAGAGCCGTCATTTGACTATAGAACACTTAAGTCGGCCGGATGCTACTCGACCCTGTGGAGATTAGGAATGGCAAAGGAAATGATAGCCTATTGTGGCTTGGACTGCCTCTCATGCAGGGCTTACAAGGCCACGAAAGAGAACGACGTGGAGAAGCTGAGGGAGACGGCTGAGCTCTGGTCCGTCGGCGAGAGCGAGAAGTACGTGGCCGAGGATATACCCTGCCGCGGCTGCTTCAGCGACAGGCTGCACAAGTTCTGCGCCGTCTGCCCTGTCAGGCTGTGCGGCAGGGGGCATGGGGTCGAGAACTGCGCCGGCTGCGGGGACTATCCATGTGACAAGCTGGAGAGGCTCTGGGCCGGGTTCTCCACGGCCTCCGGCGCTGTCGCTAAAACGAACCTCGATAAGCTGAGGGGCAATAGTCATTTGACGGGTCAAGCCATAAATAAGCCACGCTAAAAGGGTATCACATGACGATCTTCGAGGCCCTTCTCAGAGTCAGACACGACTGCCCATTCATCCGCCTGACCTCAAGGTACCCCTCGCTCAAGATATACGGCTGGTGCAACAAGGTCCACGAGGTTCTTGAGGTGGTCGTGGGAAGCCCAGAGGAGTACGAGGCGGTACTCGGCGAGGTCGCGAAGATCGCCGATGTCCTGGACGAGTCGCCTGAGAGGCAGGAAGCGCACCTGATAACCTCGACGTGCTTCTGCACCCCAGACAACTCAGTCGACCTGAACATCGGCGACCTCAACATCATAGAGATACAGCCGACCGTGAACGAGGGCGGCTGGGAGTACTACAGGGTGATAGCCTTCAAGCACGAGGACCTAGCCACCCTCATCGAGAGGCTCCAGGGGAGGGGCTTCGAGCTCGAGATGCTCAGCAAGACCCCGTTCGAGGGCTCGCTCTCGAGCACACTCCTATCCACCGACTCAATATTCTCGCCCCTCACCGGGAAGCAGATGGAGGCGCTGACGAAGGCGTACGTCCACGGCTACTACAGGCTGCCGAGGAGGGCCGACGTGAAGGAGATAGCCTCGAGGGAGAGGGTGCCCAGGACGACATTCCAGGAGCACCTCTCCAAGGGGGAGAGCAAGCTGATCAGGTCGCTGATCCCGTACATGCAGCTGTACAGGCAATATCCGGCGAAAGGGCACCCCCACGATTGAGTAACATCGGTGTATGGAGGAAAGAGGAACCAATAACCATTGGGAGGCGATGATAAACGGCGAAGTTGGTTACCACCCAGGAAATCAAGAAGTACGCGCGGAGCGTAGGGGTCGCTGAGACAGGCATAATCTCCCTTGAGCGCCTAAGGACCCTGCCGACAGGCGACGTTGAGGACACGAAGACGCTCAGGGGCGCATCAGAGGAGCTCCCTTCTGTGAGGTCGGCCATCGTCCTCGGGTATCTGGTCAAGGACGGCATCCTCAACGTGATGTCTCGAGAGCCCAGCCTCGGGGACGGTGTAGGTGACAGGTGGGGTGCGGAGTTCCACCAGCTCTACGGCGAGATCGCCATGAACAAGGCGTGGATGGTCGCCGACCACCTGAGGCGGCTGGGATACGAGGCGAGGCCTTCGAATAGCATCGCGTTGAAGAGGGCCGCCGTCCTCGCCGGCCTCGGGAGGCAGGGGAAGAACACCGTGGTCATCAGCCCTGTCCACGGCCCCAGGCTCAGGTTCTCCTCTGTGCTGACATCGGCCGAGCTGGAGCCGGATGAGCCGTACACCGTAGACCTCTGCAGGGACTGTGATGTATGCGTCAGGGCCTGTCCCACGAAGGCGCTGAGGCCATACGAGATCGACATCAAGAGATGCATGGTCTACGCCTCTGAGAACCCAGGCTCCGACAAGGTTAAGGATGACGTCAGGGAGCTTGAGCGGAGGATGATCAAGAGGCCTACGCCAAACAGCTTCCTCGAGTGCACCATCTGCCTCGACGCCTGCCCCCTGGGCAGAGAGAAAAACGCCGATTTAGAGTGACCCGAAAAGAAGTTTCAAAAGAGCGCTAGCGATCATTCCAACTGATGGAGAGTTCACGTTGACCAAACTACTTTTCGATGGTGTGAGGTCGTTCAAGCAGCTCAAGAGGCTCGCCGTCGGCATAGGCACGAGGCCGAGCGGGACCGAGGAGGAGAGGAAGGCGGCCGAGTACGTCGCCTCCGAGTTCGAGGCTATGGGGCTCGAGACGTCCGTCGAGGAGTTCGAGGCCAAGACGGCCAAGGTGGTCTCGAAGAGGCTTGAGGTGCTCGAACCCTACCACGAGGATGTGCCCTGCGAGGTCATGCCGCTCTTCGGTGGGACAACCCCCGAGGGAGTTGTCGGCGACCTGATCTTCATGGATACCGCAGACGAGGAGTACCTCACGCCCGAGGTGGAGGGGAAGGTCATACTCACCTCCGCGATCCCGAGCAACAGGAAGAAGGCGTACGGCATCCTGTCGAGGTTGAAGCCCGCCGCGATGATCGTCATCGAGTCCTCGCCGAGGATACCGGCCAAGAACCTATACGGAAGCCTGACCGTGAAGGAGAGGTTCGGCGAGTTCCCGACGGTGAGGGTCACCTACGAGGACGGCCTCAAGCTTCTCGAGAAGAAGGCGAGGAGGGTGCATGTCGTGGCGGTAGCTGAGGAGGTCAAGGTCAAGTCTCGGAATGTGATAGGCGAGCTGAGGGGGAGCGAGAGGCCGGATGAGATCGTCGTCGTCGGCGGACACTACGACACGGTGCTCGAGGTCTCAGGCGCAGAGGACAACGCCGGGGGCACAGCGATCGTCATGGAGCTTGCGAGGGTCTTCAAGGGAAAGGGCACCAAGCGGACGATACGCTTCGCCGCATGGGGATGCGAGGAGATCGGCCTATTGGGGAGTAGGGCTTACGCCTCGAAGCTGAGGGAGGCGTCTGAGAGGGCGAAGAAGGAGGACGAGAACGCGGAGACCGAGCTTGACAGGACACTCCTCTGCATAAACCTCGACGTCCACGGCGCATACATCGGGACGAACGAGGCGAGGGTGCTCGGGCCGCCCGAGCTGACGGCGGCTGTCAAGCTCCTCTCGAAGGAGACCGGAACCGCGTTCACTGTGGAGGAGAGCGTCCCCTCATCGGACGCGACCTCACTCTCCTCGGTTGGCGTCCCGAGCGTATCCTTCGCAAGGCGCGCCCCAACCAACGTGCTCATGCACAGCACGGAGGACAGGGTCAAGTGGTTGAGCCCGAAGACGCTTCAGGCCCAGGGGGAGTTCGTCGAGCTATTCCTCGACAGGTACGTCGCCAAAGCGGCAGCATTCCCGTTCGAGAAGACGATACCGGACAAGCAGAAGAAGGACATCGAGGACTACTTCAGGCGGGCGCTGAGGAAGCCGCCTTAATCCCCGAGCTCCGCTCAAGCTTTTAAGGGCGCCCCACCCCTATCTTGACGATTATCATGAAGCTGGTCGTCTACGGTCAGAGGAGGAGGCTGGGCTGCCTCCAGGAGGACGGGTCGATCGTCGACCTCAACCACGCCTACGCCGCACTGCTCGCGGGCAGGGGCGTCCCCCATCCATGCGAGAAGGCAGATGTGAAGGTTCCCCCATGCCTCATTTGCTTCATCGAGGAGGAGGACGAGGGGCTGAAGGCCGCAAAAGAGGCGGTAGCCTACGTCAAGAAGGGGCACAAGGTCGGCCCTGACGGTGAACAGCTCGTCTTCAAGGGCGAGAAGATACACGCCCCGCTTCCGAGCCCCGCGAGTAGGATAGCGATGGTAGGAGCCAACTTCTACGACCACTCGGTCGACGTCGCCAAGATGCAGGGGAGGCCGACCACCGTTGAGGAGCTGAAGAGGCAGGTGGCCGCAGGGACCTACAACGCCTGGGGCTTCTGGAAGCAGGCTAGGAACGTGGTGGGCCCGGACGCCGAGGTCCCCTACCCGGCCAGGACGCAGCGCCTCGACTACGAGGTAGAGGTAGGCGCGGTCCTGGGGAGGAAGGGAAAGGACATTAAAGAGGAGGAGGCCGCCGGCTACATCTACGGATACACGATCGTCAACGACCTAAGCATACGAGACGGCCCCAGGACGGGCGGCCCTGACGGCTTCTTCTTCGCGAAGAACTTCGACGGATGCGCCCCCATGGGCCCATGCATAGTGACTGTCGACGAGCTCGGCGACCCGTATGGGCTGAGGCTGAGGCAGGCGGTGAACGGGAAGGTCAGGCAGGACGGCTCGATGGAGAGCATGATAAGGAGGTTCCCATGGTGGATCGCCTGGCTGAGCCGCGACATGTACCTCTACCCAGGCGACGTCGTCTGCGGCGGCACATGCGCCGGGACGGCGCTGGACACGAGCCCAGTCGTCGACGGCAAGACGAAGCCCGACAACTTCCTGAAGCCCGGAGACGCCCTCGAGGCGAGCGTCGAGAAGATCGGGGTCCTCCGCACGACCATCGTTGCCAAGAGGTAACCCATTTTTATCCTGAAGCTCTCTCTACTCTCGATCACCTTGTCCTACCTTGCCGTCGACATAGGCGCCACGAATGTCAGGGTCGCCGTGGGCTGCGAGGGTGGCCTAGGCCCCACGCTGGGGGAGCAGACCGACAGGCTTCACGGCCCAGGCGGGGTCGCCGCCCAGATCGTCAGGATGGCGAGAAGGCTCGGCGCCGAGCCGGACTCCGTGGGCGTAGGCTCAATAGGCCCCCTAGACCTGAGGAGGGGACGCATAACGAACACGCCCAACTACCCCTTCAAGGACATCCCCGTCGCCGAGCCTCTGCTCGGGGAGTTCGGAGTCCCCGTCTGGCTGATGAACGACTGCAACGCGGCCGTCCTGGGAGAGCAGACGTTCGGCGCAGGCAGGGGGGTCGCCAACCTCTTCTACGTCACGCTTAGCACCGGCCTAGGCGGGGGCGCCATAGTCGACGGCCACCTCCTCAACGGGAAGGACGGGAACGCCCCCGAGATAGGCCACGTCACGATCGACCCCGACTCCGAGCTCCTCTGCGGCTGTGGCTGCCGCGGCCACTGGGAGGCGTACTGCTCAGGCGCCAACATCCCCAACCTGGCCAGACTATTGCTGAGGGGCAGGTCTCTCGAGGGCAGCCTACTTCACAAGGCCGTGGGCGGGGACATGTCCGGGCTGACCTCCGAGGCGATCTTCTCGGCGGCGTCCAGGGGCGACCCCATGGCGGTGGAGATCGTAGAGGAGGTGGGCAGGATGAACGCCGTCGGCTTCGGCGACATTGTCAACGCCTTCGACCCTGAGCTGGTGACCGTCGGGGGCAGTGTTGCCCTCAACAATCCCGATCTCATCCTCGGCCCCATCATGGCCGGCATCGACAGGCACCTCATCAATAGGAGGCCGGAGATCAGGATCACACCCCTCGGCGAGGACATCGTCCTCCACGGCGCACTAGCACTGGCGATCAGGGCGAAGAGGGGAGCCTCCGCCCCCGACATTCTACCAAGCCCAGGCTTGTTCCGGCGCCCGCCCTAGGGGGCCCTGATCAGGGTCACGCCCTGCTGGTTGTTCACGTACTTTATCAGCGCCCCCTGGTAGAGGTAGAACCAGAGGTCGCTGTTCATCTCCCTGACCTGGACGCAGCCGTAGCTCACGCCGTCTATCGTCACCGTCTGGAGGCCGGTGTCGAAGTTGAGCTCCATGGCGACGACTCCCCCCATCTGCGGCATGAAGACGTTCAACCTGTAGCGCTTCCCCTGCTCGTAGCTGAATGACCTGAAGATCAGCTCCCAGTGGCCGGGCATGTTGTTGTCGGCCAGGGGCGTGTTCGGCTGGAGCTCTATCTCAGTGGTGCTCGTCTCGTTGCCTAAACGGCCGCTTTCGGTGACACTCGACCCCTGGAGGGTGCAGGTTATCTGTACCTCGTCGCCGGCGACCGTCCCGTTCAGGCTGTATGAGAGTGGGCTTAGGGCAGAGCTCACCCTGAGCAAGGATTCCAGGTAGAAATCCTTGTCCTGGTAGGAGATGTTCGTCCTGGACCTGACGCTGTAGGTCACGGTCCCCTGGACCCCCCCCATCCCCTCGACGACATACTCGTAGGAGCCGACATCCTCGCCGTCCTTCACGTACCTGTATATGTAGGTTGCCCCGACCTCCAGTCCCGTCAGCTCCGTCGGATTGTAGTCGAATATAGGCCAGAGGACGGTGCTGAGGAACTCAGCCGCCAGTAGGCCGCCGATGATGGCGAAGAACGTGATGTAGACCCACTTCCTGTCCAAGAGGCCGTCAAGTATTGAAGAGGTGGGGACGTCTTTTAAAAATAGTCTCCTTTTCCGGGCTATTTCTTCAGGTAGCCTTCGGCGGTCCTGCTGAGGGCCTTCATCGCTGACTCCACCCTCCTACGCCTCGTGGCCAGCTCGGCGCGAGCCTTCTTGAGGGCGGCGCCGTGCTCCCTCACCATCCTCCTGACCTCGTCCGGGTGGGGGCTGCCGATCGATTTCCGCCTCATCAGGCTTTGTTTCGGATCCGTCGTCCTGTCTATCCAGTCCTGGGTTACGGTGACCTTCTTCTTGAACAACCTCTCGGCGGAGGCTTCGAAGTCGCCTGGCTTGAGTTCGCCGAGCGTCGCCCCCCTGTCCACGGTCTTGGTGACGAGGTCGGCCGTTACCTTGTACGCCTCGCGGAAGCTGAGGCCGGCGTCCTGGGCGAGCGCCTCGGCCACCTCGACGGCCATGGTGAAGCTCCCCTCGACCTGCCTCATCAGCCTCTCGGGCCTCACCTTCATGGTCTTCACTATGCCTGTCATCACGTCCAGGCTTGTCTCGACGACGTCGAGCGCCCTCCAGAGCGCGAGCTTTGTCTGCTGGAGGTCCTGGTGGTAGCCTGAGGGGACGCCCTTCACCATCGTCATCAGTTCGATGAGTGCGCCATAGGATTCTCCGCTCTTCCCCCTGAGCAGCTCGAGGGTGCTCGGATTCTTCTTCTGAGGCATTATGCTGCTGCTCGAGGAGTACTCGTCGGCGAGCTCGACGTATCCGTACTCGACTGCGCTCCACTCGAGCAGGTCTGCGGCGACCCTGCTCAGGTTCCCCATCAGGATTGCGCAGGCTGCCGCCGCCTCGACGGCCCAGTCCCTGCCGCTGGTGGCGTCTATGCTGTTCTCGGCTATCGAGTCGAAGCCGAGGAGCTCCGTCGTGCGGTTCCTGTCCACGGGGATGCTCGTGCCTCCGACGGGGCCGGCGCCGAGGGGGTTCATGTTCACCCTCCCGTAGCACTCGGTCAGCCTCTCGTTGTCCCTCATGAATGCGTCGGCGTAGCTCGAGAGATACGCCCCCATCGTCCCCACCTGGGCGTGCTGGCCGTGGGTGTAGAGGATCATCAGAGTCTCGGCGTTCTCAGCCGCCCTGGCCTGGAGCGCCTCCACCAGGTCCAAGACTTCGCCGTCTATCGTCAGGAGCTCATCCCTGAGCCTGAGCCTGATGTCTGTTACGACCTGGTCGTTGCGGCTCCGGCCCGTGTGCATCATGCCGCCGGCCTCGATTCCTATCCGCTCGATGACCTTGGTCTCAATGTACTCGTGAATATCCTCGAACTCGGGTCCCACTACCGCCTCGCCCTTCCTCCACTGCTGCCTTATCGCCTCGAGGGCGCCGAGTATGAGCTTCAGCTCCCTGAGTGGTATGACCCCCTGCTCGTGGAGCATGATGTCGTGGGCGACGGTGCAGTTGACGTCGTCCGCGAAGATGCGGAGATCCTCGACGACGCTGGTGTGGAACCTCGCCGTCCTGTCGTCGAACTCCTTGGCAAGCCGCGACCTGAACAGGCTCATCTTCTCATCAGCGTCTACCTTCATCATTGGTGCGTTTATATATCTTGCGACACGGATGTCGCAGGCAGAACACCTTTTAACGCAGCTGTGGCAGTTCCCCGGGTATTCTACTTCATGAGTACTGTGGACGCCTCTAAAAAATTATGAGGACCCTGAGCAACCATTCTAGGGGTAGCATTCCATGTCACATGATTTGGTGATCTACGGCGGCCTCATCGTCGACGGCTCTGGGCGCCCGGCTTTCGGAGCCGACCTGAGGATAAGAGACGGGAGGATCGTCGAGGTCGGGCGGATCGACCCTGAAGAAGGCGCACACGGGATAGACGCGTCCGGCCTCGTGGTCTCTCCGGGCTTCATCGACATACACAGCCACTCTGACATCACCCTCCTGGCGAACCTGAGGGCGGAGAGCAAGGTCAGACAGGGGGTGACGACGGAGGTCGTGGGGAACTGCGGGGGATCGGCCGCCCCCCTCCACGGCAAGGAGCAGGAGGCCGAGCGGTACGGCGTCGAGGCCGACTGGGGCACGTTCGCGGGGTACCTCGAGAGGCTCGGGAAGGGCGTCGCGGTGAACGTAGCATCCCTCGTGGGCCACGGGACGGTTAGGCAGTGCGTCATGGACATGGAGGCGAGGGCGCCCACGCGGGACGAGCTCGAGGAGATGAAGGGGCTCGTCGACGAGGCGATGAGCGGCGGCGCCTTCGGCCTATCCTCCGGCCTCGTCTACCCGCCAGGGAGGTACGCGGAGACCGGCGAGCTCGTCGAGCTGTGCAGGGTGGTGGCCAAGCACGGAGGCTTCTACGCCTCCCACATCAGGGGGGAGAGGGAGACGATCATGGAGGCCCTGGGGGAGGCCATCGAGATCGGCGAGCGCGCCGGCGTACCCGTACAGGTCTCTCATCACCCTGCGAAGATCGGGGCATGGGGGAGGTCGGCGGAGACCCTGGCCATGATGGATGAGGCCCGTTCCAGGGGCGTCGACGTCGCCTGCGACATGCACCCATACATCGGGGGTAGCACCAGCCTGAGCGCCCTCCTGCCTCCTTGGGCGCAGGCCGGCGGCCCCGCGATGATCGTGGAGCGCCTCAGGAATCCGGATGAGCGCGGAAGGATCAGGCTCGACATGATGGAGGAGAAGGTGCCCGGTCCGGGCCCATGCGGCCTGGTGAAGAGGGGCATGTGGGAGAAGATACTCATCTCCTCCTACCCTGAGGAGTGGCCCATAGGCAGGAACATCGTTGAGCTGGCCACTGAGATGGGGGTCGACCCATTCGACGCCTACTTCGATCTCCTCGAGGCCTCGGTGGCGGTGGGGAGCGTCGTCGGCTTCTACTACAACGAGGAGGACATCAGGAGCGTCCTCAGGCACAGATGGAGCATGATCGGCTCAGACGGCTACGCGCTGGCGCCCTACGGCGTGCTGGGCGGCGGCCGCGGCCACCCGAGGAGCTACGGCACCTTCCCCATGGTCTTCCGCAAGTATGTGAGGGGCGTCTCCAGGCCAGAGCTCGTCTACGACGAGGCCGCTGAGGTGGTCTCCCTGGAGGAGGCTGTGAGGAAGATGACTTCGCTGCCCGCGGGTAGACTCAGGCTCGGCGACAGGGGGCTCATCAGGGTGGGATATTGGGGGGACATCATCGTCTTCGACCCCAAGAGGATCGCCGACACGGCCACGTACCTCGATCCCTACAGGTATCCACAGGGGATCGAGCATGTCTTGGTGAACGGCGTCGAGGTGGTGAGCGGCGGAGAGCACACTGGGGCGCTGCCCGGGAAGCCGCTGAGGCTTGGTCCTAAATGCCCCTAACTCTTCACCCTCTCGTTCTGGTAGACTCCGGCGTAGCCCTCCTCGACCTCGTCGGTTGAGTAGAAGACGAGCTGGGCGATGCGGGCGTCCCTCTTCAGCCTCACGCCGTGTGGGTTGTGGACGACGAGGAGGCTGCTGCTACGCCCCCTGTAGCCTGGGTCCCAGACCGCGGTCTCCACAGCCGCGCCGTTCCTGAGGACGGTTGACCTGCTCCTGGCGAGGGCGACGAGGTTCAGCGGCATGCTCACGACCTCGTTGTAAACGACGACGTAGCAGCCCTGGGGCAGGTTGAACCATCCTTCGGCGTCCGGCTCAATGGACTCCGTCTCTGCGACGACGCGCTCCCTGTTGGTGAAGTCGACGCTTCCGCCGCCCCTGTACGCCTGGACCTTCCTCAGGCTGAGGTCGAATCCAGCGGGCTGTAACTGCTTCTCGAGGTCGACGTAGTCCTTGATGAGCTGCTGTGTCTCTATGAGCCGCCTGATCGTCTTCGAGTTAAGCATGCCGTCACCTTTTGGTTAAGTTGGGCTGAGGGATTACAAAATGGTTTTGGCTGAGGAGGAGGTCTTCCCCATGGCGGAATGGGCTGGCCCAGCTGTTCTCATGGAAAAGAGATAAAAGGCGTTCCACGTCTCAAGGAGAGAGATGGCAAAGAGGTCCGAGTTCGAGCGCGGCGCGCAGGAAGATGACTTCGAGAGGAGGTGGCTGGCGAAGTTCGGCCGTTGCCTCGATGAGGCCGTCGGCGAGGAGGCAAGGAGGAGGGTGATGGAGGGCTCCGAGGGGCTCTCCTCAGGCTCGACGAAGCGTGAGGTCATAGGCTGGACCCGCGGGGCCGTGAGCCGCCTCGAGGCTGTCGCTGGGGATGAGAAGGCCGGGGAGGTCCTGACGGGGTGCGCCTGCCAGTACCCCAAGGAGCGCCTCGTCCCGCTCAGGGAGAAGTACGCCGAGACCCACGACCTCGGCCTCGTCCACCGAATGCTCCAGGAGCAGTTCCTCTCGACGACTAGGGAGTTCCTGAGGCTGACCGACGACCAGGTCAGGGACATAGTGAGGAGGGGCTGGGGGGTTGCAGGCGTCAGGCGAGGAGACACCATAGTGGCGACGAAGATGCCTTTCGAGTTCCACGAGTACTGGAAGGCTTCAACGCCCGAGGAGAGGCGGTTCAGGTACTGCCACTGCCACAGGGTGAGGGAGTCGATCAAGATGGGCGAGCCGATGCCCGTCACGTACTGCTACTGCGGCGCGGGCTTCTACAGGGGGATCTGGGAGTACATCCTCCAGAGGCCGGTGAGGGTCGAGGTGCTTGAGTCTGTTCTTAATGGTGACGATGTTTGCAGGATCATCGTTCACCTGCCCAAAGACGCCTAAAGACATCCTACAGCTGCTTCCTCATCAGACGCCTCGCGTACGAAGATCGATCTTGGAACTTCATTATTAAAGTTGGGTAGTTGTTAAATACAAATCATCTTACCCGTAGCTTGGGTCGATCAACTGATGTTGAAGAAAGTGGCGAGGAGCATACTCCTTATGCCTCTATTAATTATTTTGTTGGGAGCATTCAGGTCACCCTTCGGTGTCGCCCAGCAAATTGAACATCAGCCCATACTGATTGCCTCAGACAATGATTTCATCTCTAACCAATTCCCAGGAACAGGGACAAGGGAGGATCCATACATCATTGAGAACTTTAAAATCACATCCACCGGATCGATGACGAACGCGATCGAGGTGAGAAGCACAAGCAAACACTTCATAATACGGAACTGCCAGATAACCGCCTCCTACATAGGCATTCTGGTCGAGGCGGTCTCCGCGGGGACCGCCTCCATCATCAACAATACGATCATATCGAGCACCGAAAATGGAGGAGGCATCGTCCTAGGTGCAGATGGGGTGCTCGTATCAAATAACACATGCACAAACTTCGTCGAAGGAATTCACACCAACTACGCCTCGGACTGCATAATCAGTTACAACAACTTCTCGAACAACCACTACCATGGTATAAGTCTACGCTATTCGGATAACAACGTCGTGACGCATAACATAATAAAGAATAATGAGGCACACGCGATACTGATCATCAGGGAGTCCACCTACAACAAGATATTCAACAACACGATCATCGACAACTCGAGGATAGAGAGCTACGAGTGGGATAGCATATACAATATCGTGGCTGAACACCAGGCCTTTGATGCGGGGAGCAACAACATATGGTACGACGCCGAAAATAAAAGGGGCAACGTGTGGTCGGACTATTCTGGGACAGGAGAGTACATTATCGACGGCTCTGCACACACAGTCGATAAATATCCGCAGAAGGGTCAATCAACCCCATCCGGCACGGAGCCTCCGCACGAGAATGGAGGTGCACAAACAGGAGTACCGGGGTTCATGGCCGAATCAATTATAATAGGCGTGATTACCGTCATAATTATATCATTATACGTTAAGCGGCCTCGATTCATGACCCGGATACGTCTTTTGCTCTAGTCGTCGGTGTTCGGTGAATGGCGGGCTCGGTGGGATTCGAACCCACGACCCCCAGCTCCGCAGGCTGATGTCATATCCGTGCTAGACCACGAGCCCAGCCAACCATAGCAATACTCCGCCCATAAATAAGCTCTACCCAGCCCATATTCGAGGGCAAAGTTGCATTATTTTAAAACCTAACAGATCTATTTTGATCTGTTCCGAAATGACTAGGAGATACACGATCCTCGGGCTCGTCGGAGACGGCATCGCCGGCGAGATAGTGCCAGAGGCCATGAAGGTGCTGAAGGCCGCGGAGGAGAAGTATGGCTTAAACCTAGAGATCCTTGGACCGTACGATTTTGGTGCAAAGTACTGGGTCGACCACGACATGAAGCAGGGCTGGGACCCCGCCATCACCGAGGGGCTCTTCCGCGAGGTCAATGGCATCTTCAAGGGACCCGTGGGACTGCCAGATCTGCTAAGAAGGCTCCCCGGCCCGAACCTGCCCATAAACATGAGGATGGACCTAGACCTCTACGCCAACATAAGGCCGTGCAGGCTGAGGCCCGGCGTCGACAGCGTCCTGGTGGGGAGGAAGACAGGCGACATCGACTACATAGTCCTCAGGGAGAACTCCGAGCACATGTACGTCGGCATAGGAGGATACCTGAGCCGAGGCGGCACGACGGAACTCGCCGTAGACGACTACGTCCAGACCAGGAAGGGGTGCGAGAGGATCATCAGGAAGGCGTTCGAGATGGCGAAGACAGGCGAATACAAGGGGAGGCCGGGCGCGCCACTCGACGGCAGGAGGCGCGTGACATGCACAGCGAAGTGGGGAATCTGCAAGGGGGACGACCTCTTCAAGGACGTCTACCACGAGGTCGCCGAGGAATACCCAGACATAGAGCAGGACACCACCTGGATAGACTCATGGTCCTACTACGCGATAATGCGCCCGGACTTCTACGACATCGCGGTGATGCCGAACCAGTACGGGGACATAATGTCAGACATGTCGGGCGCCATACAGGGCAGCATGGGGCTCGCGGGCAGCCTGAACGCCGGGGACGACCACTGCTTCGCCGAGCCGACCCACGGATCGGCGCTGGACATAGCCGGAAGGATGATCTCCAACCCGACCTCAATGATCCTCTCAGTCGGCATGATGCTCAACTGGATGGGGAACAAGCACGGGGACAGGAGATTGAGGGAAGCCTGGCGGGGCATAGACGCGGCGGTCGACAGGGTCCTCGGCGCCAGAAAGGTCAGGACGCCGGACCTCAAGGGGAAAAACAGCACATCAGAGTTCGGCTCAGCCGTAGCAGAAGAGGTAAAGAAGAGAGAATAGCAGACCCAACAACATCCATCACGGGTAGATGAGCGTCCCCTTCCTCGCGACGAGGCGCCCTTCCTTGAAGACAGCCTCGATCTTCCCTGCATCCTGCAGGACCGAGACATCCTCAGAGGGATCGCCCTCGACGACCAGGAGGTCCGCGGACCTCCCGGCCTCCAGGGTACCGACGGAGTCGAGCGCACACGCCTCGGCCCCCGTCCTCGTGGCTGAGACGATCGCCTCCATCGGCGTCATACCCCCCTCGTCGACGTAGACCTGCAGCTCCCAGGCCAATCCCGGCACCTCCCAGTACGTGTTATCGGTCCCGGCCGCTATCTTGACCCCGGCCTCGTGGCACGCCCTGAAGTTCCTTCGGACGACCTCCTGCTCGGCGACGAAGCCCTTGGCCGCCGCCGGGTCGCCCCTCTCGAGCTCCCCTATGAGCCTCGGGTTGAAGAACATGCCCATCGTCGGGACGAGCATCTGCCCGCTCCTCACCATCCTAGCCACGAGGTCGGGGTGCTCGAAGAGGTGAGTGCCGTGCTCTATGGTGTCGACCCCCGACTCGACGGCGAACCTTAGGCCGGGCCCGTTCTTGACATGTGCGGCCACGGGGACGCCTCTCCAGTGGGCCTCCTCGACGGCCGCCTCGACCTCCTCCCTGGTCATGCAGGTGTGCTCGGGCCCAACGCCCTTCCTGTACCTCTTGTGGCCCGGGCCTATGAGCTTGATGAAGTCGACCTCGTACGTGAGGCATTCCCGGGTCTGCTTCCTGACTTCCCATGGCCCGTCGGCGCCCCTCCAGCCCTGGTTCTGGACTAATGGCGGCGCCAGGGCGTTAAGGTGGCCGCCCGTGGGCAGGACGCAGCCGCCGGCGACAACCCTGGGCGCAGGGAAGTAGCCCCGCTCTACAGCTGTCCTGAGGGCGACGAGCCATTCTCCCCTCAGCTCGGGGGCGTTCGGGATCGTGGGGTGGGGTATCCTCACCGTCGTGATGCCCTGCGTGAGCATCCTTTGGATAACCTGGACACCCTTCAGGAGACCGAGGGCAGGTGACGTGACGAGGTTGTCATAGTACTTCTTGAACCCCGGATCGCTGAGGTCCCTCTCGCCCAGGGGATGATTGTGGCTCTCTATAAGGCCCGGCATCACGATCCTCCCGTCCGCGTCGATCACCTCCGCGTCCGACGGGCCCCTGATGATCCTCCGACCGCCCGCCGCCTTGATCAGCTTCCCCTCGATCATGACCGCGGAGTTCTCAACCGGCTCCCCGCCCTTCCCGTCGATGAGCCTTCCGCCAAGGATGACCTTCACCGACAAAACAGAACACTACCTCTAGATCAGGTTCAGCATATTTGAGACTTTAAGTGGCGATGAAGGCTAGGATATAGCCCTCTGAGGCGATTCCTAAGCCGCATAATAGGGTGTTAAATCGGCGAGCGGACCCTATTCTCGGTGACTTCCATGGAAGGCGAGAGGAGGGGGCTGCTCAGGGTGCTCTACCTGACAATCTTCCTCACGTCGACGGGGTTCGGCACCACGACCTTCCTCCTCCCGGTCTACGCGACGAGCCTAGGCGCCTCGTACATCGACCTGGGCCTAATGGGGGCTGTCGGGAACGTCGTCTACACGACCCTAACCATCACCACCGGCTACCTCTTGGACAGGTTCGAGAGGGTGAGATACTACCTGGCCTCGAGCATCATAGGGTCAGGGATCGTCCTCCTCTTCAGCATGGCTGGAAGCGTTCCCCAACTCTTCGCCATGCGGTCAATACTCGGCGTGGCTTCAGCCTCCTTCTGGGTCACCGCCGCCACGCTGACCGCGGACATCTCCCCTAAGGAGGAGCTA